>Ga0307987_1001698_pt1 | contig 11997 bp, 8 predicted proteins | sample EllFjometagen181_FD_203157 | JGI IMG/M metagenome (GOLD analysis project Ga0307987, IMG submission 203157) | Marine microbial communities from Ellis Fjord, Antarctic Ocean - #181 | ecosystem: Environmental > Aquatic > Marine > Unclassified | place: Southern Ocean | collected 2014-10-08 | reverse complement strand
CTGTTAAGATATCTACCTCGTAGCCATTCTCCATTAAGTGCTTAATTAATGGTATTATACAATTTGCAATAGATGACTCTTTTGGATAATAATTTGCTGTTATTATTAAAAGTCCTTTTTTCATACTATACTATAACTCTTCCCTTTTATAAATAAATCAATTTGAAAATATTTAAGTCTTTATCTCTTACAAAGATTCTCTTGATTGTATATAATCTTTTACAATAAATCAATATTTTTATACTAAATGTGATATCCTCCCTATTTTTCTGGTTGATAACACTTTATAAGAACGAGGACGAATGTAGGCAATTCACTACGTTCAATTGCTGTCGTAACCTCCAGCCTCACGTCCTTCGGTCGTGTGCGATAGCAATGAGTGCAACGAATGGCCTACCTTAAGTCTCGCTCCCAATCTGGCAAATCAATATTGTCTTGTAGGAATAGGAGGAGGCCCCCTACGTCCTCGTTCCTTAGATACCTCCCCTAGACAGGGGAGGAACTAATACGTCCTCATCGTCATTAAAAAGTATTTTCTAACTTTATCACCCACTGGATGATAAAACAATCATTCAAACCTTAATTCTACTGTTCAAAAAGAATATTCATGTTATAAAAAATATTTCATTAAAGTCTGCATTATAAAAAAAGAACAACATACATAAATATATTACGCACATCCTTATTATGCCTAATATGAACGATATTCTAATGAGAATCAAATAAAGAATATATTTGTAATTGTAGCTGTTATGCCGGTTTCATTTGCAAGTATCATGCTCTGTGAAATATATGGTGGCGACAAAGAGACAATAACATCATCTGTCCTACTCACCCACATGCTGGCCATTGTTACAATACCTCTATTCCTCACAATATTCCTAAAAGGAATCTCATAACTTGAATGTCTTGGCAAAGAATTATGCCCTATTTTGGATTTTGTCCATGATTCTATATGGCAATAGTGATGCAAAACGAAATTTTCCAAACCAATCAAAGTATCCTTGTACTTTAAGAGCAAGAATTTTTACTCCATCTCTCTCAAGAACATTTAGACGAGGTAAAGCAAGTAAATCAATATTATTTAAGTCAACACATGACACTTTGGTGATAAATACATATTTACAGCCATTATCCTGACAACAGCGTCGGTGCCTATCAGTAAAATCATGCCTTGCACCATAAGGATAGGCAAAGGATTCAACAGGTTTATTGAGAATGTTATTGAGTATATTAAGCGATTGAATAATATCTCTTTCAGAATCCTCTCCAGATAGATCAATCAATCTTTTATGACTGTGAGAGTGTCCACCAATAAACATACCTGCATTATCCAACTCTAACAACTGAGTTTCGTTCATTGATCCATGATCTTTAGCATCAACAGGTATGTCCGCCTTAATCCATGGATAAACAGTAGTATCACCAATAAATGATGTGGCAACAAAGAAAAATGCTTTAAAGTTGTACTTCTGTAATATTGGCAGAACAATACTTTCATTGTTATAATAACCATCATCAAAAGTTAAAACAAATGCTTTTTCAGGACATTTGACCGTTCCTTCGGCAATTGCAGAAAGATCTTGTGGAGTCAAAGATTGATATTTATGGTCATACAGCCACTTCATCTGCTTTTCAAATGTGGTTGGCAAAACATTAAAATAACCTGAAAATTCAGGGGAAGTATCCTGACTAACACTATGATAAAGCAAAACAGGTAGTTTATTAACCATATCTATCTTCTTAAACATACGTATAAAACGAATAATGAATACGTAAAAAGGATATGGATAATAATACCTTTTACTCCTTAAATATGAAATGCTTTTTTTGTTAACCATAACGTTGAATTAACTTATTTTTCTTTTGTACATCTAACGATGTAACCAGAAGCCATATATTTGGATATTGGATTAGAGTTCAAAGATTCAAACTTTACTGCAACTGATGCACTAAATCGACCAAGAGAACTTTCCAATGGAACAGGTGTCAAATAGTAATGAAAATATCTAAATGCATTCTGCACAAGGCCATTTGCCTTCAAATCTTTCTTAAATTGATCAGGACAATGTTTCTTATACCATATACCATTGCCATCCTTAAACTCAATACCCTCAAATTTCTTTGAACCAAGCTTGGTACGAATATCACTACGTAAGTATCTACAAGCATCCACAAGGCGATATAGACAACGTTTGTTACGTACAACAATCACAAGTGTTCCGCCAGGCTTAAGAATTCTGCTCAATTCAGCAAGAGCCTTATCATCTCCTTGTAGATATTCAATAACAGCAATACATGCTACAGAGTCAAATGTGTTATCTTCAAATGGCAATTTCTCAATATCTCCAATTTGAAATGGCATATTGTCTGAATCAAAACCAGCTTCTTTAATATTTTTCTTTGCTCTGCTCAACATCTCTTCAGAGATATCTAAGCCCTGAACATCTATCCAACCTTTTTTAAGCAAAGGAATCAGTGTATAACCAGGACCGCAACCAATATCAATATGCTTACCTGGTTCCATATCAAATAGATCAATAATATATTTGTTACGTATATCCTGCATAGGATATATTTTTTTGCTATCATGCTGAGATGAATAAACTTTGGCCTCTGTATTCCAGAAATTAGCCATTTTCTTTGAATTAAATGCTTTTGTCATATTATAACTCTTCCTCTTATAAATAAATCAATTTAATAATCTTCAAGTATCTATTGCCTCAAAGATACTGTTGCAAGTATATACAATATTTCACCATAAATCAATATCTTTAAACAGAATATGATAAATCCACCTATTTGTGCTTTTAAGCATTTTCGAACGTAGGCCATTCGCAAGCTCATTGCTTCAGCCTATTTAGTTTATCATTAATGGCTAAAGCCCCTCTAACAGGTTCGAGTCACACTTTCGCATTCTTTTATCTTCCTTGTCAGCTCTTAGCTCTTGCTTTTGTATAAACTAAAGCACCAACAATGGCAGTGAAAGGAGCAACCGTAACAAGACCAAAACTTCCAACAATCACATTTAAAACTTCACCTGCAATAATATTACTATTTAGAACCACTCTGGAATCAATTCCCTGACTCATAAAATACATAATCATTGTTGTATATCCTCCTGAATACGCCAGAAGTAGAGTTGTCGTCATGGTTCCAACTACAGACCGCCCGACATTCATACCAGATTTGAAAAGTTGAATACTTGATATGCCTCGATTGCTAGCATATACTTCTTTCATCGCAGATGAAATATCCATAGATAAATCCATCACCGCTCCGGACGATGCAATCATAACTCCAGCCAGAAATATCTGTCTAAAATCAAGATCAGCGGAAACACATTGAAGTAAATTTTTTGCAAAAGGTCGAGACATTCCATTCGGTTCAATCCATTGTGCAAATACAATAGCCAAAATACAGGTTGTCAACAAACCCAAAAAACCACCAAAAAATGCAACTAAACCTCTTTTATTTATGCCACCAACCAAAAAGTTTATGGCGGCTGTAATTAAAGCAGCAACAATTAAAGCTGAGAATATTGGATTGTAACCATTAAGAAAAAGAGGAAAAAGAATCTTCACAAGCATAAGGCCAGCAAACACAAAAGACAAAAGAGCTTTTACTCCTGTCCATCCTGCAACCATAACCAGCAATAGTGCAAAAACAAGAATTAAGCACACCTCTGCATTCAATCTGTAAAGGCCAGCAGGCTGACCAATAACAGAACCATCATCAAGATCTACAAGTTGAACAAGCATTTTATCATTAACTTTATACATTGTATCAACCTGAGGATTAGCATTTAAACAATTATAAACGCTTATATTTTCACCCTTGTTGACTCCTTTAAGAATCTCTATTTCAAGCTTCTGCTCACCCTGAATATATACGCCAAGATGCATGATATCATTCTCGACGGCAAGAACTTTCCCTATAGAATACACTTTGGTTTGCTTATCATCATCTTGTTTTTCAACATAATCAGGCAATATATATATAATAAATGATGCCGTAAGCATCAATATACAAAACCATAAATCATATATATTATTTGCTTTTGATAGTTTACTTGTTAACTGTTTTATCATTATTGTTCTCTAAAATATATTAGGTTCTTGACAAGAAAATGCTGTTAATTTACGGAGACCGTAGACGCAAAACAAATAGTGACGCATGACTCCAGACTCATGACGCATGTTTTTCTTTCACCTTGCAACTTTAGTTGCAATATGCCGATGAGGACATCGGCGCTCCCAGCTACAATCTAACAGCAGGTTTTTCTTATCTCCGGCAAGTTTGCCTTCCGCGCCAAAGTCCGGAACGGCGAAGGCGCACCCCGTCGGGAATAAGATGATTGAGCGAAACGCCCACATTTCCTTCTCGTCCGCAACATCAAACTTACCAACTACTCACTACTTACTACACACTACTTACTATTCTACGGCAACAACTTGTTTATTTTCTTGAAAATATCTGTGTTGTCATATAATCCATTAAAATCATTTTGTCCAACACCTATAGCCGATACCTGAACCGGAACACCAGTGTGTGCAAATGTTGTCCAGGCCAATCCAGATCTGTTATTAAGAACTCTACCACAACTAATTGCAAGTGGATCATAGCTTCCATAGGCGATTTTGTCTGCATAATCTTTGTCATTCACCATGCTTCTTTTATAACCTTCTTCAAGTATCTTCTTTTCTGTATCAGAAAGAGTTTCAAAACCAAATGCCTCTTGTATTTGAGGCAGAGCATCTTCAAAGCTGATATTCTCACTACGAATTTTTCTGACGATTGAGCCAAAAGCACCTTGTGACATTTTTTGAGTCTTTATTTTATCTGGAAATGCTGTATATTTCAAATAATGACTACCAAAAGAGAGACCACCTGTTTCATGGTCGCCAACCACAACAATCAAAGTTTCATCGGGATGCTTTTTATAAAACTCATATGCTACACCAATAGCATTATCAAATTCCAAAAGCTCATTGACCATTGTTGCCACATCATTCTGATGAGATGCCCAATCAATTCTTCCGCCTTCAACCATCATAAAAAAACCATTAGTACCATCAAGAAGCTCAATTCCACTTTCTGTAAAATCAACTAAATTCGGAGACTCTTCATCTTCACGGTCGATTACATACGTCATAGAAGTAAATGCCCATACTAGTTGTTTGTCCTTTGGTTTAAGGGCAAGCAGATCTGCCTTGTTTGACACCACTGTATATCCAGCCTCTATTGCACAATCAACAGGTGATTTTTTACCCTTCAGCTGTTCTGGAGTCATCTTTAGTGCCTGACTACCACCAAAATAATCAAAACCACTGCTTGCCAAATCAGTAGAGATTTCATAATACATGCCACGACTGGGACGGTGTGAATAGAATGCAGCAGGTGTTGCATGATCAATAGAGACACTTGTAACAATGCCAACTTTCATTCCACGTTCTTTTGCAATTTCTGCAATTGTTTTGTATGATTCTTTTCCATCTGCATCCATCGAAATTACACCAGATTTAGTTTTGTGACCTGTTGCAAATGCTGTTGCAGCAGCAGCTGAATCTGTAACTATTGAATTTTCGCTGTATGTTGAACAAAGTGCTTGAATAGGAAATGTATTCATATTCAGCTTTTCATATGTCGAACTTTTAAGATTAATTTTGCCGGAAATCCCTCTTTTGTAGTATTCCGCAATGTTTCGATGCGTCATGCCCATTCCATCACCAATCATCAGAAATATGTACTTCGCCTTTGATGAATTATCTGCAGATAATCCAAAAACAAATATAAATAATAATAAAACACTTAATAATTTCTTCTTCATCAATTTCCTTTTAATCTACTGATTATGTCAAAAGATTGCAGGCTGAGCCTGCACCCAATTCTTTATAAATCAATCCCGCTTCGCTCAAGGACTATGCAGGACAGGTCAGGATATAGATATTTTTCTCTTATCCCTACATTTTTTCTTTCATTTCGGTCATCGAGAACGATGCCCCTCCCTGTTTAAACTGCAATTTAAACATTAACCTGCAACATTCACGCGGGAGGGATGCCGTCTCTGGCGTCCGCATTAGAAAATTTCTAATTTTCTCTTCTGTCATCTTTTTTCATACAATTTTTGACAGTACCATCTTACTTTTTAACCAATTCATTAATATTAGTAGAAGGCCTTACTGAAAGCTCAAAAGTTCCTGTATATTGTTTGCCTCTTTTCCAGTGTTTGCCATACAAAACACCATTCGTACAAACGACTTCATATACCCACCAACTCTTTTTGTTCTTCAGGTTGGCTTTACCTTTTAAACTTTTTGTCAAGTTTCCATCAGCTCGACCCACATAGTAACTAACCTTACCGTGATACAATGCTTCAAAGTTGACATTCCACACATCATTGGAATTTGCCACAGGGGTAAAAGTTGCCTCTAGCTTATTAGGAGCTTTCTTTCCCCATGCATATGTTCCAATATAATTAACTGAATTTGTATTGGATGCTTCAGTAATACATAACGATCCTAAAAATATTAATATTATATAAAACTTCATTGTATAATCCTTAATCTTGTTTAATGTAGTAGTATTTTTCCATTCCATAAGGAAAATCACTTGGCACATAATTCTTTAATTTACTATGATAAAGTGTAAAATTCTTTCTATGATATAGATTTATCCACGGAACCTGTTGCATAATATACTCTGCCATTTCTTTATAAAGTCTAGTTCTCTCTGGTGTATCCTGCATAGTAACAATCTCTTCATACATTGCATCGAATTTCTTATCATAAAAGTTGGCTCGATTAGGTCCAGGAGAAACATTCTGAGATATAAACAGCTGTAAAAAATTCTGTGCATCAGGATAATCTGCAATCCATCCTATTCTAAACATTTGAGACTCTCTCTTGGATACTTTATTTAAAAAGCTTGGCCAATTATTATATTTTGTTTCAACCACAATACCTATCTCTTCCATAAAGCTTACAAAAAGGTCTGTGGACTCTCGGTGGTTCTGATCTGTTCTACCTAAATCTAAAGATAATCTAAGCCGCTGTTTGGTCTTTGGGTCAATTCCTTCCGGATATCCAGCCACTACCATGAGTTTCTTTGCTTTCTCAAGGTTAAATGCATATGGCGGTATTACTTCTAAAGAACCAGCAACCCCCGGTGGAATAGGGCTTTTAGCCATTGCAAGCTTATTATTATGAAACTTGTTCCAGGCATCAAAATTAAATGCACAACAAATTGCTCTACGCAAATCAACATTCTTCAAGACTGGATCATCCATATTGAATCCAATATAAAATATATCAAGACTTGGCATAGCAACTAACTCAATATTACGCTCTTTAATTATTGGTTTTAAACTTCCGTCAGGTGTCATAACCGCATCCCAGTAATCTCGTGGAACATCACCTAATACTGAAATATCACCTCGTAGAAACATCAGCCACTTTGTGGAAATATCATCTATCACATATGATATGATTTCATCAATGTATGGTAAATTCTCTTCTGGTACTAGAATCTCGTTTTTCATCATATCAGGTATATTTTGAAACTTTTCTACTCTCCCTGTCTCTTTCCATTTGGGATTGCGAACGAATTCCGACATAAAATTTCTGCGCCATTTTGTCAGAACATACGGACCTGTACCAACTGGATGCTCTTTAAATTTATCCTTATATGCAATCACAGCCTCCTCCGGCACAACACATGCATATGTCATTGCAAGAAACCATATAAACTGTGGATATGGTTCTGTAAGAGAAATCTGAAGAATATTATCTGTAGCTTTTAAACCAATTACATCAATTTGATAATTTGTTGTTTGCTCTGAAGTGGATTTATCATAAAACTCATCAAGGCCTACTACTTTTCCCTTAATAAACATCCAGCCCGAAGAGCCATTCTTAAAGTCAGCTAATCTTTTTATGGAATAAACGAAATCACGAGCAGTAACTTTCCTCCCTTTGCCATCAGGAAAACATTTATCATCCTGAAAATATATATTATCTCTAAGTTTAAATGTATATACCAAACCATTTTCTGATATTTCAGGCATATCCTCTGCAAGATTAGGAATTAATTTATATGGTCGCTCAAGGTACGAAAACTGCAAAAGACCTTCATATACTCTTGCAACGGCTTTACTTGTTGGAACATCCAAAGCATCAACAGGATCAAAACCTGTAATCCTTAAACTTTCTGTGTAAAACGTATTATCCGCAAATAAACTTAAAGCAGTAAAAATGTATACAAAAACAAATTTGTAAATATTTTTCTTAAACATTATTATTATCCAACAAGCTTTTTATTGCCTTATATAACTCAATCTTTTTACATGGTTTTCTAAGGCATAGATATAACGATGGGTCTTCATTTGCCAGTTCACTCATTTTGTTGTCACTATATCCGGTAACAAAAACAACTGGAACATTAGGTTTATATGCCCTAATAATCTTATATGCTTCAACACCATTTAGCATTGGCATAACAATATCAAATACAAGAATATCGATTTTATCTCTGTTAGATACGAATAAATCGACAGCCTGTTTTCCATCATCTGCCACAATAACCTTAGCTCCCATATGATTCAAAGTTGATGCTGTTAATTTTTGAACCATTAAATCGTCTTCAGCCACAAGAACAGTCAAAGGTTTACTAAACTGAGTTGACTCATCTGTATTCATTTTGTCAACGTGAACGGTATGATGAAAGCCCGCAAACTCACGAAATACAGGAATATAAACAGTAAATGTAGTTGCCCACTCTCTTGATTTTGAAACCCTAATATCTCCACCATGATGTTTTACAATTCCATAAACAGCAGCAAGCCCCATACCTGTTCCGGTTTTCTCTTCCTTTGTTGTAAAAAATGGTTCAAAAATTTTGTCAACAATAGAATCAGGAATACCGGAACCTGTATCAGAAACAGATACTGCAACAAAGTCTGTATTTTCTATTCTTGTCGGATTAACAAAATAGTTGTCACTATATTTATCTGGCCTGAAGGTTTTTACGCAAATTTTTCCGTTTTTGTCATTCAAAGCATATCTAGCATTAATAACAAGGTTCATCAGTAATTGAGAAAACTGTGTCTGATCAAGCATGACATTAGGAAGATCATCCGCAAGGTCTAACTGGAATGCAATATTTGCAGGGACTGCATGGCTCAACAACATTTCGTTAGATTTTATGGCCTCTGATATATCAACCTCAACAGGTGTATAAAACTCCTTTTTACTAAACTGCAGGAGCTGCTGAACCAGATTACGTCCCTTTAAGCCAGCATTCTCTATCGTATCAAAATAGTCTTGATCAACATCTTTTCCACACTTGAACTTAATTAATTCCGCATGCCCTAAAATAACCTGAAGAATATTATTGAAATCATGCGCAACACCACCGGCAAGCAGACCTATAGACTCATCTTTTTGCTGATCATTAATTTTCTTTTGCATACGATACTCTTCCGACACATCTCTAAATACAAGAATAACCCCAACAATTTTCCCTTCACTATCTTTTATTGGTGCGGCACTATCATCAATCATATACTCTTTTTTATCTTTGGATATTAATGCTGTATGCTTCTTTAGTGCTGATATCTCACCTGTTCTCAAAACTCTCTCAACCGGGGTTCTAACCTCTAATCTTGTATTTAAATTTATTACCTTAAACACATCATTCAGTTTTTTTCCAACAGCTTCATCAACACCCCAACCTGTTAATTTTCCGGCAACTCTATTAATTCGTGTTATCACAGAGCTAGTATCAACCGTAATGATTGCATCGCCAATACTTGCAAAGGTTATTCGTAAGTTTTCCTCCTGTTCCAACAATGCTCTCTTACTCTCCTGTTGACTAACCAACATCTTATTAAATACTGAAACAATGTAACGAAATTCCTTATAATAAAACTCTTTTTCATTGATGGTAATATCATTTTCTAGGGCATCCTCAAGATATTTGTCAATCAATATTCGATTCATCTTAAGAAGACTGGCTAAACGATAACCGATAAGAATCATCACAACAAAAAGTATAATTAATACAACTGTAATAAGAAGAAACTGATTTATAATAATTTTATCCAAATACTTACCGGGTTGTACAAGAGAACCTTCCCTCTGATGAATATTAACACCAACTCCTACAACCCATTCGAAATCATCCATTCCAAAACAGTAACTTACTTTATAATAATTACTTTCACCATGATCAAACTCTGGAACCATGTTATACATTAAAAATCCACCGCCATTCCTGGCAATAGCAATCTGCTCCTCAACAACCTTAACGCCATTTTTGTCGATTACATCAAGCAAGTTGTCTCCAATTGATTTACCTGTAACCTTTACTCCGTTATAATCTTTTATAAAAAAGTGAAATTTTGTGTTTGCTAAAACATCATTAAGCTTCTTTGCAACATACTTTTTCTGTTCATCAATGGGCATATCCATTACATCATATCTAGCTGTATCAATCAAAAGTTTCAACCAGTCTGCTTCAATCTTTAGTGTCCTTTTTGAATAATTAAACACATCATTTTGAAGTTTCTTCTTTTCATTTCCATATACTCTATATAAACCAAATGCCTCTATTATCAAAGTAAGAATTAAAAATATAAATGCAACTGTTACTACACGTATTAGCACACTTCTACTTAAAGATGTATCATGTTTCGGCTTTTTAAAAACATAGATGATACCAACTAAACCAGTAATAAAAAGAATAATAAAAATAAAAATCAGATTCTGCCAACCTGACACAAATATACTTTCTAACCAATGTTGCTTTAATACCTTGTGCTTATTAAAAAGCTGTTGTATCCTAAATAAATCCTTCACGCTCAATTCAGTCAACTTCTGATTTATTGTAGGCATTAAGTTAAGAGGATCTCCTTCTGCAGTTGCAATCCTTATAGAATGAGAATTAAAAAAGAACCCAGTTCTTGTTAAACCTAATTTGTGGTCAAGAAAACTTCTTTCAGCAAAACTTGGAACAATAACACCGTCAACTTCTTTATTCTTAATTGCTCTCATAAGTTCAGAAAAATTACGTGAATAAATAGGAAATATATTAAAACCAATCGAATCAACATAAGCGACAAACTCAACACTTGAAGGCATTCCTGATAACAAACCAATTCGCAAACCATTTATATCAACAGGATTATTATAATTTAATGACTTATCTACAAGTAAAACATCCCAACTTCGTACAATTGTGTCATCAGAAAAATCCAAAGTACCTTCAAACGCTTCGTCATGTTCTATGAAAGGTATGACATCTATTATACCACTATTAACCATAGATATAATTTTTCTGCGAGGTGCAGTGATAAACTTAACACTGATGTCTGGATCATTCATTAAAGACAAAAAGAATACCTGCTGCATGTCTGTTGAATACCCTGCAGTCCCCCTACTATATTCTTCAAAAACACCAACGCGTAAAACTCGATTTGTATTTCCAAACAGACCACATGACATACAAAAACAGAGCAACAGTAATAATATATTTCTCATCAATTTCATAAACTATTCAACCTCGGGGTCATCTGGAACTTTAGCAACAATAGGTATAGAAACAAGCCTTTTAAATTCCAATGGAGGCTCATCTTCTTTCGCCGACTTCAAAAACAACGTAACTTCAACTAATTCAGGAATTGTATTGCTATTTTCCCACTCATCCAACCATTCTATCTCAAAATCATCACCCGCAACCAAATCTTCTGCAATATTCTGTTCTGGATCCTTCACCCTAAAGTTAAAACCAAGTGTATCTTTAGAGATAACTATTGGCTCAACATCTTCCTCCTCATCAAAATCATCTGGTAACCCAACAATCTGCCATGCCTTTACTGTAGCAGGCAGCGAATCCTCATAATCTTCATCTTCAGAAAGAGTAAACACTACTCTATGAGGTGTTTGAGCAAAACTACTATTATTTCCAACCAATGCTGAACCAATCTTTACCCAGCTTATG
>Ga0307987_1001697_pt1 | contig 11998 bp, 11 predicted proteins | sample EllFjometagen181_FD_203157 | JGI IMG/M metagenome (GOLD analysis project Ga0307987, IMG submission 203157) | Marine microbial communities from Ellis Fjord, Antarctic Ocean - #181 | ecosystem: Environmental > Aquatic > Marine > Unclassified | place: Southern Ocean | collected 2014-10-08 | reverse complement strand
ATGGCGAGCGCCTTGCCATGCTCTATCTGATTGCCGTTGCCGATTCTCATGCCACAGGACCTTCTGCTTGGAGTGACTGGAAAGGGTCTCTTTTGTATGAGATGTATCTAAAGATTCATCCCTATTTTCAGGTGCAGGCGGTGGAAGATGTTCTGCCGTTGGTTGACCAGGGGGTTGATTGGCTACGGGAACAGGTTGCCCTGCTTATCGACGAGGGAAAAGATTCTCGGGTGAAGCTAGTTGATTTTTCTTCTGATTATCTTTTGAGTTTTACCCCGGAAGCAGTGGCTGCGCATGTCAGGGTGCATGAGGAAAACTACCAGATGCTGCAGCAGAAGGCTTTGCTCTTTCCTCGAAATTTGCAGACCCAGTGGTCCCTTCTTGTGATGTGTCGGGATAGAAGTGGCCTGCTTGCTAAGATTTGTGGAGTGCTTAGCCTTCATAATTTGTCGGTACTTAATGCTCAGATTTTTACCTGGAAAAACGGGAGTGTTGTAGATGTGCTCGATGTCCGTCCCGAGGATGGCGTTGGGTACGAGGAGAAGGATTGGCAGGTTGTGAATGACGATTTGAACCGTGCCCTGAATCATAGGCTTGGGCTTGGCCATAGATTGTACAAGAAGCTTGCCTCCGGTGTCAGCGGACGTAAACGGCCTACCGGTTCTGCCGAAACCAGGGTGGTTGTGGATAATGAGGCGTCGGATCGTTATACTGTCATAGAGGTGTATTCTGCGGATAGTCCTGGCCAATTGTACCGTATAACTCAGACGCTTGCTGATTTTGGAATAAACATTTATCGCGCCTATATTGCAACGGAAGTTGAACAGCTGATTGATGTGTTTTATGTCCTCGACAGTGAGAACGAAAAAGTAACAGATTCCTCTTTTGTTAAGGAGTTGCAAGATGGTCTTTTGTATGGAATAAAGGGCTAATTTCTAGATAGAAAAATTACAAATATGTAAACAAATATTTTTTTATTTTATTTATTCTCGCAAAATGGTAATGAGTAGATGTTTTACTGATTGTTCTATTTAGGGCGAGAATACGGCTATAACCCATAAGGGAATTTCTTTCTTTTGCCTTCTGATTGGCTGAACGAAAGAGGTATATTTAACATTTAGTAAGGAGATCATGACATGACCAGAGATGAAATTATGAGAACTATCGAGGAGGAAAATATTCATTATTTCCGCCTCCAGTTTGTTGATATTTTCGGTTTTATGAAAAACGTTGCTATCCCACGCAGCCAGGTGGAAAAAGCACTTGACGGTATGATGATGTTTGATGGCTCTTCCATTGACGGTTTCGTCCGCATCAATGAGTCTGATATGTATCTCAAGCCGGACTATGACACCTTCACCGTTCTCCCCTGGAGAAATCAGGATGGAGTTGCTGCTGCCCGTATTATCTGCGATGTGGCGAAGTCCGATGGTAGTCCTTTTGAAGGATGCCCGCGTAACAACCTCAAGCGTGTTCTTGCTGAAGCCAAAGAGTTGGGTTACACCATGAACGTTGGTACTGAAGCTGAATTTTTCCTTTTCGAGAAAGATGAAGACGGTCGTGCAACAACAATTACCAATGATGTTGCCGGATATTTCTCTCTTGATCCAGAGGATACTGGAAATGATTGTCGCCGTGAGGTTATTGAGACTCTTGAGCAAATGGGTTTTGAGATTGAAGCATCGCATCATGAAGTTGCAGAAGGTCAGCATGAAATTAATTTCAAATATTCCGATGCTCTTACCGCGGCGGATAATACCATTACTTTCAAGTGGGTTGTGAAATCCGTTGCTGCTCGTTATGGCTTGTACGCCACCTTTATGCCAAAACCAATTTTTGGTATCAACGGTTCCGGTATGCATACCAATCAGTCTCTTTTTAATGCCGATGGCACTAATGCTTTTTTTGAAGAAGGTGCTCCACTTCAGCTTTCCGAAACTGCCTACCATTACATTGCAGGGTCTTTGAAGAATGCTCGTGGCTTTGCAGCAGTTACCAATCCACTGGTAAACTCCTATAAGCGTCTTGTTCCAGGCTATGAAGCGCCTGTTTATGCCGCATGGTCAGCGTCCAATCGTTCTGCTCTTGTTCGTATTCCAGCATCTCGTGGACTGGGAACTCGTACTGAAATTCGCTGTCCAGATCCAGCTTGTAACCCTTATCTTGCACTTGCAATGATGTTGAATTCAGGCCTTGACGGTGTGAAGAATAAGATAGCCCCACCTCCATCAGTTGATAAAGACATTTTCAAAATGACTCCTGCCGAAATGGATGAAGCTGGTATTCACGTAATGCCAGGTAGTCTGAAAGAAGCGATTGAAGAGTTGAAGGCTAACCCAATTGCTGAGGCGACTCTTGGTTCTCATATTTTTAGAAAATATATTGAGGCTAAGGAAGCTGAGTGGAATCGCTATCGTACTGCGGTTACTGACTGGGAGCTTGATGAGTATCTTGATATTTATTAGGTGAAGGCACTTATACCGGCCTAGCGCCCCGTAACCGGTGCTAGGCCCTCGTAAATGTTTTCGTTTAGTGCCCTGTTGGCTTTTTTAGCTGGCAGGGTATTTTTTTTACCTTTGACCTTGTGAATATTCCGGTTGACTCTAAAAATACCAGGTGTATAATCTGGTTAACCCTAAAATTCACAGGATGAGGCCATGGAAAGATACATTCAGGATGAAATAACAGCGGATCTAAAAAGGAAAATGGTGTTTGTTGGCGGTCCTAGACAGGTGGGTAAGACAACCATGTCACTTGATATCCTTGGGGGAGATGAACAGCATCCTGCTTATTTTAACTGGGATTATATTGACGATAAAAGATTGTTGCTCCAAGGTGGATTGCCGTCGGGACAACGGTTGGTAATTCTGGATGAAATACATAAATATAAAAATTGGCGAAATTTTGTAAAAGGCTTGTACGATAAAAACAAATCACATGTTTCCTTTTTGGTCACAGGGTCGGCTCGCCTGGATTATTATCGTAAGGGCGGTGACTCATTGCAGGGGCGATATCATTATTATCGCCTGCATCCTCTCTCTCTTTATGAGCTGAACCGTGAAGCAAATGGTAATGATTTGAAGATTCTTTTGAAATTTGGGGGGTTTCCAGAACCATTTTTCGCGCAGTCTGAAAGAGATTGGAAACGATGGCAGCGTGAGCGTATCAGCAGAGTGATTCATGAAGATCTGGTATCCCTTGAACAGGTAAGAGAGGTGAGTCAGTTAGATCTGCTTGCAATGCTTCTTCAGGATAGAGTTGCATCACTATTATCTATTAATTCACTGCGAGAAGATTTGGGCTCATCCCATGAGGCTGTTAGTCGTTGGGTTCAGATTCTTGAAAATCTCTACTATTGTTTTCGGATCAAACCTTATGCGGCAAATAAAATTAAATCATTAAAAAAAGACAGGAAGCTTTACTTGTGGGATTGGTCGTTGTGTCAGGATCCTGGGAGTAAGTTTGAAAATTTAGTGGCCTCCAACTTGCTAAAATATTGCCACTATTATGAAGATACCTGCGGTGATGAGCTGGAATTGTGTTTTTTGAGAGATAATAATCAGCGTGAGGTAGATTTTGTGGTTTTGCGTAATGGGAAGCCTGCTTTTGCTGTAGAGTGCAAAACAGGTGAAAAGAATATCAGTAAGCATCTGGTATATTTTTCAGAGCGAACTGATATCCCGATTTTCTATCAGGTGCATATGGGAAAAGACGACTATGAGATCAAAGATCTTCGTACCAGAGTTATGCCGTTTACACGATTTGCAGCGGAGATTTTGAAGGTGTGATGGCGTACCGGGGAGATGTGGCAGAATGTGTGTCGTCCTACCACCATCACCATCGATGTAGCCGGGTACTTTGTCTGGATCTAGAGGATACCGGAAACTATTGTCGTCGTGAAATCATTGTGACACTTGAAGAGGTGGGTATTGAGATTGAAGCGTTTCACCACGACGTTGCCGAAGGCCAACGTGAGATTAACTCCAAATATTCTGATGCTCTAACCGCTGCAGCTGACACCATCATTTTTAAGTGGGTTGTAAGGTCCGTTGCTGCTCGTTATGGCTTGTACGCCACCTTTATGCCAAAACCAATTTTTGGTATCAATGGTTCCGGTATGCATACCAACCAGTCTCTTTTTAATGCCGATGGCACTAATGCTTTTTTTGAAGAAGGTGCTCCACTTCAGCTTTCCGAAACTGCCTACCATTACATTGCAGGGTCTTTGAAGAATGCTCGTGGCTTTGCAGCAGTTACCAATCCACTGGTAAACTCCTATAAGCGTCTTGTTCCAGGCTATGAAGCGCCTGTTTATGCCGCATGGTCAGCGTCCAATCGTTCTGCTCTTGTTCGTATTCCAGCATCTCGTGGACTGGGAACTCGTACTGAAATTCGCTGTCCAGATCCAGCTTGTAACCCTTATCTTGCACTTGCAATGATGTTGAATTCAGGCCTTGACGGTGTGAAGAATAAGATAGCCCCACCTCCATCAGTTGATAAAGACATTTTCAAAATGACTCCTGCCGAAATGGATGAAGCTGGTATTCACGTAATGCCAGGCAGTCTGAAAGAAGCGATTGAAGAGTTGAAAGCCAACCCAATTGCTGAGGCGACTCTTGGTTCTCATATTTTTAGAAAATATATTGAGGCTAAGGAAGCTGAGTGGGACCGCTATCGTACTGCTGTTACTGACTGGGAGCTTGATGAGTATCTTGATATATATTAGTGCACCACGCGCAAATGTTTACTAAGTTTTATCGCTTAGCTGTCGCCGTGATAGGACTGTCGTGAAAGTGGTATAAAGAGCCTCGTTGATCTTTTGGGTTAACGGGGCTTTTTTGGATATTATGATTACAAGGCCATATGGGAAGGTAGTTGATTTTATTGATATTCTTGATACGACCTATAATGATCACAAAAAATTGGGGCCATACTCATATTGATTGAAGAATTGGGTCACTATTGTATTCCGTTCACGGTAGGGAGTTTCGTGAGGTTTTTGATGTGATGGTAGCTTTACTGTCGGAGCATTTACCTTTGTCTTCTAGCCATTGTAAAAAAGCGACGACATTAATACACTTCGCAACCTGAAATGCCATCCCCTCACTGAGTTGTTTGGGGTACTTTCCTTGTAGTATTTTAATGTAAGCTTTTTGGAGCTTTTTTCTATTTATTATTGACCAGGCGAGTTTATTATTACGACTAATGATTTTGAAGGGAAAATGTGGGTTGGAGGTCAGTTGGGTAGTTGCAGTGTTCGCAAAATCTGATTTTGTTCTTCTGTTGAGAATTTGAGTAGGAAGGATATCTTTCATTGCATCCCGTAAAAAGCTCCTAGGGATGTCGTTTGTTCTAAAAGCTTCCGGTTTTGCAGAAAGGCAGCTTTGGACCACTCTGAGGTCGAGAAATGGGAATACAATATTGTTAGAGTACATCCTTCCCAAGCAATTAAAAAGTGTAAGCGGCCCGTGCATATGGCCATTAGTAAGTGTAGAAAGAATCTCTCTACGTGGGTCGTAATGGGTACTGTGATTCCACCCACCGGCCTTTTTTTTCACTTTTTGGCAGATCTTCTGTCGCTTCAGATACTTATAATTAATGAAACTGTTATGTAAGATGTCGAATTGGTTTCGTTTTTGAAATTTGTAATAGTAGTTTCGCAGAAATTTAGGGAGAAGTGGTTTTATCAGCCTATTTTTCACGAGAGAGCGTGTGGTAGGTGTACTATTTTGAAATAATTTAAATAGCTTCCCCCAGTGTCCTGTAAATAAATAGTAAGCATATATGTTGTCCGCAAATTCTGAAGCAGTCTCGTCGCCACCTAACCCACTGATGACGCGATGTATACCGTTGCCACTTATTCTTTTTCGTAATGGGGTGGCTATCTGAAAGAATGGGTTCACAGGGAAAGTGTAGTTTTCCTCGTAGTAATCATGAAGGTAGGACAAGTCAGGGGCTAATTCCTCAGTACAACAAGTTGCCTTAAGGTTTGTATGCTTTAGAACAATATCAAGGAACTCTTTTTCTCCTTTGTAGGAGTTCTGCTCTGGAACTTTTGAAAAAACATGTAGCTTTGTTTTTTTTAAGTCTATAAATTTTTCAGTCAGACAAACTAACGAGCTTGAGTCAAGCCCACCGCTTAGAAGAAAACCAGTAGGAGTATTCTCGTTGATTCTATCATGTAAAGATTTGATCAGATTCTTACGAAGAGCTTTAGTTGTGTCGCTGTTCTTGCGAAATAGTGCCTGCTTTGGAATTGTTGGTTTCCAGTATCTTTTAACTATCTGTTGTTTTTGGTCTGCCAAAAGGTAGCTTCCAGAAGGAAGCTGTTGTATTCTTTTAAAGAGTGTGTCAGGAGTGTCTTGGTATATGTCTAGTAGGTAATCAATAATGTATTCGGGATTTATTTTTTGGTTGACTTTTCCTCCCTTCAACATTTCTTTAATACCATTAGCAAATATTATTTGGTCATGTGAGTAGTTATAGTAAAATTGTTTGATACCGACTTGGTCTCGGGCAGCAAAAAAAGAATCAGTCTTGTGGTCCCATATAGCAAAAGAAAAATCCCCATTTAAGTGGTGTAAACATTCGACACCCCATTTTTCGAATGCTTTTATAAGCAAAAAGCAATCTACTTCTTCATCAGATTGGTGCCTTGGAATGTTTAGTTTGTCGTATAGCTTGTTTTTATTGTATAGCTGAATGTCCCCGATAATGGAAAGGTGTGAGTTGTGTGACTTGTAGTTGAGTAACTGTGGCTGAGTTGGTATTGGGATATAATTATTGTTGCAGAAGAAACCATTTTTCCATTGATACGTGGCTGGAGCGGGAGTGCCAGGTAGACTGTTCGTTAGGTTGCTTTGATCTGTGACAGAAACTGGTTGGGTTTTGAAATGAATTATACCTGCGTAGGCAAACATTAGCGTGTCCTCGTGTTCACAAAAAAAAGAGGATTAAAGCTCAAAGCCTTAATCCTCTTTTAATGAGGCATTGTAGATAAGGTTGCAAGTTATTTTTTCTTCTTTAAAGAATGACCCACCAATCCTACCAACCCGGCTCCAAAGAGTAACATAGTAGCAGGCTCAGGTACCGGATTTTTCCCACCTTCAATGATATCATTTGCACAAGTCATGCTCCACCTAAGGCCAAAGTTTTCTTCAGAGAGGCCCAAGTCATACCCGTTCAGGGAGAAATTAAGGAAATCGTCAGTATCTGTTCCGCCATAGTTACCTATTGTCCACGTTCCAGAAGCCAATGCATTAAGACCTCTTGTGTCATACTGAACTTCCTGGCCTGGCCTAACTGTATTCATGGTCCCACCACTTGGTGCTGGCGAAGTGTCCCAAGGGTGAATGATTTTGTTTGGGTCAACTGCAAACAAAGAAGTCGTACCAAAAAGCACACCGTTTGCCACGTCAGGATTGTGGGTCAAGTCCATAGTGAGAACATACTCCCAGTTCTCTCCGTTGGAATCAACGTCACTCCCCTGTGGTGCTGCACCGAATGGATGCCATCCGTCATTGCTTATAAAAAGATCGCCTAGTTCAGTACCGTAAATGCCAATGTTGTCCAAGTATCTAGTGTTAATGTCAACAGATAGGCTTGATGGTGCAATATTTACAACCATCCCAGTCACGTCAAATTCAGCTGCAGTCCCAATAACATCTACAGTTTCATTGTAAATGGTACCCAAAAATTCTGAGCCCCCAATGTAATTATCGTTAATAATAACGGTTGCGTGCACACTAGTAGCCAAAAAGGCCAACGAAATTATACTAGAAAAAACTATTGTCTTTTTCATGGTCACAGTTGTTTATCCTATAGTCATATTTATTAATTGTGCGTATTAACTCAGGACGCTGACCCCTTTAACGAACCCGGAGCCTGTCCAGATTCGTTGTCGAAACCACCCGGGTCTTTCGCCCCATATGTATCCGAAATTTTAAGCACCGAACAACGTGGTTGCGACCATATCTTTTTTAATACGGTACGAGTCTGGCTGGGTTCTTCTAAATGCTTAATCGTAAAATTATCCAATTCCATACAGGCACCTCCTTTCAGTGTGTGTGATTAAATTTACTCTATATTTAAAGATAACGTGACAGAGAGTCAAGGTCAATTAATACTTCGTCTTTATAGTAAGATAGTCATTCTGCTTAGAGCGTTTGGTTTTGCGAATTTATACAAGCTGGTTGTATATCGTTTTATAAACTTCTGGTATTCGGTGCAAGTTCCAAGGAATTGATATTTCATATACTTGTAGCTTATTAAGTAACTGAGACAGGTAGAGTAGGCGGTGTCTTCTGAGAAAGTTAAACATGTAAAGATAATTGGGGAAAACAATGTCAAATTTTTTATACCCTGTTATTTTATGAATGTTGACGGGCGAGTCTTTTTCTGATTTCTTAAGATAGTACAGTGAGTTGACTGGTGTGCTGTAAGCCATGAAATTGTCGGTATGGAATCCTAGGTCTTCGAATTTTCGATAAGGCCTGTAGTGAGGGTGGGAACCTGTGATGAGTAATTCATCATCATTAATAAATGTTGGGATTTTATCGTCAGAAATAAGCTTATGTCCACGTTTTAGAAAGTACTCAGTTAAGGTGGATTTGCCTCCCATGGATGGTGCAGTTAGGATAATAGGCTTGCTACATACCTCTACAGCACCGCCATGTAAAAAATCGTACATGTTTTCTAATGTGAAAAAGAGAGGTAATAGAAGATGGATAAACCAGAAACTTAGTAGCTCGATATTTCCTTCTCCATCAATAATATAGTAAATGTTTGTGCTGCCACTGCTCCAATAAAAACGTACTATATCTTTTACTTCATAACACCAGGGTTGACCTATCTTGCTACGATCAAATATTTGGTCTGAATAGAGATAAACTTTTCTACCGTGTGCCTGATACAATGGGAAGCCACAGGTAATTGAAGTAATAAGTTCCTCTGGAACTTGAGAGGATAAATTAATTTGGTATCGTGAGGGTAAGTTTTTTGGGAGATTTAAAGGGAAGTCGATGTCACTATTGATCTCGGTTCCATAAACAATCATTTATCCAGCCCATTCAAAAGTGGAAACGACTGTAAAAGCCTTATGTCCTTTTGCGCCAGTGATGATTGCTTCGCCGCATTTAGACCATGCATGTGCTTTTATCGCTGTATTCGTTTCATTCTCTTTACAAACTCCAAGGTAAATAACACCGGGGATGCCTTGTTTTTGTAACATCCTCCAGCCAGTGAGGGCTTGTGCTAAGCATGCGCTCTCCCAAGGAGTGCTTTTTGCTGCTCTTTTGATGGCATCCCCTACGAGAGCTACTTTTTTCATTTTCCTCAATTGTATTATTTGTGGAGGTTTCATGTGATTGTGATGTCTCAGGGGGCGAATGATTTGTTTGAAAGGGCGTGTGAGAATCGCTATTCGTATAATTCCTAAGAGTATAAACGCTTGCAGGAAAAGAAATTTTTCATGGGCATTAAGTTTTGTGAATTTTCGTATGTGATGAAGCATCACGTTATAGTGATTAAACCATTACTGGCGAGTTTCTGTAAAAATGAAAGGATATCTGTTTCACATACATTTTTTTCCACATCATATTCATCCATTAATGCTTGGCGCAAGTCCGCAAAGAAGATTTCATGTTTGAGTAATCTCCAGATGGCGGTACCGACTGAGTCAAGGCCATTGTAAACCCCTGAGTCCATATCAAGAATAATTGTTTCGTCTTCAAGTTCTGTAGAAATCTTATCAAGTTTACGGTAGAGGCGTATTTTGTCAAGTGAGGGGTTCTCTATTGATAAAGGGGGCGGTGTCGGCATTGTTATCTCTCTGGATTTAATAATGGAGTAGGGATCCCTCATTTTTTGCTGTCTTTAATCCATAGTATATGGAAAGCAAACCAGTTGCCAACGAAATAACAGATAGGATTGCAAGAATTAAAAGCTCACTGCGAATGGCTATAATCCCTGCACCATTCAAAAGTATTTGTCGAATTGCTTCAAGTCCGTGAGTTATTGGGAGAATAGCTGAAAGAGGTTTGAGCCAGTCAGGTAATACAGTAACCGGATACAAAACTCCGCTGAGTAACCCTGAACTCATCGCCATTAAGCCACCAATCGGATTTCCCTGTTTGAAGACAATTATAAAAGAAGCTGAAACAAGACCAATGCCAAAAAAAGGAAGCAGTGTGAGGATAAAAGCGACACAAAGTGCTAGTGTATTGACTGGTTGTAAGAGCATATCAAAGAAAACATACCCAACTATAATATAAAATAAAACACGAAAACTCGTAGAGAAGAGCTTGTATACATATGCTGAAAGTAGGATGGTGATAATAGAAGTTGGGGTGACCAGAAGCGATTCAAGGGTACCTGTAATTTGTGATGTGCGGATTTCGCTGGCAAAGGCGTTGGTGGATATCGCGAAATAATCGGTAAGTGCAATGCCAATAAGGACAAAGGAAAAGTAATCGCCACCATATGGTTTAAGTTGTGCTATATCATTCCCTGCAAACATTTTCGAAAGAAGAAAAAAAGAAAACGTGGTTAGGATAATCCCAAATCCTTGGGTAATATATTGTAGGCGATAGCTGGTAGCGATCTGGAAATCTCGCTTGAAAAAAGCTAGTGGCTTGGTAAATAATTTTTGTTTTTGAATCATAGTAATAGCTCTCTGCCAATCTTCCCGCTTGCATCTGAAGGTGGTGAATTGTGAATAACGTCAACTATGTTGCTGAATATTTGCTCAAGGCTTTGAGTCTCTGAGCCTTCCATATCCGTCAATCGACCACTATACAGAATCTTTCCCTTATCCATAATGGTCACCCGATCACAAATATCTTCAGCCTCATGCAGATTATGAGTGCACCAGATAATGGTCTTTTGTTCTTGTCTGGCAAGGACATCTTTAGTGAATGTAAGCAGTTTTCTGGTGGCGATGGGATCAAGGCTAGTTGTGGCTTCATCCATTAGTAGGACTTCAGAGTCGGAAAGTACGGCTCTGGATATTGCAAGACGTTGTTTTTGTCCTGATGAATAGGACATAAACCTTGAATCTGCCTTGTCGTGCATATTAGTGAGCTCCAAAGCACGGTCAATACGCTTAGTTTTGCGGGGGCCCGAGAGGTTGTATAAAGTGGCAAAAAAATCAAGGTTTTCCCGTCCGGTTAGGCGCCAATAGAAAGTACGGTCATTGGTACTGACCATTCCGATCTTATTTCGTATTGCAAGAGAATCTGCGGCAAGAGAAAGGCCTGAGATACTTCCTTCTCCGGTGTCAGGAGTAACCAGAGTAGAGAGAATTTTGATAAGTGTTGTCTTGCCAGCGCCATTTGGGCCAAGCAACCCCATTATTTCACCTTTGTTGACCGTAAGCGATACATTATCAAGGGCCAGTGTCTGACGAGGTTTACGAAACAGAAACGTTTTCCAGTTCCGTTCAGTAAAGGTTTTTGAAATATTATTTAAAGTAATTGCTTGAGGCATATGCTGTTATCATTTCCAATGATTAGAAAATAGTTTGATTTTGGAAATTATACGTGACGGCGGAGAGGATGTAAACAGGATTAGCAGACTTTCTGGAGGGAGTCAGAGATAAAAAAATCCCCTTTCCATCGGGATGAAAAGGGGGAGGGCGTCGTGGAGATTAGATGGGACTCTATTTAGTGGTGATTTCTTTTGAGAGCTTTAGGAATACTTTTGGGCCAATTCCCTTCACATGCTGGATATCTTCTGCTGATTTGAAATCGCCATGTTCTTTACGATATTCTACAATCGAAGTTGCTTTTGCATCGCCAATGCCTGGTAGAGTTGCCAGTGTTTTTACATCAGCTGTATTAATATTGATTGCAGCGAGTGCTATATTGACGGTTAAGAACATAAGGGTGAATAGTGTAAGTAATACTTTTTTCATGGTGCTCTCCTTGGGAAGAATTATTAATGGATCTCCAGACTTCATCTGTTTACAATTTTAAGCCTATCACCATGGAGGAGTGTTCGT
>Ga0307987_1001696_pt1 | contig 12001 bp, 8 predicted proteins | sample EllFjometagen181_FD_203157 | JGI IMG/M metagenome (GOLD analysis project Ga0307987, IMG submission 203157) | Marine microbial communities from Ellis Fjord, Antarctic Ocean - #181 | ecosystem: Environmental > Aquatic > Marine > Unclassified | place: Southern Ocean | collected 2014-10-08 | reverse complement strand
TGCTATTGTGCAATTAACAATAGCTATTACACCTGCAATGAGTGCAGATGTAAAACTCTGGGATGTTTACAACAACGTCCTGAAAAATGCGAAATATGTTGATCTGACCCATGCATTCAGCCCCACTATACCTGTCTGGCCCGGGTTTGGAAACGCACAATTCAAATCAGGTGTAGCAGGACAGAAAATCAAAGGTTATTGCGACATCGATGAAGCCTTCCAATATAAAAAACATGGATTTATCAGTACTGCCTATAACCTTGTAACAGATCAGTATGGAACCCAGTTGGACCCTCCCGCACATTTCTACGAATACGGAGCTACAATCAGTGATCTCCCGGCCACGTATTCCATTCGGCCGTTAGTGGTTATCGATATTCATGAAAAGGCAAAAAAGGATCCTGGTTATCATGCGACTGTTGGAGATATAAAGGCATGGGAATCAAAGTATGGTAAGATCCCTGAGGGGTCCGTGGTAGCCATTCGTTCAGATTGGTACAAAAAATGGAACGAAACAACGCGATTTGCCAATGCCCCTTTTCCCGGGATAAAACTGGATGCGCTCAAGCTCCTGCATCTCGAACGGAAAATCCTTTTTCACGGGCATGAACCTTTGGATACCGATACCACGCCGGAGATGATAGGCGAAACCTGGTTACTGACCCATAACTTCTGTCAGGCCGAGGGAATGAAAAATCTGGATAAAGTTCCCGAGGCAGGTGCCCTTATCCTTATCGGCTTTGCAAAACCTGAAGGTGGGACAGGCGGCTACGCACGCTATATAGCTATGTGTCCACCAGAGTGGAATTATGGGAAATCCATTGTAGAGCTTCCAGGCGCACCGCTTCCCAAGCAGCCTTATCCCAACAAAAGAGATAAATATGGTGTCTTAAGACCCACACCACCAGGAGAATAATAGTAAAGAGTACAAAAACAAAACTTGCTTTAACAGGAGTCCGCCCTGCAAAAGGCCTTTGTGCTTTTTGCAGAGCGGTTAAACGGTGAAAGGCACCATGAGCAATGACAACTCAGTATTGTTTACGGTGGACCCCACAACCATTCTGCTTGGATAAGCTCTGATAGTTTTTATTTATTTGTTTTTTTAAAATGGAAAAGCAATAGGATATCTGGATATGGAACACAACAAACCAGCCCGGGAAAAAACTTGCCCATTGCCTACCATTGCACACAATCCTCTTATGTCTATGCAAGGCCATGGGTGAAAAAAATTACAAAGACTGCAGGCCACGAACCTTAAGAAGACGATCTGTTGCCAACTGAATTCTTTCCAGATAAAGCTCATGCCCTTTGATTATGGAGACCGAACTGTCCCCATCGCCCATTGTCCCGTGAAGTGCCAGCTGGTGGCAGAACCAGTTCAAGGCTGCACCTCTGGGTAGGTCATCTGCGGAGGGGAAATCTCGCTCTACGGCCGGGGCCATGTCGATGGAACCGTTTAGGAGCTTTGTTGGCCATTCTGGATCGACAATAAAGGGGCGTCCAACTCCTATCAAGTCAGTGGAGCCGTCAGCGAGAGCATTATTCATAATGTCACGTGATCGAAACCCACCTGTGACTATTATCGGTATATGGAGTGCCGCTTTGATGTCTCGTGCATAGTCCAGGAAGTAAGCTTCACGCGAAGCCGTGCTCTCCTTTTTTGAAGAATGCTTGTAAGCAACCGGTGTCTCAAAATTACCGCCTGAGATTTCGATAAAATCAACCCCCTCGTCCTGGAGCATCTTTGCGACCTTAATGCTTTCTTTATGGCTGAACCCGCCTTTTTGAAAATCAGACGAGTTAAGTTTTGTAGCAACAATGAATTGAGGCCCAACTTCTGAACGTACAGCACGGACGACGGAGAGCGTAAGCCGTGCACGGTTTTCTAACGTCCCCCCCCAATTGTCGTTGCGTGTGTTGATCTTAGACGACAGCGACGAGCTCAGAAGATACCCGTGGGCTGCATGGATTTGGACACCATCAAATCCGGCTTCCTTTGCAAGCATAGCCGATTTCGTAAATTGGCAGATGACCTTCTCAAGATCTGCAACGGTAGCTGGTTTGGGTTCACCATACCCTGGCAAGTCTAAACGGAGATCGGACATAGAAAGTGGATGTGAATTTATAGCTTCCGGGGTTTGACGGCCAGAGTGTCCCAATTGCACCAATGCCAGAGCCCCACCACTTTTGGCCGCTGAGGCTAACTGCTTAACACGAACCATGTCCGACTCTTCATCGAGCACGATATTTCCAGAGTGTTCCAAATGCCAGCGATCGATAGAAGTATTGCCGGTAATCACCAGGCCTGCCCCGCCTTTGCTCCAGCGCTCAAAAAGTCTGATTAGGCCTTCTGTCGTATTGTTGAACTCGTCTCCCAATGCCTCTGACATGGCCGATTTTACGATGCGATTTCGCAATAGCGAGCCGCTGGGAAGTCTCAGGGATTCTTTGATCATGCCAAACACTCCTTTCGAAATATTTCGATATTTCGATATTTTAAATTAATTTAAAAATCTTGCCTGTAAAATACTTGATGGGTCTATGCCTTCAAGAGTTCTTTCCCAACCGCAGTCAGAAACGCAATGATGGCATCTTCGTTCCGTCGGTAAAAGGTCCATTGACCGTGGCGCTCAGAGTCCACCAATCCAGCCTGCTTCAATAAGCCCATATAATTCGAAACCGTAGATTGCGACAACCCAGCCACCTCCTTAATATAGGCGACACACACACCATCTACGTCGGAATGTTCCGGCAGTGCTGGCGGAAAATTTGATCTATCCTTGAGCAAACTGAGAATCTTGCGCCGAACAGGGTTGTTGAGAGCTGCAATAGTTTTTTCTATATCCATAAATATAAATATATAGATATCTAAATATATGTCAAGTTAAAAATTAATATTATGCGCAATTACCGTAATGAATATTAATTTTCATCAAAAAGTTAGTATTCACCGAAACTCACAAAAGCCTACCTCTACTGGTCCGCCATTTTGAAATACATCTTGTTGGAGGTTGCCCATCGATCATCCAAAAAACCCGCTTTGGCAAGCAACCAAGACCCCGAACAAACGGACATGGTTTTTTTTACTCAAAACGGTCGCTGCTTCTTGAATCTCAAGATCAGTCGTGACTTTTCGTGATTACAATCAGGCTATCAATCATGATTTGAGAGAAGACATATCATCATTAACTGATCGCGTAAAGCGACCTGAAAAATCATTCTTTGGGTACATTGTAGATATTTATATGGTTGTGGATTTGAATCACCAACCAAAATTCAATTTATTAATGTATAAAATTGAAATCCGATAAATCAATTTTAGATATATATAAATATTAATTATCCAATACCTTTCGAATGGTCTGTGAAATTTCCAGCATGTTGATCGGTTTCATAACGTATGCTGCCAATCCCAGTTGTGTTGCCTTTTCTTCATCAATAAGGGAGCTATGACCGGTGCATATGATGATGGGCATATCAGGGCGAATCTCCATTAATTTTTCAGATAATTTAACACCAGTCATCTGTGGCATGGTCATGTCCGATATGACCAAATTAAAATGATCAGGATCTAAGCAAAACCGATCCAAAGCATCCTGGGGTGTTGTGGCGATTTCAACTTTGTATCCCAGGCGCTGGATCATTCTTTGTACCATCTTTACGATTGATATTTCATCATCCACAAATAATATGGTTTCACTTCCTTTAAGAAATTCTCCTGATGTTTTGGTTTCAGCCATTGGTTTTTCTGTAGCCAATGGGAAAAGTATGTTAAACGTGGAGCCTTTGCCAGGATTGCTGTCAACTTTAATGGTGCCGTTATGGTTTTTAACAATTCCATGAACAACAGCAAGTCCCAGACCTGAACCTTTCCCAACTTCTTTGGTGGTAAAGTAGGGATCAAAAATTCGGTCTATGATGTCAGGATTTATCCCTATGCCCGTGTCACTGACTTGTATCATGATATGCTCACCAGGACTCAATTCAGGATATGTTTTGGCTGAAATATTATCCCAAATGACCTTTTCCACAATTACTTTAAGTGTTCCCCCTGTTTCTTCCATGGCATGGGATGCGTTGATGCAAAGATTCATCATGATCTGGTTGATCTGGGTTGGATCTGCAAGAATAATTTCATTTATGACTTGAATATCCTGCTCAATATCAATAGTGGTTGGAATCGTTGACCGCAAAAACTTGAGAGCATCTTGAATGGTTATGGCAATTTCTATGGGTTGCAATTTCTGGTCAGTTTTACGACTGAAATTGAGAAGTTGCCTTACAATATTTGCTGCTCTGAGGCTGGCGGTTTTGACCTCTTCAAGGCTTTCATGCGCAGGGTTCCATTCTGGGACATCTTCCAGCGCCAGTTCCGTATTCCCCAGGATAATACCTATAATATTATTAAAATCATGGGCAATACCACCGGCAAGGGTGCCAATGGATTCCATTTTTTGAGCTTGTTGGAGTTTGACTTCTAAATTCTTTTTTTCATTTTTCATCTGTTTGAGTTCAGAGATGTCAGTATGGACTGAAACAAAAGCTTTTCCGTGTTTTAAATGTTCTATAACAGTAGCACTTGCAGCACTCCAAAAAGTTGTCCCGTCCTTTTTAATATTTTGAATTTCTCCAAACCAGATCCCTTCATCATTCAAACTGTTTACAATTTCTTTCGCTGTTTCCTCAGGATGTTTTTCAATGGGTGCATTAGCAATCGAAACATGAAGACCTATCATTTCACCAGAGTCATAGCCAAACATTTTTTCAAATCCTGGATTTGTGTAAATAAGAAGACCGTCTTCACCGACCAAGGAAACACCCTCTGACATCCGGGTAATGATTTCGCTTTGAAGGCTCAATTTCCCTTCATTCCGTTTACGCTCGGTAATGTCCTGGGCTACTCCCCATAGACCAATTATTTTACCTTCTGAATCCTTTTCTGCCTCGCCTCGCACCCACATCCATCCCTTGCTTCCGTCTTCCCTCACCGTTTCCAACTCAAGTTCATAGGCAATGCCCGTTTCACTCGTTCTGGCTAATGAGGCAGATAGCCTTTCCCAACTTTCAGGAGTAAATAATTTCATATGTTTTGTATAAGGTGGAACAGGAAGTGTTGGATCAAATCCATACATCTCATATAGTTCCTTCGTCCAAACGACCTTATTCGTTGACAAATCCAACCGCCAATTTCCTAAATGAGCTATTCGCTGTGATGCCTTTAAGCTTTTCTCGCTTTCTTTCAAGACTACTTCTGTTTTTTTTCTCTGTTTGATTTCCGCTAAAAGTATCTTGTTTGTTTCTGTTAATTCGGATTCAGCTATTTTTCGTTTTTTGATACTCATAATTAATATGAAAACAAGTAACGACTCAATGGATAGAAACAAAAAAAGGCATATAATATAAATTTTGTACTTATCCCAACCCGTTTGGGCCTTAAATAAAATGATGTTTTCATCAGGGATTCTCTTTTCGCTTACCCCAAAGCGTTTCATTTGTCGCCAATCAAACATATTGATACTGGGTCCCAATGATATTGGGTGGATTTTGTCCAGACTTTCGCCATTTAAAATTCGAATAATCATTTTATTGACATTTTTCCCAAGCACATCAGAGCTACACAAGTACCCACCAATAATCCCATGCCCTACATAGGTACTCCATAATCCATAAACAGGGACACTTGAAGATCGTGAAATAATATCTAATGCATCTCTGGGAACAAATGACTTGCCTGATGCGTCTTTCATAATCAATAAATACAGTACTATTGCTTGGGGAGGTAATTTGCTGACTTTATGTAAAACCTCAACCATTGATAAGTCTGACAAATAATGAAAATTTATTTGACCAGATAATTGTTGAAATTTTTCTTTTGCCTGCGCCTCCCATGAACGTCCCAAGGCTGACGTTCCCACGACGACATAAACATCCCGCGTTTCTGGTTGAACTGATAAGGCTGCTTTTAACGTCTTCAGCAGATCAATATGGAGATTAACGCCAGTTGCTTTAATTTCCATATTTTTAGGATCCACTTTTTTATCAATCAAAGCGTAAACAATTGGAATATTATTAAAGGTAGTCTTGCAATATTTCTGGATAAAATCCAATGCAGGAGACATTACAGCAATGACGATATCAGGTTTATTTATTTTGTATTTATGATTTATTAAGTCCGCCTGCTTTTTAACGCTTTTTTCATCTCTGAATCTATTCTGCTCCAAATATTCTGTAAAATATTCCACATGGGTGTCTTGATTTAATTGAAGATTACGAAAATTTTGATCCAATACTTCAAAGGCGGGCATACGTGGCTGTAATGAATATAAAATCAATATTTTCTTTTTAGTCACTGATGCAGAAGAAATGGAAGTGAATAAAAATAGTAAAAAAATCAGACTAAACAGAGAAATTTTCCTATTGATCATTTATTGTACCTTGCCTATATGGGTCTTCAATTTTTTTTAAAAAAATGGGTACTTTCTTTCAATAAAGGTCAATGTACAATAGATTGTTGTGGCGAGCAAATTATTAATTTCCGTTAGGAATTTAATATAGATCCTTTGAAGGCTCTTGCGGATAAAACATTTTGAGCTGTGCCGTAGAGATCGTAAAGGCTGCAAAGGCACATCCCTATTAAGAATACCAGATAGAATCTCAAGTGTTCCGCCTTAAGTGGCTAGCCCCCTATTTGACCGGTGATCGGGACTTCATATAATAAAACCAAAGATTCTTCAACACGGTCAGACGTTCTTTTTTCCGGATGCCGTCAAAGGCTTCATCCATGAGGCCCCGGGTGCCTTCCACGGTCTCTTCGATCAAGGCCACATGTCCCGGTGCATGAACCTGATGACGCACCAGCAGACACTGGTCATCCCCCCCCCTGGATTTCACAGGCCACAATGGTATAGGGGCTGAGATGAATTTGCCGGGCCAGGAATTGTTCTGTTTTACTGAAATCCAGCACCCCCTTCAAAAGAGGCAGAGGAACGGACAATACCAAGGTATCAAAATCATACTCCAGAAGGCCTGGCTCCCCTGCCTTGGAAACTGAAATCCGAACCCCATTACTTCGATCAATGCCCACCACCTCGTGCCGGGTGCGAACGTCCAGATGAGCGCCCATGCGTGTCACCAGATCCTCATACCCTTGATCCAGACGACGCACCGGCGGCCGCCCCCAGGAACCACCACCTGGAAGGGCATGCGTTTCCGAAGGGGTGCCCCATATTTTCGGGCCATCTCAAGAACGGTGGAAAACCCCGGTGAACAGGAGCAGGCCCCCATTTCATAGGCTTTTCCGTTAATTCTTGGGGAATAAAATTTACCGCCAAGGCCATGGTCAAACTGGGGAGGCGTTACGTTCCGCCCTTTTGTAAAGGTGATGGAACGGCCCCGCTCAAACACCGTGACACGGTGTCCCTTTTCATGCAGAGTATGGGCTGCGGTCATCCCACTGATGCCCCCGCCCACGATGCAGATATGTTTTTTTTCGGCGTTATTTTCCATTTTTCAATGATCCCCTTTTTTATAGATTCAGGTGAACTCTATTTCTATTTCTGATTTTGCGGTTGATCATAATGTCGGAAACTGGTTATACGCGTCAAATTCTCTATTTGTCATGGATAATTCGCAGGAACACAGACAGTTGGTGTAGGTGGCATACCGATCAATCCTATTCACCTAATGGGTGATCCTTTCATAAGGATATTTTTTGTGTTTTGTGCCTATGGCACATAAATGAACAGGAACCTTTAAAGAGAATTTTTAATTTTAGTTGTTGTTTCGATTAAACCGGGGATGCGATCTTTACATATGGAAAACACCACTTCGGCGTTCAAATCAAAGTAATGATGACTGATAATATCACGCATCCCTTTGGCTCCCTTCCAATCGACTTCCGGATATTTTATAAGAAGGTTACGCTCTGTCACCTTATCCAGATTTTTCAAATTTTCTCCAATGGCAATCAGCATCATGCATATGGCATCCAGTTTGTCAATTCCAGCGTCAGATAGAAGAAAATCATCGGGAGTATGGATACCTTCGCATCTTCGTTCAATACGACTTGCCGCAGTCAAAATCTGATTGAGTATTTCCTTTGCAAGCTCCTTGTCAAACATAAACAGCCTCTTGATCAATACGCCTTTTTAGAAAGGTATTCATTTTTTCGCGGTAATGAACAATATCAACCGTCGTCTGGTAATCGGTCTCCAGTTCTTCTTTAATATGTACCATATAAAAGAGGTCAGGTTTACTCATCTTTACCACAATATCCACATCACTCTCCGGCCTGTTCTCTCCTCTGGCAAGAGAGCCGAAAACACCTATAGAAGTAACTCCGAAATTTTTTACAAATGCTGCTTTTCTTTTCTTGAGAATTTGAAGCACCTCATCAAGGGTTAAATTTTTTTTCTTCATGATTCCTCCTTAGTGGATAGTCATCTCCACAATTTTTCGAGCTGTGCGGGTAGCAATTATTTACAGCGCATTAACAATACAAATGTAATAGATTAGGGCTGTTTGAGCCTTCAAGCTGTATATATACCTTGTAAATAGCACTGAGGTTCCGGTCCAAATAAGCTCAGCGATGACCTATCCGCACAGGTCGCAATGTTTATTTGCCAACACTTCAATAATGTTCCCGTATATACCCATATGCTTTTTCGAAAAGATCCTGCTCTTTGTGGAGCTTGTATTTAAACAGGGTCTGTCTGAGCACTTTTTGGATTTCCTTCTGTCCGGCATGAGTGCTTTGCCAGCCGTCAAATCGGGTTGCCCGAACTATTTTATCAATATCCTCAACCACGTTGGTGATGATCTGTGGAGTGGTATCGTTCTTTACTTCAAGGAAGATTTCAGTCAGGGCTTGTTTGTCATCCGGAATGACCTCTTCATGGGTTTCATTTTCCATACGAACCATGTCCCGGGCGGCATCCAACAGTTCTTTCAGCCACTCCAGACTGCTTAAAACTCCGGCTTCATATTTATCTTTGAGACGTTCCAACCGTTCTCCCAGCGCTTCAAAACCAGGATCATTCTTGGAGCGGATTTTTGCCATGAGTGACAGATTTAATTTTTGGGACTTTTTCTTCCGCTCGTCATCTGTCAGCTCAAAAACAGATTCTGCATCCATGACCAGATCGTCGATATCATCTCTGATCCGATCAATTTCGGTGTTTTCATGGATCAGTTTGATCGTCTCCGGCCCGAGAGATTCCCAGAGCAATGAGCCTAACCCACCAACAGGTTTAATGGATTCATACACCTGTGCCAGCCAGCGGTAATCTTTGCGGAAAGCATTCAGATAGGGATCTGGCGTAATCACCTCCCAGAATCGCTTCAATACATTGAACTGAGCGGCAAAGGCATCTTTCTTTTCATTCCCGACAAGACAATCCTGAGCGCAAATGAGCCCTTCATAACCTTCAATAGAGCGATCGACACCGGGAAAATAGTCCAGACATTTTCCAATGGCTTCAGGGAATAATTTTTTAAAAGCCTCAACGCTCTCAACCACCCCTTCAATCTCCTTGGGATCATAGTCCAGCGCTTTGGCTACATTCTCAAATACCCCAAGGTAATCAATAATCAACCCATTCTTTTTGGTGTCGCTGTAGAGGCGGTTGGTTCGGCACATGGCCTGAAGCAACGTGTGATCCCTGAGCGGTTTATCCAGATACATGCAGTAGCAGATAGGCGCATCAAATCCGGTAAGCAGTTTGGCTGTAACAATAATGATTTTAAGCGGATCAGTGGCATCGCGATAGCGGTCAAGAAGCTGCTCCTGGACTTCCGGACTGGCATCAATGCCCTGCCACCGTTTGAAGTCAACCTTCTCAAGCGTAAGTCCCCGTTTCTGCCAATTAAGCCAATCGGTGGCTATTTTTTTGGGTTTACCGTTTTCATCGGTTTCCTCTTCAATTGTGCCCTGTGAAATATTCATCACCACTTCAACTGCCTCTTTGTCAAGGTGCTCACAAAGGAGATAATACATCCGAACCACAGCCTCGCGGTCATAAACCACCACCATGCCTTTAAACTGCTTGGGTGCTACATGGCTTTGATAGTGGTTTGAAATATCATTGGCGATGGCAGTTATACGCTTGGGTGCTTTCAGCAGATGTGCCAGCTTCCCGGCTTTCTGGGAGATAAAGGCTTTCTCTTCTTCATTGAGGTTGTTCTGTTCTGCCAGTTCCTCAAATCCCTGATCAATGGTTTCCCGGTCAATGCGCAACTCCACCAAACGAGGTTCAAATTTAACCGGCAAAGTTGCTTTATCCCTGATGGATTGTTTATAGGAGTAGCGGTTCAGATAACGTCCGGGATCATTGGGTGCGCCAAAAAGCTTAAACGTGTTTCGTTCCAACCCTGAAATGGGCGTACCGGTTAACCCGAAGAAAAAGGCATTGGGCAGTGCCCAGCGCATCTTTTCGCCCAGGCTGCCTTCCTGCGTGCGGTGCGCCTCATCCACCAGCACGATAATGTTATCCCGGGGGTTTAATCCATCAGGATTGTGTTCATCAATTTCCACTTCATCGAATTTGAAAACAGTGGTGATCAGTATTTGCCGGGAATCCTGTTTCAACTCTTCCGCAAGGGCTTTGCAGGATTTGATCGTGGTCACGTTCTTGGCTGAAGCATTATTGAAAACGGAATTGATCTGACTGTCCAGATCTACCCGGTCAACGACCACCACCACCGTGGGATTCTTCAGGTCGGGATCTGCTTTGAGCATCTGCGCAGCAAAGAGCATCAACAGTGATTTACCAGAACCTTGAAAATGCCAAATAAGCCCCTGGCGGGCATCCTGTGTCTTTACACGTTCAACAATGGCCTTTGCTGCTTCATATTGCGGATAGCGGGGCAGAATTTTAATCTTAAAGCTGGGTTTGCCTTTTCCCTGTTTAACCGTGGAGAACACCACAAAGGATTGTAATATTTCCAAAAGGGTTTTTGGGTGAAGCAGACGTTCAGCGCTTTTGAGCACCGTGCGCATATCCTGCGGGATTTCTTCCCGGTCCTCGGTGCTGTGCCAGGGTGCCCAATTTTTGAAGCGGGCATTGATTGCTCCGTAAAAGAATGTTTTTCCTTCAGAAGCGAAGCAGAGCAGATTGGGTACAAAAAAAGCCTTCTGGTTTTCCCAGTAGTGTTTCTTCCCCCCCAGGAAATCGGCGGCACCATCCTGCCAACTGATGGCATCACGCACCGGTGTCTTTAACTCGCCGACCACCAAGGGCAGACCATTGACATACAGCACCAGATCAAAATAGCAATCCCTTGTTCCGGTGAACTGCACCTGCTGACTCACCACATAATGGTTGTTCTGCGGTGCATCGAAATCAACCAAATGGATGGTGATGTGTTCGCCGTCTTTGCCAAGCGGCATGGAAACACGACCCAAAATCCAATCAAGAAAAATTTCATTGGCACGAATAAGTCCACTGTATCCTGCCTCCAGCAGAACCCCGCGCAAGCGGTGTATTACTTCATCCGCCAGATCGGGGTTGGCAGCCAGCGGTTTATTCAGCCTGCATAATGCCTCTTTAAGCCAGGTATCGACAAACACATCCTGGGACTGTTTGCCATGGAGCGTCAGGTTTTCACCATGAACATATTTCCATTTCAAATCTCTGCTTCCTGCTATGTATTCCGCAGTCTCTTCAGCCACCATTCCGGTCTGGGCTGTAACAGGTTTGCCGACGAGGTGATCCCGCAGAGCATTCTCGATGGTGTTCATCTCATTGAAACTCATTGGACACCTCCACATCTCACCATCAAAGTATCCACAACTTGACGTCTCATATCTTTAAGCTTTTCAGATTTTCGGTAACTTTGAAGTTCTATTTCCTGTAAAAAAGCCCACGTTTCTACAAATGTCACCTGTTCTGATTTAGTAGGAATCTGGACTTCAAAGTCCTTCAATAATTTAAAATCCAAACTTTCAACCGTAGTCCCCGTCTTTACACATTGATGTAGTATTGATGGCGCATATTGAGATAGT
>Ga0307987_1001694_pt1 | contig 12014 bp, 17 predicted proteins | sample EllFjometagen181_FD_203157 | JGI IMG/M metagenome (GOLD analysis project Ga0307987, IMG submission 203157) | Marine microbial communities from Ellis Fjord, Antarctic Ocean - #181 | ecosystem: Environmental > Aquatic > Marine > Unclassified | place: Southern Ocean | collected 2014-10-08 | reverse complement strand
GTTAACTGCCATAAACCTACGCTCTTTTGATCAAAATGTCTGCCCCTAAATTGATAATCATTTAGATATGTTAAACATATTTTATTAAACCGTTGATTTTACGTTTATTTTTCAATGGCACAGGTCGGAAATTTTCAGGGCTTCTACGAGTAACGAACCAACATGTTCAAGATGTGTGAGCATTCCTTGGGCATCTTCATATCCTTCTCGGGAAAACAAACAGGCCGGTTCCTTTTCAGGGACCGGCCTGTTTTACAAGGATTGATCACGCCATTAATTTTCAGCAGGCAGTTCCATATTCTTGGAAATCCTGAGACGGCTTTCAAGGAAGATATGTAATACCACCCCGACCCCCAAACCCCAGGCAGCCCCGTGCATAGCAAGGACCACGGCCATGGTGCCGGCAACCCCGAGTTGAATTGGCTCTGTGATCTGTTTGAATGCTGTGATGATGCACAGGTATCCTGTGACCACCATGGTCAGGGATAGACCGATGGGCAGGAAGGGCTTAAAAAAACTGACCAGGGGCAGGATGAACAGGGCGATAAAGCCTGCGATCCAGAAGGTGCCGCTGCCGCTGATTATGGAATCCATGGCAGGCCTGCCCTGACGATAACGATCCGCAACAGTGGCCGTAACCGCTGTCCAGATGGGGCCAGCCAATCCCGGGTACGGGGCAAAAAAGGAATGAATCACATTTCTGATGCCTGTAATAATGTGAATACGGTCAGTATCAATATCCACATGTTCATCAGGACGGCTCTCTTCGCAACTGGCCTTGACCAGCGCTGTGCCTACGATCACATCTCCGAAGGCAATGATATAGGCAATGATGGCCGTGGGAATGGCTTTAAGAAACATGTCGGTCTCGGGAAAACCTACCGTAAAGGGCAGATAGGCCCACATACCCTGGAAGTCAGGCATGGTGATCCCCCACTGGATATCTGGTATGGGATACTCATTGACCAGCATGCCGATGAAAATAGCAACAACCATGGCCGGAACCATTCCGTATTTTCCTATGATTTTGGCCAGCTTGTTCTCAGTTTTCAGCTTTGAAAAGGAGACTGAAAATAGCATGTAAAAGCAGACTAGACTGCCCAGGCCTATGGCAATCGGCGTCTTGGGAATCCGTCCCCCCATTTTCAACTCGCCCATATAGGCGGCAACACCAGCCCCCAACAAAATACCAGCCTTGATGGAATTGGGAACCTTATCTACCACCTTGGAGCTGAGCCGGGGTAATGCCCAGAATCAGAAAGATGGCTGCCACCAGAAGCTGGAGGGCCACCAAAGCCTTTATGGCTTCCGGTCCCGGCGTAAACTGCGTAAGATAGAGCAATACCACGGGAATGGCCGGCGTAATCCATCCCGGCACCATGGGGGTACCCAGGGCTGCGGGCAGCATGAAACCGATACCGCAGACAGCAACATAGGCCAGGGCAATGTCATAGGGCAATCCCAGATATTTTTGCAGCAAAGGAATCATGGCCAGGGTGACCACGAACAGGATCCGTTGGGCTATCCGCTAAAAAAGCCTCGTACTCCGGACCGTTCAAAGGTGTTGAATCATCGATATCACAGATGTTTACATAGGTTTCAACATTGGGCAACTCCGACACAACTCCGACACAACACCGGCAATCACCGGACTGAACTCATTGTCTGCAAATACGGCTTTGGCATCACAGTGATTGATGATATAGGCCATTTCTCCGGCAGACAACCGGATATTGACGCTGACCAGGGCTGCCCCCAGCAGGGGCACGGCATAATGGGCCTCCAGCATGGGCGGTATATTGGGACAGATAAAGGCCACATTGTCTCCAGGGCCGATGCCCCTGGCCTTTAATGCATTGGCCAGGCGGAACACCCGCTCCTGAAACTTACTCCAGGTATAGGATGTATCCCCGTAGATCACAGCAGTTTTGTCCGGGAACACCTCCACACTTCGGGCAAGAAAATTGGTGGGACTGAGCAGGTCGTAGTTTACAGGCTTGTCTGACATGGTTGGCTCCTCCTTGTGATTAGATTGGCAATGAAAAAGTCCTTGTAATCATTAACAAAGAAGAAGTGACAAGTTCAATCGGTCTTAAACCCATATTCATATGGCCGACAGCCTGAGAGCGTCTAAGTTTATCACCTACTGGAGACGTAAGCTATCTGGTTTATTTCTTCATTTTATGGGCCCAGTGAACTGCCACTTTGACAAGTTCGGTATAATGTTTGAGGTTGAGTTTTTTCTTGATATTTTCCCGATGGGTACCGATGGTTTTCATGCTCAGGTTCAACCGTATAGCGATTTCTTTGGAATCCAATCCGTCTCCGATAAGTCTGAATACCTCAAGCTCTCGGTTGGTGAGTTCATCCAGGTTGAAACCGGTTTTTGGAGATTTCCGGTTGATCATCCTGTGAATCATTTTTTCCTTGATCTGATCACTGGCATAAACATTACCGGCCAGGACATGTCGGATGGCCGTGACCACCTTGCTGATGGCCCGCTGTTTCATCACATATCCCCTGGCGCCTGCGAGCAGGGCCCGCTCCGCATACATGGAATCATCGTACATGGACAAAACCAGTATCGGCAAATGAGGATACTCCCGGCTGATGTCTTCCACCAGATCAATTCCGTTGCTCTCTGCCAGGGAAATATCCACAATCATCAGGTCGGGCAGAGTTTTTTTAACGGCATCCCAGGCCTTGTCAGCCGTATCTTTGCAATCCGCCACCAGAAGATCCGGTTCTTTGTTGATCAGCTCGGTCATGCCCAGACAGAAGATCGGGTGGTCATCCACGATCATGATCCGGCAGTTTTTAGTTTTCCCCGTCATGATGACATTTCCTTTTTTGTCACAGATACAGCCCGGTTCAGGAGAACGTGGATCCTGGTTCCTTCAGGTCCGCTATCTATATAAAACTGGGCATCAATAAGCTTTGCCCGGTATTCCATGATCTGAAGTCCGATACCCCTTGTTGATCCGAGATCATCGATGCCCTGCCCGTTGTCATGGACGCACATATGAATCTGTTCGGAAGACTTTCCTTTATTTTCAAGGGTCAAGGATATCCCGACCAGACTCCCCTTTGAATGCTTTACCGCATTGTTTATAGCTTCTCTTGCAATGTGGTAAAGATGGGTGGCCCGATTGTTGTCCTGAAAATCAATTCCCTTGTCCCCGTGAAATTCAAATCGGATATCCGGATGATAAGAAAAACTGAAAATAATTTCCTCCAGGGCCGCCTGTAGTCCGTGGGCTACCAGATGAACCGGGCAGAGCCCCCGGGCAAGCTGCCGACTTTTTTCCACCGCATCGCCCATGAGGTCTCCGATTTTTTCCGCCCAATGATTCTCTGGTACAAAATGATCCATTTTTTTACCGACACACTCCTCAATCGTCCAGCCGAACACCCGGGTAAATGCCGGATTGATATAGACCACCTGACCCCGAATGTAATGGCCAGCATGATCCCGAAAAAAAGGACGGACATGCCCAGGATAACATTCCTGATGGTCCCAAGGGGCTTATATAATTCATCCAGATACGAAGAACAGCCTACGATCCACTGGTATTCCGGGATGTAATTAAACATCACCAGCTTTTGCCGGGCACGGGATTCCCCTGGATTTTTCCAATAGTAGACAGACTTCCCCTTTTTTCGCTGCATCATATCTTCCAGATGGCGGTTGGGCAGTTCCTTGGTATCGAAGATATTCACACCCTGGAGTATGGGATGGATAATGGCATTGGCATCTTTGTCAATGACAAAGGCATAGCCGGTTTCACCAAAGTTGAGGGAAAGGATGCTCTTTCGAAAATCTTCCACATTGACCAGTTTGATGAACTCCGATCGATAGGCACTTGCGGAAATAATCCAGTCCCAGGGTTCAAAATAGGACATGTAAAGGGCCTTGGGGCGGGCCTTTGATTTCTCGGGGTTTTTCCAATCATATTCCAAATATCCTTGGCGGAACTCCGTCATGTGCTCGACAAATTCAAAATCCGCCACATTGGTTCCGATTAAGGCTGGGCTGGGATGCACCAGAACCATACCAGCGCTGTCAAGGCAATATAGATAACCGGAATTGCCGATGGTCTGGCTCAGCACCATGTCTGCAGCCCATTTCTTGGCTTCTGCCTCTGTGAGAACCCCCTTTTTAGCCTTTTCATACAGGCTTTTGACAATTTCAAGATTCTTTTCCGCCACAGCCCTGAGATGGTTTTTAATGGAGACATTCACCGAAGTATCGACCATGTTGTATATCAGCTGGGTGGTACTAGTCAGCTCACTTTCAATCCTGGCTTCAATGTTATCGCGCACATAGACATAGATAAAAAGATTACAGAAAAGCATGGACAGGAAAAAAATAAGGGAAAAGCTGAGGAGAAATTTAAACCGGATCTCCAGGGAATCAAAGAGAATTCGCATTCGATTGAACCTCTTCTGTGGCGCTGTTACGTTCGTATTCTTTGATTCTGATCTGTTCACGTCAATGCTCCGTTGGGTTAAGATCATCCGAGACTGTAACTAACGCTTCAGCTAACGATTAGGACAGGAGCCGCTGTCATGTAAACTTAAATATGAAATAACCGCCTTTTTCGGAAAAGAGTTCCTAAAAAAATACAGGGCCATTTCTGACCCTGTACATTGTGTAAAATTATTTTATTAAACGTATTATGGCACCCGTTCAATGTAAATGATCATTTTTTTCAAAACTAAGGGTTCCCCTGATTTACAAAAGACGTTTTTTGAATAATTTATACCCCTTCCCGGATCATTAGGAAGGGACTTTCTTTCAAACTGCCTTATCCAGAGCAACCCCCTTTCCCTTTTGGCTTTCCTCTGTTGATATTTATGCATTGAAATCACTTTGGAATCTGTTTTTTTTTCTTATGTTTTCTCCCACATTTCCTGGATTATTCCTTGACAGATAAGTCCTTACAAGAATACTGTTCAAACAAGAGCCTATTGGGCAGAATAAAAAATAAACCCGTTTAAAAAATCGGCAAAGAAAGAATGGTTCAGGTATGCAGTTTTTACCACCAAGGCGGAAGGGAAGGGAACCGGGTTGGGCCTTGCCACGGTCTACAGTATTGTTTGCTTCATAAAAAAATAGTGGAGAAGGCGGGGATAAAACGGTTTATTATGAAACCTGTGACGATTGCGTCATTGTCAGAGCAGATACAGCAGTTACTCGAAGGGAACCCGCCCATAACCCAAGGTTTAACAAGGGGAAAATGATATGTCCCAAGCACCCAGGTTGTTTTTGATACTTGATGATGAAGAAAGTATTCGCCAGAGTATTGCCGCATTCATGGAAGATGAAGGATACCGGGTCTTCCAGGCGGAAAGCAGTGAACAGGCCCTTGAGATTATTCGGAAGCATCCCATTGACGAGGCCGTGGTGGATATCAGACTTCCGGGCCAAGACGGCAATAGCTTTATGCTTGAGGCCATAAAAATCCGGCCCAAAATAAAATTTGTGGTGCACACAGGTTCTGCAGATTATATTCCTCCCAAAGCCATACAGGCCCTTGGGGTAACTTTGGATAAGGTTCTTATAAAACCGGCAAATGACCTGAATTTAATTTGTGATGCCTTGAAAAAATAAGGTGAGATCGGACGATTCGCTTTAAATCATTAAGAAATGGAATAACTGTATCATGGATGAAACCAAAGGGAAAAAAATTCTTGTAATTGATGATGAAGTCTATATCCGGGACAGTGTCACAGGTTTTCTGGAAGACTTTGGGTTTGAGGTCATCGAGGCTGAAAACGGCAAAATCGGCCTGGAGAAATTTGCCAATGAACAGCCTTGAAGTTCTTGCCCATGTGACCCGAAAAGATAAAAATATCCCCATTATTATTGTTTCCGGGGTGGGAAATATTTCTGATACAGTGGAGGCCCTTCGTCTGGGAGCCTGGGATTATATTATCAAGCCCGTCCAGGATATGAATGTTTTGTCCCATGCGGTGAATAAAGCCTTTGAACGTAAGCATTTTATTGAAGAAAAAATAGGGTCCCAACGAGAACTGGAACAGGCGAACAAGGAATTGAACCTGTCCCTTGAATCCCTTGAATCCCTTGAATCCCTTGAACTGACAAGAGATCAGCTGGTTCAGTTGGCAAAAATGGCAGCCCTGGGAGAGCTTGTGGCCGGGGTGGCCCATGAGATTAATACCCCGGTGGGGGTTGGGGTGACAGCCGCTTTTTTTTCTGGATGGCAAAACCCGGGAATTCAATAAAATGTATAAAGCCGGGGAATTGAAAAGAAGTGAACTTGAAAATTACCTTACCATCGTTGAAGAGGTGTCCAATTCCATTCTGATTAACATGGAGCGGGCGGCAGAACTCATTTCCAGCTTTAAACAGGTGGCAGTAGACCAATCCAGTGAAAATCGCCGTCGTTTCAATCTAAAGGAATACATGGATGAAATCCTTTTAAGTCTGGGACCCCGGTATAAAAAAACCGGTCATGTGGTCCAGGTAACCTGTGAGTCTGACATAGAGCTGAACTCTTTTCCCGGTGCTTTTTCCCAGACCCTCAAAGGAAATATGAAACTGGAAAGTGAGGTCGGCCAGGGGGTCACTTTTACCATGACCTTTCCCCGGCGCTGGGATGACGCTTAATCCATGCAGATTCTAAACCCTTCAAGGTGGTATCTTCATCCGGTTTTTATCTTTGCCTGTTCAATCTTTGCCCTGGCCACCTTTCTGGTGCTCACGGTGAGCCTCTACATGGAAATAACCTCTGCCCTGGAAGTGGTCATCAAAAAATTTCACATTGACCCAACTTCAGTATTTCCGTCTAAAACCGGTATGACGATTCTGGTGCTCAGCCTTTTGATCACCGTGGTTCTGGCCGGAATTCTATTGGCCTTTATCTATTACCAGAAAACCGTCAACCTGTTCAGGCTCCAGCATAATTTCATCTATAATTTTACCCATGAACTCAAGACCCCTGTGACCTCGCTTCGAATTTATCTTGAAACCTTTATTCGTCACCCCCTGGAACCCAAAGATATCCGAAAATATTCTGAGAATATGCTCGAAGATATTAACCGCCTCACCGACAATATCAACCGTATCCTAAACCTGGCCAGGATTGAAAGTCAGAATTTTGGATCGGAAGTGACCCGGGACAGCCTGGTGACATTGGTACAAAATTTTTGTGATAAAAACGCTTCTATTTTCCGGGACTGTGATATCAGTATTGAAAACGCTTCCAAGGGGCGGTTTGAATATCCGGTTAATCTTTTCTTATTTGAAATGCTGCTCATGAATATTATGTCCAATGCCATTAAATATAATGAGGCAGATCAGCCAAAACTTGTCATCGCATTTAAAAGTTTTATACAAAAAATCACCATTGATTTTATTGACAACGGGATTGGTGTGGACAAGGAGGATGCAAAAAAGATTTTTCACAAATTTTATAAGTCCGCCAAGGAGAACGCCAATAGCCACACCGGATCGGGCCTGGGACTTTATCTTGTTTCCAGTATCGCCATGATCCACGGGTGGCGGGTATCGGTATCAAGTGAGGGCAAGGGAAAAGGGTCCAGGTTTACCATCACCATTCCACGGGCAAGTATTGCCAATGTCAGGGAGAAAAAATTATGGAAGCGGTTGAAAAAAAGCGTATTCTGGTCATAGAAGATGAGGCACATATTGCCGATGGGATCCAGTTGAACCTGACCCTTCAGGGATATGGGGTTTCCATCGCCAGTGACGGTATTGACGGGCTTGAACAATGGCGTTCCTGGAAACCGGATTTGATCGTTTTGGACATCATGCTGCCCATGATTGACGGCTTTTCCATTTTAAAGACCATTCGCCAGGAGGATGAAAAAATCCCCGTTCTGATTCTTTCCGCCCGGGGGGATACAAAGGACAAGGTAAAGGGGTTGCGCTATGGAGTGGATGATTATTTGTCCAAACCCTTTGATTTGGAAGAATTTCTTCTCCGGGTAGAGGGCCTGATACGAAAAAAGGGTTGGTATGAAGGCCCCAAGTCTGAAAAAAATGCCGGCCATACCCTGTTTAAGGGAGATGCTTACACCTTTGGTGAAAACCAGGTTGATTTTATTACCTTTAAAGCAAATTGTGTCGCCGGTGAGATTATTCTTACCGAACAAGAGGTGACCCTGCTCAAAATTTTTATTGCCAATAAGGGCAAACCGCTTTCCCGGGAAATGCTGTTGAATGCCGGGTGGGGGTATTCCAGTGATACCACCACAAGAACAGTGGATAATTTTATTGTTCGGTTTCGCAAGTATTTTGAAAAAAAACCAAAAAAACCGGTTTATTTCGTGAGCCGGCGGTCTGTGGGATATATTTTTGATCACGAATAGGGATGTTTTTTTGTTAAACTCTTGATTTAAATTAATTTCCCAAAAGCATTGCGGGTCCTGAGATGATCCGGAAAGCCAGAGGGGGAGAGTTGCTGCAGGGTAATATGCCGCTGCAGGCAATCCAGAAAATGTTAGGGCATGCAACTCCCGGCAGGACAACGTCTATGCATCCTTTTCAACAGATGATATTCAACAGGTGACCAAGTGCTTTGTTCATTAGTTTCCACGAAAGGTGCTCAACAGCTTGCCCTTGATCTCAACGATCAGGTTTGGGCCGTATTCAACGGCTTCGCTGTTGTGCTGCATGCGGATTGATAATTTTACAAAAATACAAACCGTTAAAAAAGGACACAAAATGAATCTCCAGAAAATAACATTCTTGTTGACCATCGGAATTTTACTTTTTTGAATAGGCGCTTAATGTAGAAACTTTAATCTGGCAAAATTGAACGGAATCAACTATATCTTCAAACAGAGTTGAACAGATATCATAATAAGTATCATGCAGGATGAGAAATTATTTAGGATAGTTTTTCAGAAGGCCAGGTGAGAAAAAAACAAACTCGATCGATAATAAACCCTTATGCAAGACTTTGGACCGCGAATTGAAATTAGGCAAAAAATATCAATTAAAGGAGATTAAAAAATGACGACAACCGACGAAACTGAAAAAAAACCACTATGGGTAGGAATTGAGGAAAAATTACTTGAGCTTAAACCAGGAGAACTCTCAGGGCAAGCCAAGGAAGTAGCGATTCAAAAGATTGTGGGCGAGCTTGATAATGAAGGGTTTAATGTTTCCAAAAGCGGTGGCAGGATGATGCAGTTGAGATGGGCGATGGATGAGATGCTGAAAGTTGGGAGGCCGCTGATGAAGGATTTTAACGATGCAATTGCAGCGCTTTCACTGGAAGACGTGCCCGATCCTTCTTCAGCGACCAGTAAACTTATCGCCAATCTTGGTGAAACTTGGAAAGAACTCAAGAAAGTCGAATGCAGACTGGACATAATACGGATTGTCGAAGAAACAAGACTTGATTTGCTCGTAAAAAAAGCAAAAGAACTGTCTGAAAATGAAAGTATCCGATTCCTCATTCAAGAACAATTGGAACCCGAGGTGATCATAAATAAATTAGGCATTACGGAAGAAAAATTGGCAGAAGTGGTTGCTGAGATTGCAAAGGAAAAGGCAGAGAGAGAAAGGGTGATAAACCTGCTTGCGAAGGTTGATGGCAAATCAGACGAAGAAAAGGTGAAGCACTTAATTACAAATAATGTGACAGAGGAATTGATCATAGAGCTGGCAGAAGTTGACCCGGCTGCTATTAATAATGCCAAAAAAGCCATGGAAGAGGAAATCAAGGAGCAACAAAGATTAGCGCAGGAAGCAGCAGCGAAGAAAAAGGCGGAGGCTGCAGGTCCTTCTTTGGAAGATATTACCCCAGGTGATATGATTGACCACATCGATTCTATTCGTGAAATAATGGAATTTAGCGAAGTAGAGAAAGAAATCAGGACGATGTGTGAACAAAGCGCTATCCCACAGTGCCTTGTTGACATTGCCGTTTCTGATCCTGATAAACTGGATGAACTCGAAAAAAAGGCAGAAGGATAATATTGTCAGAGAATAGCTTCACCTGACCCTAAAAGCATATAGATCTGGGGTCAGGTGAACATTCCATTTCTTAGAACACGAAAGATGAAGAGCAATTTGTCTATTTTCGTTTACAGTTGTCTCTATCAAAATAGGCGTTGGTTTTTTTTAATATATGAATAGCTAAACTAAAAAATTTAAAAAAAAGAAAATTAAAATGTCTTATTCACCTAAATTAAGTTCAGGGTTTACATTTTCGAAAAACCGAAGCACTTTCATCTCCCCCCAATCTGGAATGTGTTCGTTTTGCACTCAAGATTGTACAGGGACCTGCGAGATTGCGCAGGCAGCCGTGCTGGGCGCACAAACCGTGTATCCAACAACAACTGGCACCAATCAAATCGCTTCGGAAAAAGATTACCCCATTGATTTTTCCCATTTTAACATCAACGGACGGGTGTTCGGCGCCCTGGGAGCCAAAGAAACCCAGGATGAAGCAACTATTTTTAATGTAAACCTGGAGAGGACTTACGGGACAATTAATCCGGTTAAAATTGCCATGCCCGTCATCCTTCCGGCATTGATTAAACTCAATTGGCAGGATTATTTTGCAGGGGCGGCCATGGCCGGAGTAACTTGCGTGATTGGGGAACATGGCAGAAACAATGACCCGAATCTAAAAGTGAAAAATGGACGAGTGACGGATTACCCCTTACTGGAAAAGGCCCTTGACTGTTTTCGTAAATATGACCGGGGGTATGGGCAGATTGTTCTCCAAAGCAATGTGGACGATGACCTCATGGGGGTTCCGAAAATCGCCATCCAGAAATATGGAGTCACGGCCATTGAAATTAAATTTGGCCAGGCTGCAAAGGGGACCCAGCCGGTTATACGGGTGAAGAATATTGAAGCGGCTTTGAAACGCCAACGCTTAGGTGATGTGGTCATCCCGGATCCCAGTGACCCATCCGTACAAAAAGCATATGAAGATAGGGTCTGTCCCAATTTTTACACCTATTCCAGGCTGCCCCTGTGGGATGAAGAATCCTTGATCACCCACATTACAGTGCTTAGGGATTTAGGTGCAAAAAATATTTATTTTAAAATGGCGGGATACGACAGAAAGGATATAGAACGGGTTCTTCGGATTGCCTGTGAGGCAAAGGTGGACATGGTCACCTTTGACGGTGCCGGAGGTGGGTCTGGATACAGCCCTTCAAAAATGATGAACGAATGGTCCCTGCCTACGGTCTGCCTGGAGGATGCTGTTGTCCGCATTTGCGATCAATTGAGAGCAGAGAAATTTTGCCCACCCGCCATCATTATGACCGGGGGGTTTGCCAGTGAAGATCAGGTTTTTAAAGGCTTGGCTTATGGGGACGGTCATGTTTTGGGGATTGGTCTGTGCCGTGCGTCTATGGCTGCTGCCATGACTGGTAAAACAATCGGTGATCAGATAAAGAACCAGAATGTGCCGGAAAGATTTAAACCATATGGCTCGACAATTGAAGAAATATTCTGCGATCTTCCGGATTTAAGAGCCCTTTACGGTACTATGGCCAATGAATTTTCCACCGGGGCCATCGGTGTTTTTTCCTATCTCAATAAAATTGCATTCGGGTTAAAGCATTTTGCTGCCCTGAACCGGAAATTTAATATGGATCTTCTGGATAAAACCGACCTCATCCCTCTGACATCAGAGGCAAGGGCGTTGATGGCAAATGAGTGGTTTTTGCCCATAAAAAAATAGTCAATTAAAAAAGAGGCGAGTGTCATAGGCTGTTATTTGGGGATTGTCCCCATATCCTTTTACCAGCCATCATTAAGACCGGTAAGAGGATATGATATGTCTTGCATGGTTAAATTAATTGTGTGTTTTTAAGGCCTCAATCAAATCATTTGCCGTTGAAGCCGCATCATCCAGCAGCATTATTGTTTTTGGATTTTTATATAAAGTATTTTCTACCCCGGAATAACCCGGTTTTGCGTCAAAATTGCAGACAATTATTTTTTTAGCATCATAGGCCATTAATATAGGCATTCCTGAGATAGGAGTACCTTC
>Ga0307987_1001693_pt1 | contig 12017 bp, 9 predicted proteins | sample EllFjometagen181_FD_203157 | JGI IMG/M metagenome (GOLD analysis project Ga0307987, IMG submission 203157) | Marine microbial communities from Ellis Fjord, Antarctic Ocean - #181 | ecosystem: Environmental > Aquatic > Marine > Unclassified | place: Southern Ocean | collected 2014-10-08 | reverse complement strand
TCGGCGCGGTGCTGTGCTGGGCCATCCTGGTGCCCATCATGCACGGCTACGGGATCATCGAGGTGCTCGAGTACAAGGACATGGTGCAGTGGACCCTGTGGGGCGGGGTGAGCTGCATGGTCACCAGTGGGCTGCTGAACTTCGGCATGCAGTGGCGCACGGCCCTGCGCGCGTTCTCGGGCCTCAAGACCATCTTCTCGAAGGCGCTTCCGGACGCCGAGGAAGACCCTCTGGCCCGCATCGAGGTGCCGGCATCGTGGTTCTTGGCCGGGACCAGCTTTGGCACCATCGGCGTGGTGACCATCGCCTACATCGCCTTCGACATGCCCATCTGGATGGGCCTGCTGGCCGTGTTCATGTCCTTCTTCCTGGCCCTGGTGGCCTGCCGGGCCACCGGCGAGACCGACACCACCCCCGTGGGCGCTATGGGCAAGGTCACTCAGCTGTTCTACGGGGGCATCACCCCCCGCAGCTTCGCCGGCCCCGTGCGCAAGAACGTCAACCTGATGGCCGCCTGCATCACCGCGGGCGTGGCGGACAGCTCCGCCGATCTGCTCATCGATCTCAAGAGCGGCTACCTGCTGGGTGCCAACGCCCGCAAGCAGTTCATCGCCCAGTTCTCGGGCATCTTCTTTGGCACCATCTTCGCGGTGGGTGCTTTCCAGATCATCATCCCCGACGCCAGCCACCTGGGCACCGACAAGTTCCCCGCCCCCGCGGCCCAGACCTGGCGGGGTGTGGCGGAATTGCTCTCCACCGGCCTGCACTCCATCCACCCGTCGGCTCAGTGGGCCCTGCTCATCGGGGGCCTGCTCGGTATCGCCCTACCCCTGATCTCGAAGGCACTCCCTGAAAAGAGGCGTTGGATGGTGCCCTCGCCCATGGGTCTGGGCATGGCGTTCACTTTCCACTTCTTCTACGCCTTCAACATGTTCATCGGCGCGGTCATCGCCACGGTGCTGATGAAGTACAAGCCCAAGATCGGCGAGAACTACACCATCCCCGTGGCCTCGGGCTTCATCGCCGGCGAGAGCCTGGTGGGGGTGGGGATCGCGCTGGCCTACGCGCTGGGGTGGGTGGGCTAACCCCCGACGACGTTGCGTCCTTCGGTGTGGATGGCGATCTCGTCCACCAGCCACTGCACAGCTTCTTCGTCTTGGGAGAAGTCGATCTCGCCGGTCTTGACCACCAGCACCGGGGCCTTGTCGTAGAGCTGGAACTCACGGCGGTAGCGCACGACCAGCTCTTCGAGGTAGCCGGCGTCGAAGTCCTTTTCGTAGGAACGACTGCGCTTCTTGATGCGGGCCAGGAGGCTGTCGAGGGGGGCGTCGAGCACCACCACCAGATCTGGGGTGAGCACCCGGGGCGACAGGGCCTCGAAGACGTCGAGGTACAGCTGCCACTCGGCGTCCATCAGGGTGAGACCGGAGAAGATGAGGTTCTTGTGGAACAGGTAGTCCGACAGGGTGGCTTCGGTGAAGAGGTCCTGCTGGGTGACATTCTGTTGCTGGCGGAAGCGCGACAGCAGGAAGAACAGCTCGGTCTGGAACGCGTACTTGTCGCGGTCCTGGTAGAAGTCGGCCAGGAAGGGGTTCTCCTCGAAGATCTCGAGGATCAGGCGGGTGCGGGCGTGTTCGGCCAGACGATGCACCAGGGTGGTCTTGCCCACCCCGATGGGGCCTTCCACGACGATGTAGCGGTGGGGCCCGAACGGGTAGCCGCGGTCCATGCCTTCCTCCGGTCGCCAGGAGGCCCCCTAACCGGCCGCGGGCGGTCCGTGGGGGCTGGATCTGGCTGGATCGGGTGTCGGACTAATCCTGTCCGATGACCAGCAGCTTGTTGCCGTTGTCGATGACCCGAAGCTGCCCGTCGTCGCGGGCTGCCCGCTCGTCGATCCAGGCCTGGGGGTCGGACACGGGGATGAAGCCCGCCTCCAGCAGCGCGTCGTCGGGGAGCTGGCTGTGCACGTGGATGGTCAGCTCGTCGTGGCCGAAGTTACGCAGCACTCGCCAGGTCTTCCACAGGTAGAGCTGGAAGTTCTCGTCGATCCACCGGTAGGCGTCGTCCAGCGGTTCGTGGCGCAGGCGCACCAGGTTCTTCCAGAACAGCTCGAGGGACTTGGGCGACGTGGCGAAGCCCCGCACCTCGGGGGGCAGATCGGGACGCCCTTCGCAGGGGGCGCACACAAGCACCTCACCGCCCTTCTTGACCGCGCCCTTCATGGCCATGTCGAAGCAGTTCTGCACGCCGTACATGGCCTGGCTGGCTGGCGGGCCCCCGGGGGAGATCAGCACGTAGCGGCTGCGGGGCACCGTGAACTGGGCCTGCACATCGGCCTTGGCGGTGGCCGTGGCGCACAGGACGTCGGGATCGCCGGCAGCCACCCAGTAGATGGACGACTTGTCGGAGATCATGTCCAGGCCGAAGGTCTGGACGGCACACTCCACCAATTCATCGGCGTCGTTCAGGGCGATGCGCTCCACCATGCGGCGCACGGCCTGGGAGTCCTGGCTGAAGGGATTGGTCTGGCGGGCGGGATCGCTGTGCCAGGGGTTGCGGCCAGGGCCCGAGTCCGGAGACAGCGAGCGCTTGTGGTTGGCGGCCACGGTGGCGCGGGCACAGATGCCCGGTACGACCTGCTTGTCGATGAGCGAGTAGCCGTTCATGTAGTGGTGCTTGGACTCGTGGCCGTAGACTCGAACGTCGGCCTTCAGGTAGGCCGGCTCGATGTGTACGGGGGTGCCCATGGGGCTGGGCCCCACGTCCACCAGCGCCGGGTGGTCGCAGCTGTGGGGCACGTAGTCGACCTCGAGTCCGACAGCGGCGGCCCAGCGCTTGACCCACTCGCCGATGCCCATGGCGTAGACGGTGGGCTCGTGGGTGCCCGTGGCGCACAGGAAGGTGACGTGGGCGGGGCTACCGGCGGCGATCTCTTCGCAGAGCACCCGGATGATGCGTTCCTGCTGGCCGGCCCTGAACTCGTCGGAGACCACCACGGCCACGCGCTTGCCCGTGACCATTTCCCGCAGGGGGGGGCGGTCGATGGGCTGCGCCAAGGCGCCCCGCATGGCGTCGAGCAGGGCGGTCTCGTCCATGGCTGGCAGGGCCTGGGGCCGGATGACGGGCCCGGCGAGAAACGCCGCAGGCACGCTCAGGTCGAGGGTGTCGCTGCCGTAGGTGAGGGTGACGGGTGTGGTGTCCATGGCGCGGCTCCTGGTGGCGAGCCCCATGTGTATCCGACGACAGCGCAGTCAACGGGAAGAAGCGCCCGTGAAGGGATCCGGATCAGCCGCCGATGCAGGCACGGCCCAGCCAGGCCAGTAGGCCCATGGCCAGCAGACCCACCACCGCCAGGGCCACCCGCTCCATGAGCTGCATGGAGGCGCCGTCGTCGTAGACGTCGTCGTCCGACAGGGGGGCCGTTGGGTCGTCCGTGGCGGGGGAGGGCTCGGCGCTGGTGAGCGGCGTGTCACCCACCTTCGGTTCGCTCTTCTCGACGTCGTCGGATGTGTCTTTTTGGGCCAACTGCGAAGCTGTCTCGGGTTCGGGCACGGGCACGGGGTCTACGGGTGCTGGGCGGGGGGGCACCGGGCTCGGATCGGGTGTTGGCTGGTGGTCGGGGACCGGCGCAGGCTCGACCCGTGGTGCGGCTGTGGCGACCGGCATGGTGATGGGAGCGGGCTTCACCGCTGGGGGCGGCACCACCGGCGGAGGCACGACGGGCGGCAGGGCGGGAGCCACGGGGGCGGCGGGGCCCTGGTTGGCGTTGAGGTTTGCCATGGCGGATCCGCCACCGCGGCGGAAGGAACCGCAGCGGTCGGCGAGTTCTCCCACCCGGGCCACGCCGCCGTGGTTGCGGGCCAGGGACAGCAGCTCGTGGATGATGGGGCCCAGGTCGGGGTAGCGCCCGGCTGGATCCGAGGCGAGCAGGTTCTGGAACAGGCGTCCGGCGGCGGGCCAGCTGCGCTCGACCCGGTGCACCGCGGCTTGCAGCCCGTGGCTGTGGGTGAGGCGGGGCTCGAACATGGTGCACAACACTGCGCCCAGGGCGTACATGTCGGCGTAGGCGCTGGGGGCTTGGCCGCGTATGACCTCGGGGGCGATGCCCGGGGACCAGGCCTGGGGGCTCCAGCCGCCCCAACCCATCAGGGTGACGCTGCTGTCGCGGCCCAGCAGGATGTCGCCGGGGGCCAGGCGGCCGTGCACGATGCCCTCGGGGAGCTGGTGGGCGTGGCGCAGGGTGCGGGCGGCGCCCAGGGCGATCTCGAGGGACGTGGCGTGGTCGAGGTCGAGGGTGGCGGCCATGCTGGCGTCCAGCAGGGCTCGCAGGGTGGAGCCGGGGCGCTGCTGCATGACCAGCGCGCCGAAGCCGGCGTAGTGGGCCACGGGCAAGGGCGCGCCCACGCCGTCCATGGCCTTGAGCCGGTGGTACTCGAGCTCGAGCCGTGCCTGGGCGGCGTTGTCGCCCGGGTCGTCCAGCAGGCGCACGGCCACCTTGTTGGGTCCGCGGGCCTTGCCATCGGCGCGCACCGCATGCCACACGGTGCAGCCAGCGGAGCGGCCCACCTGGACCTCCAGAGCGTACGGGCCGATGCGGGTGCCCTGTTGGCTCATGTGCTCTCCTGCTGCGCGTCGCGCCCCTCGAGGGCGGGTTTGTCTGGTTCCTGGGAAGGTAGCACGGTGTCGGTGCCCGGTCAGCGAGTGGATTAGGGGCACTGTGATCCCGCCGCGAGCACATCATGCGACCTCCCACCACACTCCGCGATCCCTACCGTCGAAGACTGCAGACCCGGGTATTGGCCTGTCGCACCCACGGCGACAGCACCATCGCCATCACCCCCGACACCATCGTATTTCCGGGGGGCGGCGGTCAGCCCGCCGACGGGGCCACACTGGCGGGCGTGCCCGTGCTCTCGGTGCTGTCCGATGGCGATCGGGGCTGGGTCCACGAGCTCGCAGGTCCGGTCCCGCTGGGCGAGGCGGTCATCGAGCTGGACTGGGAGCGCCGCTACGACCACATGCAGCAGCACAGCGCCCAGCACCTGATCACCGCGCTGGCGGCGGATCAGCTGGGGCTGCCCACCATGGCGTTCCACCTGGGGGCCGAGCGTTGCAGCATCGACCTGGACGCCCCCGAGTTCGAGCCCGGGGTCCTCAGCGAGCTGTCTGCCCTGGTCCAGGCGGAGATCCGTGCGGCTCTGCCCGTCCGGTCCCGCTGGGTCCAGCCCGACGAGATCGAGGCCCTGAGCGTGCGCAGCCGCGGCCTGCCCGACGAGCACCACGGTGTGGTGCGGGTGGTGAGCATCGAAGGTGTGGATCGCAACACCTGCGGCGGCACCCACGTGGCCAACACCGCCGAGCTTCAGCTCGTGGTGTTCCTGGGCACCGAGCGGGTCCACGGGGGCCACACCCGCCTTCACTTCGTCGCGGGCCTGCGCGCCCTCGGCATGTTCGGCGCCGGCCTCGAGCGGCAGGACGGCCTCACCCGTGCCCTCGCCTGCGCTCCGGCGGAGCACGTCGCGGCCGTGGAGCGCACCCTGGCCGAGCTGCGGGAGCTGTCACGGAGCCTGCGCCGCAGCCAGGCCGAGCTGGCTGAGCTGTTGGCCGTGATGGCGCTGGCGGGGGCCGTCGAGGGCCTGGCCCACCTCCACCGGGACGACGACGATCTACCCTTGCTCCAGGCGGTGGCCCGGGGCGCCCAGACCCGCCGGTCCGGCACCGTTGTGTTGCTGACCAGCGGGTCCCCCACCGGCTCCTTCCTGTTGGTGGGCCCCACCCCCATCGTGGCCCGCCTGGGCCCGGAGCTGCTGCCGCTGCTGGACGGTCGGGGCGGTGGCGCCCGGGGTCGTTACCAGGGCCGCGCCGAGCGTATGGATCTTCGGGACCAGGCCGTGGTGCGGCTGCGGGAACTGCTGGAGGATCAGCCGTGAGCGCCGGGCCCGGCGACCGCGACGCCCTGCGCGCGCTGCTCCGGCAGCCCTACGCCCCTCGCATCCTGTTGAGCGCGGTGGAGCTGGATCTGTTCAGCCCCATCACCCCTGGCCCCACCACAGCTGCGGCGGTGGCCCTGGCCTGTGGCACCGATCTGCGGGCCACCGGGGTGATGCTCGAGGCCCTGGCGGCCTTGGGGCTGGTGCTGCGCACTGACCACGGCTACGCAGCCAGCGAGCTGGCGGCCCGGCATTTGGCCCAGGGAAGCCCCGAGCCCTTGCACGGCATGGTCTACCACTACCTGCACCAGTGGCGTCGCTGGACCCAGCTCAGCGACGTGGTGCGCAGCGGCCAGCCCCTGCCGCGGACGGCGCAGCCCGCGCGGACCCATCGGGACTTCGTGACCGCTATGGATCAGGGCAAGTCCCACGTGTCCCTGGCGGCGCTGCTCCCCATCCGCCTGGACGGCGTGCGCCGGGTGGTGGACCTGGGCGGTGGTCCCGGCACCATGGCTCAGGCCTTGGCCCAGGCCCTGCCGGATGTGGTGGTGACCCTGGTGGATCGGCCGGCCACCCTGGCCATCGCCGCCGAGCGTGTCCCGGAGGACCTATGGGGCTCGCGGGTGCTGCCACAGCCCGCCGACCTGCTGAGCTGGGGCCCCCTGCCTGGGCACTATGACCTGGCCATCCTCTCGGCGGTGCTCCATGCCCACGACGCCGCCGCGGCAGCGGCCATGGTGGGCCGTGCGGCCCGCGGCCTGGCCCCCGGAGGCCGACTGGTGATCCGGGAGCTGCTGCTGGACGACCACGACCCCGAGCGTGCCCTGGACGCCGCGGTGTTCTCCGTGGGTATGCTCATCACCACCCAGCGCGGCGGTTCGTTCCGCCGGGATCAGGTGGAGGGGTGGATGCTGGCCGCGGGGCTCGAGGATCTCGAGCTGGTGCCTGTGGAGCGCGGCGTGGCGCTGGTGGGGCGCAGGCCCAGATAGCCCCTAGGCGGTCCCTTCCTGGGCCTTGGTGGCGGCATCGGTCAGAGCCTGGAGCTGGTCTTCGAGCTTGCCCGACTCCACCAGGCCCTTGCCCAGGCTCTTGCGCTTGGTCTTTCCGCCCTTGATGGTGATCCTGCAGACGTCCACGAAGCGCTGCCCCGAGCTGCACTTCTTGCAGGCTCGAATGCCGATGGCGATGAAGGGCTTCTTGGGCTCGAGGGGGGCGTAGGCGCTGGCCAGACCGTAGGTGTTGCCACTCTGCATGGCGCCCAGCACCGCAGCGCCGGCGGTGGCGGGGGCGATAGCCACCACCCGCTCGTCCTTCTGGAACCAGTCCTTGCAGCGCTCGCAGAAGGGCTGCCGCACCTGCTCCCAGGTCATGCCGCCCGCCACGCCCACGATGATCAGCAGGTCCAAGAGCCACAGCAGGTAGGTCCCGATGGCCCCGATGTCGTCGCCGTCGTCGTCGCGCCCCACGTCCGAGATGGTGGTGCCCTGATTTGCCAGGCCCTGCACATGGGCCACGAAGGCCTCGAGGGCCGAGGGGTCGGGGGAGGGCTCGAGGAAGGCGCCGGTGTCGTCGCTGAGGGGTTCCTCCAGCAGGTTGACCGCCATCACCAGCGGGTTGACCTCCCAGCCCTTGGCCCAGTACTGCAGCACCACATCGACGGTGCGGGCGTGGTCTTCGTCGTCGGGCACGCCCAGCCCCTGGGCCTCGACGTCCGCGGCCACCAGAACCACCTGGTCGTGGATGTCGCTGCGGGTGCGCCAGTAGTCGATGCCGAAGTCGGTGGAGAAGCAGACCAGCCCGCCCACGATGGCTGTGACGACCACCAGCGCGGGGGTGCGCATCTTCTTGGCCAGGGCGATCTGCACGGCGGCCAATCCCACCATGGCGCCCATGACCGCCGGGAACACGAGTAGCAGCCGGATGAACTGCCCGATGAGGTTGGCCAGCCCGCCCATGGCGATGGCGGTGACCAGCACGGTGACGATGAGCGCGAGCTGCGCGCCCTCTTCGGTCTTACCGCTGGGAACGTAGCGCTTCATGGGGGGGCTCCGGTGGCGGGACCCCTAAGCAATATCGCCTCGCTGCGTGATAGGGCAGGGGCCCCTGATCGTACCCGGAGCGCGAGCCATGGAATGCAAGCAAGCCCTCAACGAGACCCGCTGCACCTGCACCTACCCGGGCTGCAAGCACCACGCGATCTGCTGCGACTGCCTGCACCGCCACAAGGCGAAGCGGCAGATCCCCGGCTGCTTCTTCCCGCCGGATGTGGAGAAGACCTGGGAGCGCAGCTACGAGGCCTTTGCCAAATTGGTGCAGGAAGGTCGGGTGTAGCTAGTACAGATACTGCGCCATGTTCGCCGCTGCGGCGTCGTTGGGCGCGGTCACGCTGAAGCGTAGGTCGATGACCTGCTCTTGGCCGGGCTTCAGCTCGGTGGTCCAGCGCAGCAGGCCGGGGCCGTCGTTGGTTTCGGCGAGGTCCACCGGGGTGGTCTCCTCGAGCTTGACCTTGACGTCGTCCACCTCGCTCACGGGGAGCTGGTCGGTGATGCGCACGGTGCGGGCCGTGTCGCCGTAGTTGGTCACCGCGATGCGGAAGTGGAAGGTCCACCGCACGGTCTTCTTGCCCATGCCCAGGTGCTCCTGCTCGCGGGACACCAGCTGGCGGCGGATCTCGATGGAGTCGTCGGTGCCGAAGGACAGCTGCAGCTCTTCGCCGGGCAGGACCGAGTCCACAGTACCGGTGCCGAGGAAGTCGCCGCCGGTGTAGGTGGACACGGCGCCGGGCATCATGGGCACCTGGCCCTGGTACTCGAAGCGGGCCTGTCGGTAGACCTCGGGCACCAGCTTGGGCACCGCCGCCAATTCCATGGTGGCGGCGAAGGTCTGGCTGCCCATGGGCAGGCGCTGCTGGCTGCCGTCGCCGGCCACCGAGCGCTCGCCGGGGATGTCGAACACCACGGCGCCGGAGCCCCGCACGCCCGCGGTCATCTCGCTCTGCACCAGGCCCTCGGTGGGGCTGGTGGGCTCGGCCACGGCGGCCTGTGCTGGGTCCTGGTAGTGGCCACGGCCTCCCATGAGGTTGTCCACCACGCTGTAGTCGCCGTAGGTTGCGTCGCGACCCAGGTACCAGGTGCTCATGGTGGGCAGGTTGCCGGCAGAGGCGGGGTTGGCGGTGCTGAGCTGCAGCTGGACGTCGTCCCAGTCCTCGCCGGTGCTCTGAGCCACGATGCCGTAGTACTCGAGGGAGACGTGGCCGCTTTCTTCGTCCAGGCGGGCGTTGTAGGCGGGCCACCAGCCCGCGCCGTGCACCTGGTAGCGCAGGCTGACCTCGACGGCACCAGCAGCGTCGGCCGTCAGCTCCACCTTGACCTTGTTGCCGGTGGCCAGGGGGTTCTCGAGCTTTATGAGCATGGGCTGGAGATCTTCACCCAGCTCCTCGGCCTGTTCTTCTTCGGTGCGCAGCTGCGCGGCGATGCTGCGCTCGGCTTCGCCCACGAAGGTCAGGGTGCCCTTGACCGTGTCCAGGCTGGGGGGCGGCGCGTCGCCAGTGCTGGTGTCCAGCAGGGTGTTGCGCAGGTAGGCCCGCTGCATGAGCAGGGCCTCGATGCGGTCCCGGATCTGCCCGAGCTGCTCGGTGAGCTCTCGGGCCTCGTCGCGGATGCCGTCGATGCGCTCGTTCTCTTCCACCTCGCCGGTGCCGGATGTGAGCTCGACGCCGACGATGTGCGCCTTGCCGGAGAGCACTGAGGCCTCGAGGCTCTCGGGGTTCAGGCCCAGGGGCAGGCCCTCGAAGGTCACCGAGTCGGTGCCCTTGGTCAGCTTGGCATCCAGGGCGCGGGTGACCAGGGCCCGGTCGCGGAACACGGTGACCGCCTGCATGGTCGAGTTTGGCTCGAGGGGCAGGCCGGCTGGGGGCACGTAGTAGCCGGCCTGGCTGGCGTAGGCGTAGTCGTCCACGTAGCCCATGGCGGCCAGCATTCCGGCCTGGGCGGCCATGCGGGCGGCGGGCTGGGGAGCCTCGAGCTGGCTCTCCACCGCGTCCAGGTCGAAGCTCAGCTTCATGCGCTGCTCGGCTTCTTCGGCGAAGTCCATGCCGCCGGCCTGGGCCAGGCGGGGCAGCAGCAGGGTGGCCAGGGCCCCCAGGGCGGCCAGCACTGCCAACATGGGCAGCAGCCAGGTGGAGCGGGCCAGAGGGAGGGCTCGGGCCTGGCGGCGGGTGGCGGGCGGGGGCTGCATGGCGTTCTCCGATGGGGGTGGCGCGGCTTGGACACGCGGAACGGCGGTGATGTTCCAGAGCTTTCACATCTACCCGTCGAGGCCCGCGGCTGAGGGGTCACGCCGGGGTCTTCCCTGCTTCCCGGCGTTCGGTGGGATAGAACCGGCGACCGCTTGCAGCTTTCCGGAGACCCGCATGTACAAGTCCCTCCTGCTTCGCTACCTCGTGCCCACCGCCCTCATCGCCGGCGTCATCATGGCCTGTGGCGACGAAGACGCCGACGCGCAGGCCCCCGCCGAGCCGGTGGCCCAGAAGGTCGTGGTCATGAACACCAGCGCCGAGACCTGGACCGGCATGACCGTGCTGGTGGATGGATCCCCGGCCTGCACCGTGGCCGAATTGGTGGCCGGCGGCACCGTCACCGTCCACGATGGTGCCTGCGAGACCACCGCTCCTGCGGCCGAGGCCCCCGAGGCTCCCCCGGCCCCCACCGCCGCCAAGCCTGCCCAGGCCCCCGCCACGTCCCCCGCTGTGGCCCCCGCCGCAAGCGGCGGCAAGGCGCTGCTGGCCACCACCACGGTCTCCGCTGGCATCGGCCCCGCCCGTCGCATCGGCATCGTCAACAACAACGACTTTGCATGGAGCAAGTGCAGTGTCACCCTCAACGGCGAGTGGTCCTACCACATGCCCAGCCTCTCGGCGGGTGAACACGAGGGCATCATGGGCCAGCGCTTCAAGGACCCCCAGGGCGACTTCATGACCAAGAACCACCAGATTCACTCGGTGGGGGTCAAGTGCACGCAGGGTTCGGGCACCTTCCAGCCCCAGTAGTCCTGCCACGGCATGTGTCTTCGGACGAAAAGCGGCGGAACATGCCTTCTTTGATGACGGCTCGAACCTGCGTGAAGTCGTTGCTCCCGGTGGGATTCCGGTGTACGTGGGCCCCAGTCATCACCCCGGCCTGGAGGCCTCCATGCTTCGTCTGTCCCCCGCGCTTCTCCTGGTCCTGGCAGCTTGCGAGCCCGATCCCGACAATGGCCCGGGAGACTGCGCCGGCATGCAGGTTCTCATCAACGAGGTCCTGGTGGACGCCCCCGGCTCCGACGAAGGCTTCGAGTGGGTGGAGCTGGTCAACGTGGGCGGCGACGACGTGGACCTTAGCTATGCCTACATCGGCTGGATGAAGTCCGAGTCCTCCACGGGTGAGTCCGTGGGCTTCCCGGAAGGCACCATCCTCGAGGCTGGCCAGTACATGCTGGTGGGCGGTGCGGAAGTGCCCGAGACCCACGTCGAGGTCGCCCTGGACCTGGGCCAGGGTACCGGCGGCGACGGGGTGTTCCTGTACAACGCCTGCGGCGAGGTCCTGGACGTGGTGGTCTACGGCGACAGCAACGACGACGCCATCACCGACGAGACCGGCAGCAAGGCCATCAGCTACGCCAGCAAGCCCGGCTCCGGCGAAACCCTGGCCCGCTGCAGCGACGGCGCCGACGCGGTGGATAGCGACGACCCGGCCAACGACTTCATCGTCATGGGCGAAGAGTCCATCACCCCTGGCGCCGCCAATGTCTGCCCCTGCGAGTCCATGGCCAGCGATGTGAGCATCGTCATCAACGAGGTCATGGCCGACCCGGCCGGCTCTGACGGCGGATTCGAGTGGGTGGAGCTGCTCAACGTGGGCTCCGAGGATGCCTGCCTCGACCTGTGGTACCTCGAGGTCTTCAAGTCCGACCCCGCCGACGGCACCGACAAGGTCCTGCCCGTGGGCATGAGCATCCCCGCGGGCGGCCGCCTGCTCATCGCCGAAGACTCGGTGGACTTCGAGCCCGACGCCTTCCTGTCCCTGTCCTTCGGCAACGGCGACGAAGGCG
>Ga0307987_1001691_pt1 | contig 12024 bp, 8 predicted proteins | sample EllFjometagen181_FD_203157 | JGI IMG/M metagenome (GOLD analysis project Ga0307987, IMG submission 203157) | Marine microbial communities from Ellis Fjord, Antarctic Ocean - #181 | ecosystem: Environmental > Aquatic > Marine > Unclassified | place: Southern Ocean | collected 2014-10-08 | reverse complement strand
TCTCCAACCCAATTTGCAATTCCAACCTTCTATTCAAACGGGGTATTACCCTTCAAGTTTTCATTAGATTGTCAACCTTTATTAAACAATTATAACGAAACTAGACCAAGCAGGTACTTAATGGATGTAGATTATAATAACTCATCAGGACCTATTATACCCGTTAACCAACAACAAATTTTAGAAAATGTTGCCCTTAGAGCGGGTGTTCCTGATTCTAATTACTCACAAGCAAGTTGGACATACCCAAGATACCATGGTTCAAGATCTACTTGTAAAAGTACTAATATTTATACTTATGGAGATACCGGAACTTTCGGTCAAACTCCTAATGTAGAAGAAAGATTTGCGTTATTTGCTTATTTTGAATCTATTTCAAATCCATATCCAGTAGTTAATGGTGTTACGCAATTAAATGTTGCATATTTGGTAGATGAACAAGAAAATGCAAACCCACCTTCATTAAGTGGTCAAAGCTATGAAATAATTAATTCATTATACCCTAAAGATTCAACAGTTCAAATACAGGTAAATTCTGGAAGTAAATCATTAGAAGGATTAAATGGATACCAATCAGTATCTCAAGTTGGTAGAAATTATACCCCAATATTCTTCACCCAAACTTCAAGTAATGGGTATTCAGATTCAATTCCATTATCCGGATCAGGTAGAATTTCAATTTATGATAATGTAAGTAACCAGGCAGCCAAGTCATTTTATGGTGTATCTGTTATGGGTCAAAGTGTTGATCTAAATCAAGCATCCGCAATTCAAGGATCTAGAACCTTTACAACTATTTTATCCCCAGGATATCCTAGTACACCATTTAGTATAACGGCAAGTGCCTTAAATAGTTCAGTTAATTTATACCCATATTCTTCTTCAGCAGCCGGTGGTTCTGCCGTAAATGGTGGTGGTAATTTCTACTTTTCTAGTTCTATTGATAGTGATGCGAGTGTTGCCCTAAGAAACCCACAAAAAATATACCTGGAAACCAAGGTAGCTACATCCTTCTTATACGAATCCGGGACAGATGAAATGAGGGTAAAAATAAGATGTGTTTTAACAAGAGATGGGGTTGAAACTAACATACCATTTGAATTAGAAGATATATTATTAACTGCTAATTACTTAGGGAAGAAAAAAGCTTTAGGTAGTATATTAGGTAGAGTACAAAATGGTGGTGGTTGGAGAGAAGGAATTATGGTGAAATTTAATTCCGCTCACCCACGTAGAGGTTCTACAAATTTTATTTTAAATAATAAAAACGAAATGGAAGCCTACTTTGAAAACCCAGTAATAAACGCTTTATTAACTAATAGAGGTGTTAATTGGAAACCTTTTGGTGGGGTAGAAAATGGAGGACCTGTAGATTGGATGGAATGGAGTTTTAAAGTAAATACTGCTGATACTATTTTTCATGCCTTGGATAAAGTAAGATTTGAGATGGATGGAAAAATGGCTGAACCTACAAAAGGTAAATACCATCGTAGCAGTTTAAATTCATTTTTCTCTGATGGTTTTGTTGACGCAACCGTTGCTGGTTACCCAATACTTCCTTCTAATTATACAGTAATAGGAGCTTACGATACGGCTGATGGAGATAACACAGCTTCAGCACCTTATTGGTTTATATCATCATCTGTTTCACAAAGTTTTATAGAAATGTCTTCTTCCAACTTTAATGAAGCTTATGGTTCAGCTTGGAAACAAGGAGGTTTACCATATGTTGCCGGTCCTTCACAATACTTTCCCGGAGGATATGAACCTGTAAACACTAAGTTTCCAAAGATAAAATCTCCATTAGAGTTTAAAGTTAATGATGAAATTAGATTCGTTAATAGTGAAGCATATACCTATAAAATTATTGATGTTATCCCACCAGAAGATAATATTAATTCCACAGGAGTTGCCAAATTAAAACTAGAATTAGATAGAAAACTACCTCAAGTAGGTACAACGAGTTCAATTAATTTAGATTTCTTTTTAGTAAGAAGACCTACAGATGATGCTAGTATAGCATATTTAGATTCAGATTTCCCTTATATAGAAGATTTTTCTATTGGAATATCAGGATCAGAATTTTCATCTGCCGGTTTACTTCTACCAGAATTTCCATCTAAACAAATAGAAATTAGCTCATCTCAAATAATAAATAACTTAATTAGTAGAGGAATAATACAATCTTAATAGGAATACATATTTATAACATATAACAAACACTTATATAAAAAACAAACATGGGATATTTAAACAACGCGGTAGTAACAGTAGATGCTATCCTAACTACAAAAGGAAGAGAGCTACTAGCTAGAAACGACGGTTCTTTTCAAATTACACAATTCGCACTAGCCGATGACGAAATTGATTATACATTATATAATCCAAATCACCCATCAGGTTCTGCATATTACGGAGAAGCAATTAACAACATGCCGATTTTAGAAGCATTTCCTAGTGAATTGCAAATAATGAAGTATAAATTAACTACGCTACCTAGGGGTACAGCTAAATTACCTGTATTAGATTTAGGTTTTGGAGCTATTACTTTAAAACAAGGAGCTCAATTGGCAATTACTCCACAAACATTAAATTACTTAGGTAACGAACAGACTTTCGAAACATCTGGATATAGTGCAACTATTGGAGATGTTAGATTAATGAATACTTTTGTAGGAACAGGTATACAATCTGATGCTGCAACCGCTGCTAACGCCTCTGCTACACAAACTATTGGTACAAGTGTTTCTAAAACAATCATTGGTACTCAAGTAAATGTAACGGCAACAACCGTAAATACTTTGTTTGGTAGTTTAACACAATTAAGAACAACATTAACAGTAACAGGTTTAGATAGTGGTGCACGATTAACCATACCAGTAACTATAACGCAACAAGCAATAATATAATAAGATATGGCATTCAAAAGATTAGATCCAGAAGATTTTATAGTAAGTTCTGACTCCGTAACTTCAACGGTGTGGAGTAACTACTCACCATCGTTAAATACTTACTTTAGTTCATCAATACAAACCGGAGGTAGCTCAGGACCCTTTTACATAAGTATATATAACACTGGGGCCTTAGACGACACAGCAGAAGTACAATTTCAAATAGCCTATGGAAATAAAAATGGTGGTGGTGGAGTTGATTACGATGGTGCTGTACCTAACGTATCTCCTACATCAACTATATATGGACAATATAGAGCCTTAGTTTTAGAAGATGAAAATGCTGTTTTTACTTGGGGTTCAACATTCACGGGTAGTGGAAATAATAATGATTTTTATGCTATTAGTGTAGAAAGAGCAAGATATAAACAAACCCTACTTCCGGGTTCAATTAATATTGCATTAAAGGGTTCAGGGAATTTAGGTGCTTTACATTTAACAGATAATTCAAACATGGTACCCTTACCTGATTTTTATGGTACTACAAGAGTTTATCAATTAATTAGTGGTTCAAATGGTACTGCTTATAGTGGTACAGGAGAAACAACAAATAGTGGTTCTTATGGGTGGTTTCTACCAGACATAGCAACTATACTATTAAACCCTCAGGCCTTAGCTGATACTAACCAGGGAGTTAATATGACTACAACTCCAACTAATAATACAAACGCAACAAATCCAGCTACTTTATATACAGTATTTTCTGCTTCATCAGCAAATGCTCTAACTCAAGATGAAGTATTCTCAGCTAATTCTCAAGAAACACTAACATCAGATTTTGTATTTGTTAGAACAAGAAACTCAGAATTTAACTATTCAGAAAACCCAACATTTATATCGGGGTCAACTGGGGAAGTAATATATTCATATTTCATCAACAACCCAACGGTTTTTCCAACCACAATTGGTTTATACAATGATTCAAATGATTTGCTAGCAGTAGCTAAATTATCAAAACCATTGCAAAAAGATTTTACAAAAGAAGCTCTAGTAAGAGTAAAATTAGATTTCTAAAATGAATGGGCGCTTACAAACAACTAAACTCACAAGATTTAATTGTATCACCATTTGAGGTAAACAAAGGTTTTCACTTCGTTGGTGGAGATGCATTAACTGGGTCCAATACCGGAATTAATAGATACATAGGAAAATCAGGAGATTACCTTATTTCAGGTAGTCAAATGACTGGAAACATTTCCAGTTCTATGTATTCTGCTGTTCTAGTATATGATTCAATCCAACAATTATACTACGGGAATTATATTTCAGGTAGTGGTGGTTTCATAGGCGAAGCAGCAACTGCCAGTATTTTACTAGGTTCTAACACCAGTAGTGGTGTTTATTATGGCCCAGTAGAAACAACAAACTTCTACGATTATGCACAAACAACACTTTGGCCTAATAGAGATTTTCCAACAGCAAGTATTGCTACCTCTTCAGTTGAAATAGGTGTAATATCAATACCATCAAAGTTATTTGGAGATTATATCCAACCCCAATCTTTTTTATTGCAATCTGATACTTCAGGATCAATAGGAGATGATGGAGAAGGTAGATTATTTTATACTTTCCCTGATGGTCTTTCTGATGCACAATATATGTTAGGTAATATCATATATGAACATGGTATAGTTACAATATTTAATACTAATCTAGTAGGTGCAGATGATACGGTATTGTATGGAGGAAATGCTGAATACAGTGCTTCAGATTATGGTGGGCAAAACCTACCAACCGATGTTTTATTAGAATATTTTATATCTGCTTCTGAAGTAACAATGTCATTTTCAAGTTCATACAAAATATTTGAAACACAATATCAAATAACACTTCCAGAAGACGAATTTAATTATTCAACCAACCCCACTATAGTAACAGGTAGTACATTTAACCAAAATATAATATCAGGAAGTACGGTTGATCAATCACCTACTGCTTCTTATGGTACATTATTAGATTTTGCTACTGGTTCTTATTTTGAACCTTATGTTACCACTGTAGGATTATATGATAATAATTACCAACTATTGGCTGTAGGTAAATTAGCAAAACCTCTACAAACATCTGCAACTACGGATACAACAATTCTTATAAATATAGATAGATAGCTAATATTTATAATAAATAATTATATATAATGGCAAAAAAGATAAAATATCTTTCGCAGATTCAACAAGGTTTAACTGTTCAATCTTGGCACGTATCACAATCTGTTGATGCTTTTACTGGTTTAAGTGATTACGAAATATCAATATCAGGATCCTTAAATTTAACAAGTTCCCTTAATATAGTCCCTGCAAATCTACTTACCACAGGACAATCTCAAATATTAACATATAACGAAACAACGGGTCAAGTATTTAGAGCTAATACCTCTAGTTTACCCGATACAATATACACAATAGACACTAAGACTGATGGTAATAACGCTAGAGTTAATCTATCAGGATCTAATTTAATTTATGACCATGTGACTCTAGTAGCAGGTTCTAATGTTACTCTAGGAGTTTCAGGAGATGAAGTTACAATTTCTACTTCTGTAGGTGCAAATGGTTCATCAGGTTCATCAGGAACATCCGGAACATCAGGTTCTTCAGGAGACTCAGGTTCATCTGGTTCTTCAGGAACATCCGGCTCAAGTGGAGACTCAGGTTCATCAGGCTCAAGCGGAGACTCAGGCTCAAGCGGTTCTTCAGGAACTTCTGGAGACTCAGGCTCATCTGGTTCATCAGGAACATCGGGTTCATCAGGCTCTTCAGGAGACTCAGGCTCATCAGGCTCAAGTGGAGACTCAGGCTCAAGCGGTTCTTCAGGAACTTCTGGAGACTCAGGTTCATCCGGCTCAAGCGGAGACTCAGGTTCATCTGGTTCTTCAGGAACCTCAGGAGACTCAGGCTCATCTGGTTCATCAGGGGAAGCCGGCTCATCTGGTTCAAGCGGAGACTCAGGTTCATCTGGTTCTTCAGGAACATCCGGAGAAGCAGGCTCAAGCGGTTCTTCAGGTTCATCAGGTTCATCAGGAACTTCAGGAGCAGCAGGTTCATCAGGTTCATCAGGAACTTCAGGAGAAGCAGGTTCATCAGGATCATCCGGAGACTCAGGCTCTTCTGGTTCATCAGGAGACTCAGGTTCATCTGGTTCAAGCGGAACTTCAGGAGAAGCAGGTTCATCAGGTTCATCAGGAACTTCTGGAGACTCGGGTTCATCTGGTTCATCCGGAGACTCGGGTTCATCTGGTTCATCTGGAACATCAGGAGAAGCAGGTTCATCAGGCTCAAGCGGAGATTCAGGCTCAAGTGGTTCATCAGGAACTTCAGGAGGAGATGGCTCTTCAGGCTCATCAGGAACATCCGGAGAAGCAGGCTCAAGCGGCTCTTCAGGAACTCCAGGTTCATCAGGCTCAAGCGGAGACTCAGGTTCATCTGGTTCTTCAGGAACATCAGGAGAAGCAGGTTCTTCAGGCTCAAGCGGAAACTCAGGCTCAAGCGGTTCTTCAGGAACTTCAGGAGCAGAGGGTTCATCTGGTTCTTCAGGAACTTCAGGAGTAGATGGTTCATCTGGTTCTTCAGGAGACTCAGGCTCATCAGGTTCAAGTGGAATCTCAGGCTCATCAGGCTCTTCAGGAACATCAGGGGCAGCAGGTTCATCGGGTTCTTCAGGAACATCGGGAGCAACCGGAACCGCAGGGGATCTTTATAGAACAACTTCAACAACTTCTTTTACATTAGGCAATAGTGGTACATTAACAGTTGGTACCAGTTTAGCATATTCGGTTGCTCAATCAATAATAATAGTTTACGATATATCCAACTTCCAAGAATGTGAAATCACAGCTTATAATTCATCAACTGGAGTATTATCTTTTACATCACCAACTCGAACTGTAGGTTCAGGAACGTACGCGGTTTGGACTGTCAATTTAGATGGTGCCTCTGGAGGTGATGGTTCATCTGGTTCTTCAGGAACTTCAGGAGAAACGGGTTCATCAGGTTCAAGTGGAACTTCAGGAGCAGCAGGCTCATCAGGCTCTTCAGGAGCAGCAGGTTCATCAGGCTCAAGCGGAGACTCAGGTTCCTCAGGTTCATCGGGAACTTCAGGAGAAGCAGGTTCATCTGGTTCTTCAGGTACATCGGGAGCAACAGGCTCATCAGGTTCAAGTGGGAACTCAGGCTCATCTGGTTCATCAGGAACTTCAGGAGCAGCAGGTTCATCCGGCTCAAGTGGAAACTCAGGTTCATCCGGCTCTTCAGGAGCAGCAGGTTCATCAGGCTCAAGCGGAACTTCAGGAGAAGCAGGTTCATCTGGTTCATCTGGAACTTCAGGAGACTCAGGTTCATCAGGCTCAAGTGGAAACTCAGGCTCAAGTGGTTCTTCAGGAACTTCAGGAGCAGCAGGTTCATCCGGCTCAAGTGGAAACTCAGGTTCATCCGGCTCTTCAGGAACCTCCGGAGCAGATGGTTCATCTGGTTCTTCAGGAACCTCAGGAGTAGATGGTTCATCTGGTTCTTCAGGTGACTCAGGTTCATCCGGCTCAAGTGGAAACTCAGGCTCAAGTGGTTCTTCAGGAACTTCAGGGGCAGCAGGTTCAAGTGGTTCATCAGGAACTTCAGGAGCAGCAGGCTCATCAGGCTCATCAGGAACTTCAGGAGAAGATGGTTCATCTGGTTCTTCAGGAGCAGCGGGTTCATCAGGCTCAAGCGGAGACTCAGGCTCAAGTGGTTCTTCAGGTACATCAGGAGTAGATGGTTCATCAGGCTCAAGCGGTGACTCAGGCTCATCGGGTTCATCAGGAACCTCAGGAGAAGATGGTTCATCCGGCTCATCAGGAGAATCAGGTTCATCAGGCTCATCAGGAGACTCAGGCTCAAGTGGTTCTTCAGGTACATCAGGAGCAGATGGTTCATCAGGTTCATCAGGAATCTCAGGTTCATCAGGTTCATCCGGAACATCCGGAGAAGATGGTTCATCAGGATCATCCGGAACATCCGGGGAAGATGGTTCATCGGGTTCATCAGGAACCTCAGGAGAAGATGGTTCATCTGGTTCTTCAGGAACATCAGGCGAATCAGGCTCATCAGGCTCAAGTGGAATCTCAGGTTCATCAGGTTCATCCGGAACATCCGGAGCAGATGGTTCATCCGGCTCATCAGGAATCTCAGGCTCAAGTGGTTCATCCGGAATATCAGGAGCAGCAGGTTCATCAGGCTCATCCGGTTCTTCAGGAACAAGCGGTATTTTAGCTTTAACAGGAAATACTGTAGGTGGTTTAATTACCAATGATGGAGACGGGACGGGTACTGTAGAATCAACTTTAACATTTGATGGTGCCAAATTATATGTAGATGGTAAAATTACAATTGACCAACAAACACTAACTTCTGCCTCAACAATAACATGGAACCTAACTGATGGGTCAAATGCAAAAGTTACATTAGCCCAAGATGCAACATTATCCCCAAATCACACAGAAACAGGAGATACAGGTGTAATAGTAGTAACACAAGATTCAGGAACAGCAAGAACTCTAACATTACCAGGAAACATAATAGGTGGTGGTTCTTATACTGTAACATCAACTTTAGGAGGTAAAGACGTATTAGGTTTCTACTATGATGGGAGTGCTTACTATTGGTCAATTCCCAATGGTGCAACAGGAGCAACAGGTTCATCAGGCTCAAGTGGAAACTCAGGCTCATCCGGTTCTTCAGGAACTTCAGGGGGAACAGGTTCACCAGGTTCATCAGGCTCAAGTGGAAACTCAGGTTCACCAGGTTCATCAGGCTCAAGTGGTACTTCAGGTCTTTTAAACTTAAGTGGGAATACATCAGCTAATGATGCCAATTTTATATATTACAAATACTCAACTAATAGTGGGGTTGTATCACCAGATATAATGAAATATTACAATGGTTCAGGCCAGGGAATTAATATCACTAAGGCCTTAAGTGTAGGGGTAATGAACCCATCAACCACCGTGGGTAGAATAGATGCAACAAATGATGTAGTAGCATATTCAACCTCAGATAGAAGATTAAAAGAAAATATACAACCCCTTCCTTTTGCCATAGATAAAGTAAAGAAAATAAATGGTGTAAGTTTTGATTGGATTCCATTATTAGATGAAGAAAAAATAAATTTACATGGTAACGAAGGACATGATGTAGGAGTTATAGCCCAAGAAGTTGAAATAGCATTACCCGAGGCCGTAACTACTAGAGAAAATGGGTACAAAGCAGTTAATTATGAAAAGATTATTCCTTTATTAATCGAAGCCATTAAAGAACAACAAGTTGAAATAGACGAATTAAAAAGAAGAATAAATGAGTAATTTGAATTTCTTTAGGGTTATGTCAAAGGGTAATGTTACCACAGAGACATTTTTCATAAGAACACTAACAACAGGAACAATAACAATATCAGGTGTTGCTCAAAAATCTCCTTATACCAAACTTTCTACTACTTGGAACACAGCAGGGGGACTTGTAAGTAGTGGGGGCAATGCTGAAGGTGCGGATCTTGTTGTTAATTTAACAGGTTCCACAGGTTTAACAACTATCACTGTTACTGTTTATAAAAAATCAAACCAAATATTTGATTACTTTTTTTGGAGTGGTGGTGGTGGTTCTGCTTTATTCGAGTTTCTTTCTTTAAAGGGTAATAATGACTTAAAAGAAGTATCCATTTCTGGTTGTAGGGGACGTGATATTGATATTGATTCTTTATCAAAATTAACATACTTCAATGCCTACAACAACCTTTTTACAGCATTAGATGTTAGTAATAATGTATTACTTGAAAATCTTAATTTTGGATCTAATTCACAATTAACTTCTTTTGATATTGGGGCTAATACTAAACTTACAACAGTACTTGCTCAAGCCAACGTGCTATCTGCATCCGGTAATGATGATGTTTATATAGATTTAGATTCAAATGGTTTATATAATGGAAGTTTGACAATTCAAAGTAGTAACGGAAGAACATCAGCAAGCGATAGTGCTCGAGCTGCTTTAATTACAAGAGGGTGGACCATAACCGATTAAATATCTTAATTTTAACCATTCCTAGGAATTTTAATATCCCTATATTATATTCATATTTATAACAAATTATTATCATAATGGCATTACCAGCATCAGGACCCATAAGTGGGAGTCAAATATATTTTGAATTATTTGGAACAAACCCTAACAATGCCTCCTTAGGAGGTATGATAGACTCCTCTAGCCTTTCAGGTACAAACCCCGATGCTTATAGTGATTTTTATAGTTATTCAGCTTTAACCACTTTTTGGAGGTCATCATTTACAGCAAAATCTTCTTCAACAGCCTGTGCTTATAGTGTATCTATACAACTCTGGCATGATGGGTCATTTGGTTTCCCTGTAACAGGTGACACTGTTTACACCAACCCCTCAGGAACAACAACCGCCTCTTGGAGTGCATTTGCAGGAATACGTTCGACTAGTTCTGGTACAGCACTGGGAGCCTTAAGAATTAATGTTAATGGTACAGTTCATACTTCAGACCTATGTCCATAAAACAATAAAATAAAAAATATGAAATTTATAGATAACGACTTACAAGATTATGTTGGCACTAATTTTAGTGTTTTTAAAGATGATAAGGGTATGACATTAATGTCATTTACCAATGACTTTGCTATCCCCAACATCTCCAAATATGCTGAAGTAATGCTAGGTCAATGTGCCGATTGTGATGAAACCTACCATGGATATTTTGAAGGTTTTACTTATGATAAAGTACTAGTAGCTGGATTAGGTTATGGTTTAATACCACAAACCCTATCTCAAGTAAACCAATGTAGCAAAATAGACGTTGTAGAAATAGATCAAGAAATCCTCGATTACAACATATCCTCAGGTCACTTAAATAGTGACATAAACTTAATACACTCAGATATATTTAATTATACCACTGCTGAAAAATATGATTTAATCCTTATAGATACAATTTGGTATGAAGAGGAAATGAGTGAAGAACAATACCAAACATTAGTAACTAATTTCTATGATACAAATTTAAACCCCGGAGGTGCGTTATATGTGCCTATCAAAAATAAATGGTTAATAAAATAACTTGATATTATAACATAAAACTAGCATATGAATTGGACGTATAAAGGTAATGAAATAACTGATATAACACAATTTCCAAATAATACTTACGGGTTTGTATACATTTGTACACATACCCCAACTGGAAAATCTTATATCGGGAAAAAAATACTACAATTTACCAAAAAGGTAAAACTTGGAAAGAAAGAATTAGCGGCTTTAGCAGGAATTGTTGGGCGCCGCCCTTCATATAAACTATCGGTTAAAGAATCGGATTGGAAAACATATTATGGTTCCCAAAAAGATATTAAACAACTGTTAGTAGAAGGTAAAAAAGATGAATTTCAACGCTCTATACTAAAATGCGTTCCAACCAAAAAATCACTTACATATTTTGAAATCAAATACCAGATGATATACCAGGTATTAGAAAAACCAGATGAGTTCTTTAATGATAATATTTTAGGTAAATTTTTTACTAAAGATTTAGATGGTATAGATTTCGAAGATCTCGTGGAAGAACACAATTAGATTCGTATATTACCATTTATGGTAAACCAGTTATTAGTTACATTAGTAAACTCTGTATTAGGTTCGGGCAAACCCACTGCTCGAAACAACTATGCTTATAACTGTCCCCTCTGTCACCACCACAAACCAAAATTAGAAGTTAACTTAACGGAAAACCGTGAAGGTAAAAACCAATGGCATTGTTGGTCTTGTGACGCTAGAGGTACTACGATATATAATTTATTTAAACAAGTTAAGGCTGCATCAGATAAATTTGTAGAGTTAAACAGTTTAGTTAAATCTTCAAAATCTTACAAGGAAACACACGTTGTGTCTAACGTTGTATTACCATCCGAGTTTATTGGCCTAGATAACGTTGACTTAAGCGATATTATGGCTAGACACGCACTCGCGTACCTAAATAATAGGCACGTGTTTAAATACGATATAATCAAGTACAATATAGGTTATTGTAATAAAGGTTTA
>Ga0307987_1001690_pt1 | contig 12024 bp, 4 predicted proteins | sample EllFjometagen181_FD_203157 | JGI IMG/M metagenome (GOLD analysis project Ga0307987, IMG submission 203157) | Marine microbial communities from Ellis Fjord, Antarctic Ocean - #181 | ecosystem: Environmental > Aquatic > Marine > Unclassified | place: Southern Ocean | collected 2014-10-08 | reverse complement strand
TGGTGACGTCATAGTTTTTCAAAGAATGATTATCACTCAGGATCGTTTTCTCGTTGGCTTTGATGTATTGGTAGGTGTTTTTAATATTTTCCTTCACCGCCATATTCTTTACCCCGGTGATGTTCAGCTTCCCGGAGCCTGATACCGCAACGCTCTCTATTCTTACCAGCGCCACATTTTCTCCATCACTGGTGCTGGTGTAGCAGACACCCGGAGGAAGGGGAACGCTTTCTATCAGATGAGACCCCTTCTCTTCGGGCAGGCCAACAAAGAACTCTTCCTGGGTTTCTTTATCAATGTAAGAAAAATTGGTATCCCAAAATTCCATTCCGCCAATGCGCTTGAGCTGTTCCTTTACCCGTCTGCGCATTTCAATGGCGATTTCAAGATATTCTCTGATATCCTCTTTGGTGTATTGGCCATCCGGGTGGAGCAGCTTAATGAAACCGGAGACTGTCTTTTTAACAGGCTTGGTATCTCTTTGTTTCAGGTGGGAACCAAGGGAATAATATTTTTCCAGTGCATCGGTATAGGTAATACGCCGAAAGGATTTAAGTGCTTCTGAAAAATAGTCGGTACTGAATCCGAAGCTGGCGGTGAAATGTTTGGGTGAAAACTTAATCATTTCCCAACCGGGCAGGTAAAAATGAATACGATCAAGAAAAGCAGTATCGCCATTGACTTCATCGGAAAGCGGACTGAACAGGTGGGATGTCTGAAGAACCGTTTCAACTGGCTGGTTGATATTACCATTAAAAATGATGGAAGAGACGCCGGTGATTTCTCCCCCTGCACCAGCCCGGGAAAATGATCCGGATTCCATGTAGTCCTTCATCAGAGGTATTGCATCACGATCCTTGAATATTCTGTCTGTGGCTTCATCAAAACAGATGGCATCCCATTGACCCACCGCACCGACCTTGCCGCTTGAGCCATGGACAAACAGTTTGGCCACCGTTCCCTGACCACCAGAAATCAACACCGCATAGGGCGTAAGTTCTTTATAAACAAAGGATTTACCCGTGGATCGTGGGCCAAGCTCAACAAAGTTAAAATTTGATTCAACCATGGGCAACAGCCGTGCCAGAAGCAGCATCTTGATTCGGTCTGTGACGCCTTCGGCATCGGGCTCATACCCACAGCTTCGAAGAAGGATATCCAGCCATTCTTTTTTACTGAACTCCTTTCGTTTGTTGATGATCTTGCTGTTATCAAAGCTTGATAGCTGTATGGGTTTGATCTCGGTGATGACAAACGGAAAGATGTTCTGTCCAATGACAATGCTTGGATCATACTCCACATCAATAATGGCCCAGATTCCACCCATGAGCATTTTTTCATGTTGTTTGACCAGAGCCCCACTGATATTACCATTCTTGATATTGCTGTTCTGAAGCTTTGCCCAGTAGATATCTTTTTTCGAGTTCAGTGCCACCGATATTTTATCAATGATCTTGTAACGGCCTTTTTCCCGGATCTTGGAATGAATCAGTGAACTCTCTTCAGGGTTCACATAGTGCTCGCTGAGAACCTTTTTAACATTTTCCATGCCAATGCGGATCTTTTCTTCATCGTCGGTGGAGCAGGAATTTGCAATCAAATACTCCAGCACAAATACCGGGACATTGGCCCCTACTTTGATGGAAAGGACAAGGTCTTTTTTGACCACGTACCCCCTGAAGTGCTCCAGAAGTTTGATATCAAGGTCATTCAATAATACTGCCATAATCGGTTCCTTAATCTTTAGAGAAGCCCGCCCAAATCTCTGGCTTTGTTTTGCTTGACAACAGCCAGGTCCAGCTGTTGTATCGTGGCAGCATCCAGAAGATGGACTTCCATTTCCGGCTGGCCGTCAAAGCTATATTCTTTGGTGATGCATTCTTCTGATTGAATGCTGAACACATCACTCTTGTTGATCTGTTTTTTATTGGCAAAGAAAACCAGATAGACCTTCCGATCCATGGAGAACAGATCTTCTGTGCCTTTATCTGCCTGGATTTTGATTGTAAACAGTTCACCGGTGACATCTTTCAGCTCCATCTTATTTTTAATAATAACTGTCAGGGATGCCGCAGAACCACCCGAATACTCCCAACAGAAAAAAGGTGTCACCAATTCCTGGGGAGAAATTCCACCATGGGAAAAGCCGTACACGCCCGGGGTTTTAAAGGGGTTGATGTTGTTTGCAAAATAGAGATAGTTGAACTGCTTGTAGTTTTTTTCTACCTCAATTAGAGCCGTCGCCAGGTCTGTGTCTCTGGTTTCAGTGCGTATATATCGTTCTGCCTTATAAAACCCGCCTTGTGGTGAAACACAAATTTTATCCGCCTCAGTCAACAGACCGGTGAGCACAAATCCATGGTCTGAAATAAGATAAACCCTGGTATAACCACTGTTCAAAAGAAGTGATATTTTTTCAGCAAAGAACCCGATGGTCTCGGGGAAATATTTAAGCGCCTTCTGTTGCAGCTTTTCCCCCATGTCATCAACATCTTTGTAAGTGCAGATCAAAAACTGGCCCGGACGGGGGCTTTCATTGACCTCATCAAGCCGGATAAAGTCCATGGCAACATCGGGATTCCGGTCAGCCAGATATTTTTCTCGCTTACTCTGAACTGCCTCTGTCATTCCATTGTCCATGTAGATGCGACTCATGTTGTTTTCAGTCTCTGAAGGGATGTCTGCAATAATCGCAGATCGTTTCAGCACATATTTTGTGGATTTTTCCATGGGCTTAAGCGTTGCTGCCACCTGCTCCGCGATCTCCCAGGCCACACCATCGCCCACAATAACTGCGGTTTTCACACCGTTGTTCTCATCAATGATTCTCTGGAGTGTTCCTGTCTGGGTCTGTCTGTAGCCGTCCCAATGCTTGAACCATTTTTCAAGAAAGATGGAAACATACTCTTTATAAAGCTCCTGAAATGGTTCGAGCAGCTCTTTTTTGTTCAGGAACTCTGCATAGAGATTGCGGATGGCACAATCAAGCTTGTAGAAATGTTTTTTGTAGAATTCCACACATTCGTTAAATGAGCTAAGATACGCTATACCCCCGGGGTCAAATTCCAGCAATGCGATCACGTCACTCCAGAAGACGATCCCAAGAGCCTTGGCCTGTTTTGATAAATTCCGCTGGTGCAGCCTTACAAGAATATCAGACAGAGCCGCTTTATCGGAAAGCTTTTCCCCTATTTCAGCCAGCCATTTTTCATCCACCTGACAAAAGGGATGGTCAATGCTGACATTCCAGATATTAACCGCTGCTGGCACCGAATAATTGACAAGATAGCCCTTGAAGGATTCCCGGCAACTTACTGAGTCAATCCAGTTCTTATATACCCCTTCCAGGGTCTGGTTGCAGTTGGCATATGCCAGTCCATCAAGCATGGTATTCACCACTTCCCCTGCCAGGGTCTCCGAGGGTTTATTCAAATAATCCTGGCCAAGCAGGTCATTGACTTTGCCGTAGAAGGTTTTCCGGAGCTGGTCATCATATTTTTCTTTTGAATATGTGCCGGGATCATGGACAAACGGCAGCAGTTCCTTCTTCAAATCAAAAATCTCGGCTGCACCTTTGTGGCAGATATCCATCCAGTAGGTAAGGTCCTTGCCCACACTTACTTTGGCCGCCGCAACCAGCTCTTCCCTTGAAAGGTTGATGTTCAGGTTCAGGGCCTGATGCACCTTGTCCTTGATGTAGTTCTGGAGATAACGGATTTCCAGACATCCATTGATCTCGCAATATTCCCGGATAAATTTCAGATCCTTTTTTTTAGAACGGGTATAGATAAGAAATTTTTCATGACCGGGCTGTGCCTTTTCAATGAGATACTTTACATGCAGCTCTTCCAGCTCAGAATTTGCCTGATAGATAGTAAAGCTGTTTTCAACGGTTTTCAGCAAGAATTCAGCATCGCCGGATTCATCAATAAATACCGCCACAGGATGGATATCAAGGATGGATTGCAGATCTTTCCTGAACCACAGGTCAATCATGGTTGAATCCTTTTGATAATGCATTTAAACTGATTGCCTTCACGGTCATCAATGAAATCAATATCCGGATAGTTATTCAATGCACGCAAAATTCCTGAACCAAATCCACGATATGGTATAATCTGATAGGCAAAGGAGGCCAATACCGGATTACGGGTGTTGGAATTTCCGGCTTTGATATTTGCAATCGTAAGGTTGTTGGGCAGGTGTCCGGGGCTTATGATTTCTACCCGATCAGAAAAAATAAACATGCGTATTGGTGCAGAAATAAAATAGTCTCGATGCACCAGGGCATTGGCAATTAACTCCTCCAAAACAATTCGCGGAATTTCAGGCAAACCTAAACTGTTCACAGACTGCTCCCCTTGAACCTTCCGGGTGTTTGCCAGAATAAAGTTAATCGTCTGCTGAAATATTTCTGACATTTTCCCTGTAATATCACGGCTATCAATATAGGTTTCCGCTGCAAGGGTTTTACCGGGGAATACCGCTGCCTTTACAATAAAGGAGGGAAGTCGATTGAATGGTGACTGCCCAAAAAGAAGTGCACCCGTAATATTAAGCACCTCATTTTTTCCAAGATTAAGATTTGTAATGGTCTGTTCCAAAGAAATGGATTGATCGTCAAGAGATTCACCATACCGTTTCTGAAAAAACTTGCGGAAATATGGCATGTCAATATCCGCAATGGTCATCCCATTTGCAGGAATAATATCTGCGTGGATCATGCCTGAATCCTGAAACAACCTCTGGATCTCCTCCCGTGACGTTGCCCTTCGTTTATCTCCCCCGCTTTTTACCCAAAACACACCGTTCTTGTCCTGATATGGCTTATTAATTCCCTTGGAGATATCAATGATCATAATGCGTTGATCACCGATCATTACAATTTCAGACAGGGGATTGACAGCAGGTTTCACATTCTGACTTGAGGCATTCGACAAAAGTTGATTAATACGATGGACATCATCCGGGGTAAGCCCGGTAACCGTACCGTCGTCATCTACACCAATAAATATCCTTCCGCCCAATGTATTGCTGAACGCTATTATCTCAATAGCCAGTGCATCAATATTATTAATATTTTTTTTAAACTGGTTGAAACTGTCCTCGCCTTGGGCAAGGATCTGCAAAATGTCTACGGTTTCCATATATGATAAATCTCCTTGCGGCGATTAAAAGCTTCCTGACCACCTTCCATGATATCTACTATGATTCTCTGTGTCATTTGATTGTCCACGCTCCCACTACAGACGGATATCCTATTGTCCACAAATGAACAGGCCAGAACCTGTTCCGAATCACCCAATACCGGGATATTGGGATTATGGGTGGCAAAAATGAACTGGACTTTCGGCTTCATCCTGCGAATAAGTTTGATCACATCTTCATAAATGGTCTGATTATCAAGATCATCTTCCGGCTGGTCGATAATGATCAGATCATTGTCCTGTTGACTGAGAACAAAAAGAATCAACGCGGAAGCACGCTGGCCAAGGGAATGCTGTTGCAGTTCCTTCCCCCGATACAGAATCGTAAACCGGTTTGGTGTTTGATAGGTCAACAGTGTCTTTAAATTTTCCATCATCAAATTTGACAAAATCTGGGGATTGCTCCCGAAAAGTAATTTTGCATTCTCAAAGTCTTTATATATGGCAGCAAAATCAGTGTATGCTTCAACAATTCCCTGATAGGTTGTTTCACGGATGCCGCTGCCTTTAAAAACATCCTTCATAAACAAGAGGAAAGACGGCTTGTCCTCTTTATATTCCGAAGTGATTGAAATAGCGGATTTACCTGCTCCCACCTGGTCCAGTTCAGTTTTGATCACGCTGAATTCCTGTAACCAGGATTCGTTTAATTTCTGCAATGCCACATGAAGTGCGCCCTTGAGTGCCTTTTTCTGATCGCCCCGCTTTTCCAATGCATCAATCAATTGATTGGCGGTATTCAATTTTTTATTCAGGCCAAGAAACTCGTCAGAGCTGATATTCTGGGTGCCACTGCTTTTGAGTTCTTCACTCAGCTTACGCTCGATTTTGGCGAACTCCTCAACCATGCCCTTTCGGACATCATTAAGCTCAGACTGACAATCAGACAGGGTCTGTTTTGATACAACCTGAACCCCTATCCATAATTTCAGTTCATCAATAAACGTAATGTAATTTTCATACTGATTATAAAATCGACCGAACAAATCCGGATTATGCTTTGATTGATAACCTTTAAAATTCCGGATCTCGTCTTCGTGCTGGGCAAGCAGAGTTTCCAGGTCAGAAACAAAGCTTTCCGTAACCTGAATACCTTTCTTCAGGAGACTGACATCTTTGTCAAAATCCAGACGCTTCTGAAGTTTTTCCTCAATACCGTATTCAGCATAGAACTTCAATCGATGCTCGGTATCCTGCTTTATCTTCTTTTGCTCATCAATCAGGTCCTGAACATTGGCCACCTTGACAAGTCGATCAACCGCTTCAGCCACCCGTTGTTTCTGTTGGCCAATGCGGCATCTTACCTCATTGAGCTTTGAACCCATCAGCTTATCGACCAGATCCCTTTCAAAACCGTCGCTGGTACCTGACAGGTCTTTCTGACCAAAATAGACAGGTTTTTGTATTACTGTTTCACCAATGGAAACGCCTGGCTGCAATGTTCCGTCAATCAGCACTTCGGAACAGGGCTCCTTCCAGACCCGACGAATGGTGTATGGTTGTCCATACCGATCAATGGCATCAATTTCTACTTTGCCACCGCTTCCCATGGTAAAACCGACCAGCGCCTGTTTATATTTCTGATCACCGGCCTTCTCTCCAAATGAGATATCCAGCGCGTACCGAAGCACTTCAAGAATAGAAGATTTACCGCTTCCGCGAATACCGATCAGGCTGTTGAGTTCTGGTGAAAAATGAAGTTTCTGCCCATCCAGTGTTCCACCAGTAAAGTGAATACTTCGAATGTGAGAGTGGGTATATTTTTGAGGTTCAGACGCAATACGGTTATCCTTATCAATTAGTGCAAATTTAACGGCATCAAAGGAGAAGGTCCCCAGCTTAACGTAGCATTTTTCACCTTTGCCAATATCCTGAATTGACTTGCAATCAGACCCTTCTACTTCGGCTGGATACCAATGCCCCAGCCATTTTTTAACCCTATTCCGGTCATCACGTGTTCTGACCTTTTGAAATCCCAGGGTTCTTGTTCTTACCATATCATAGCGTTTTTCTTTAAAATCACTCAGTTTTCCGCCACTCATCTCCTCCCATAAGCCACTTTTTTGATTCACATGGGCAAATATCAAAAAGTAATCCCGAGAGGTTTTTTCCAGATCATCAACAACCTGTAGAATATTTTTATCGCTCCGCCCGTTTTCATGCTGATACTCTGATTCTGCTTTTCCTGGAAACATGCTGGTTATAAAAGGTGAAATATAATCATTACCATTATCCAGCCATTGGTCACTGAAAGCGATTAGGATATGAATGCCATTGGCTCCATCATTCACCGAAAGTTCCACCCCGGGCAGCAGACAGATATCCTCCCTGCGTGCTTTTTTTCGGAGGGCATTGAACTCATTGATATCAAATTTATTGTGATTGGTGATGACGCCAACCTGAATTTCTGTAGTCTTTAAAGCAGCTATATAATCAGAAACAAAACTATTATCTTCGCCGCTATATTGAAACTCCCTGTCCGCATTGGTGTGAAGGTGAAAATCTGCCCGCAGCCAGGTAGAGCCATATTTAAAAATTTCGGGAGTACTGGTTTTTATATTCATATCAAAATTTTCCTCTTCGTATTTTGTAAAATCAGGCCATCTATTTAATTTTATTTGGACTCATCAGACAGTATCCGAAGTTTTTCATTTTTTAATTTTCATCCGTGTCCATTTTCTGTGATTTCCCAATCTACCAATCCGCATTCAAGTACTTTTTAAGTTGACCCGCATTGAGCACCTCATAGGGGATCATTTTTTTCTTTTGCAGGGGGGCGATGTTTTTGCCCACACCGTCATCAAGGATGGGGGTGTAGCCTTCAGCCAAAAGCTCGTCGATCTTTGTCTTGAACGCTTCAATCTCTTTGAGTTGCCTGAAAATAAGGTCTTTTTCGTTCTGGGCCTCGGCGGTTTCATTACCGGACAGATCACTCTGGCGGTTGACCAGGGATCGTTCCCGGTGCTCGATGTACACCGAACGCAGGCGCATTAGTTTGTCACGGCTCCATTTGTAGATGATGATGTAGCAGTCAAATCCGGAGTCCGGGCCGCTGGAGAGGTGCCAGATAAAGGGGGTCTTGGGCAGATACATAAAGAGGTTGAGATGATTGGAAAGCTCGGCAAAGAAATGTTTGTTGAGATATTCAGGGATCGGGCGGCCAAGGACGGTATCAAAACTGGAGAATTGAGCGGAACTGAAGCCTTTTTCACGGAATTTTTCCTCGATGCGATCCAGCAAAACCTTTTCACCGGCGTTGGGCACCAAGGGGATGATGCCGTCTTCATCTTCCATGAGGATTTCACGGATCATGTCGGCCAGGAACTCCATGGCCAGGGTGTGCATTCGCTGCTGGGGAATCACATTGCCTTGTTTAAACCAGTACCAGACATTGATGGGGTTTACCTGATGCCGGGAGCAGAACTCTTCGAGATTGTTGTTGCTCTGGTAGAGGGTGGGAAATCCGTTTTCTATGGCCTCATGCTCATCGGCGGTAAACTCCTTCGTGGGTAGGGATTCGATAAAACCCCGAATAGAATCAAGAGGAAATTCTTTAGTTGCTTCGGTTTCTACGAGATAGGCATCCCTGGCTTCAGTTAGTACGGGTAGTCCGCCGATGCTTTCGCCTTCTTTGGCCAGTACCATGGCCTTGTCGTAATCGGTCAGATCATAGACATCAAAAATTTTCTCGTTGATGATAGCTTCGTTGATGAAAACCTGTGTGAGGATATGATTTTCGTAGCTAAAAAATTTTTTTTGACTACCATTTCCTGTATAAGGTGATTCACAAAAATTAAGTTCAACGAACGAGTAGTGAGTCAAATCTTGTTTGATTCTAATATTAACTTCGACCATATTCGTAATTAAATTATCAATATAGTCATTAGGTTTCACAAATGGTATTCTTGAAATGTCACCAATTTGTGTGTTTACAGTCGGATTTAAACACCCTGTTAAATAACAGGCCATTTTGCTATTAATAAACGCCAAGCAGTACTTAACATTCTTATATTCATTCACTGGGAAGAGAGAAGACCCTCCCATATCAAACATATTTCCTTGGGGTAAATATCTAAACGACGCTCCCTTACTTCCAGTTGTTGAATAGGTAATGCCTTCTTGAAAATAAAAAGATTCATTTTGTGGCCTTGATCTTACTTTCCCTTTATCATCTGTGAAATGCTTAATATCATAACCATTATTATTCCAATTCACTGTGAGCCATAAGTTCCCGAACCATTTGTTAAATCGACCTCCCTTCGAATAGGTAATCCAGTAATTTTGGGATTTATATTCAGTTTTATTTGAAGTTACCTCCCACCAAAATCTCAAGAAACGATTATTGTTAGCTGTTTGAAGCCCTGCCTTTGGACAAAAAACATTATCAAGAGAAACAGCACCAAACTTTTCTCGAAATTCATCCGAAATCCAGTAAATCAAAGGCCAGGATTTGATGATCTTCAGCTTGGATTGCGGGATGGTGTAATTATGCTCATTATCAACGCCAGCAATGAAGTCATCAAGGGCTTTTAAGCAAAAATTCTTTTTATATTTTTCATTTGGAGTTCTTGTGTATTGATCAAGAGATATAAACCATGGTTCTTCCTCCTTTGAAGATCCTTTTTCTAACACATAAAAGGCTGGATCAACCATGATACCACCAAACAAATTACTTAAACTGTAATCGACAAAGACATTAATGTGTGCCTTATCAATCATGAATTTACGAACATCCTCAAAGGTTTTAATGAACATAAAAGTCCGAGGATGAATCATTGCAATCTTGCCATCAGCACAGCTCAGTTCATAACACCGCTTAATAAAAGTAGCATAAAGATTGGTGTGAAATTTATAAGGCTTTTTGTAATTATCCTCGATAAATTTTTTAAGATCTGGGCCAAAATCAGAACTATCGGTATAGGGCGGGTTGGCGGTAGCCACATCATATTTCGTGGTAAGCAGTTCAAGAAAGGTAATGGCATCCCGGGTCTTGCTGGTTAAAAAAGTGTTCCCCTGCGAGCGGCCATATTGCTCAACGGCTGTTTTTAAATTTTTAAAAAAGCTGGCAGCAAAGAGTTTATGTAATTCCAGATTGGCCTGTCCAAACAGGTCTTCTTTAGCTTCTTCCTCTATCTCTTTAAATCTGGCACTCAACCGCTCATCCACCCGGATGAGAGAACCGAACTTATAGGCATATTTCAAATCATTCCAGATCTCGGCAATCAATTCCTGCTGGTTCTGATCCAGCTTATTTCCTTGTGTAAATATGTGTTGAACCGCCTCATACTCCGGCAAAAAAAAGTCAGAAGAAACCACATTAAAGGAAAGCCCTCCAATGGTTCTACGCCGCTTTTTCGCCTTGATAAACAGGCCAAGTTGGGCCAACTGAACCGCACGGTCATCCAGATCAACCCCGTGCAGGTTGTTCTCAATGATCAGTTTAGGGATATCTGTTTCTTCATAATCAGCCCCATAATCCTCAATCTGGTCAATATAAAGCGCATAAAAGAAATCAAAGGCATAGAGCAAAAAATTCCCTGACCCACAGGCCGGATCAATGACCTTTATTTCGTGGAGCGGTTTGGGTTTGCGTTCCTGGGTATGGGGCGCATTGGCAATCTTGTAATGGTTCTTTATCTCTGAATCGGGATACATCTCCAGATAAAGTTTACCCAGTGAATTTTCGACCAGAAACTGCACCACCCAGCGGGGCGTGTAAACCTGAGATTGCAGGGAAACCTTGTGGTACTCTGTCTTGGCTTTGCTCTCTTTATGGGCTTTTTTCTTTACATTGTTGTAGCTCTCATACATCCAGCCCAACACATCATCGCTCTGCCAGATATCACTGCCCACCTGGGGATCTTTTTCCACGGCATTAAAGGTGTCGATGATCTCATTGAGACTGATGGTATCGGGAAAGAGTGCATAGGGATAGGTTCTGCTGTAAAGGGGAAGGGTCTGGCCCAGCTCATCAAAGGCCGTTTTCAAATATGCTCGGATACCTTCCAGCTCTTCATCCCTCATATGGGGATTTATTTCCAGCCATGCCTTGTGGCCAAAGGATCTGTCCCCATGTTCCGGCTGTTTGGTCAACACCGGAGGAAAAAGCGTGGCAGCCTCCATCACCTTGAGTGCAGCCATCCGGTTAAACAAGGTAAAGGTCAACTCATCAATGAGCTTTTCCCGTGCAGGCTCATAATTTCCGGTTTCACCAATGTGGCTTTCCAGCATCTCTTCAAAATGCAGGCGTTTGGGCCTTATCTCTTCGGGGAGTTTTTCAATGTCAAGTTTTTTGGTTTTGCCAATGCCCAGACGGGCAAATTGTTTATCAAAGGCAGATTCAATGAGGTTGCGGATCTTGTCGACATGTTCAGGTAGTTTCATATGTTTTTGTGGCAAGGAAACCCCTATCCCTTTAGGGTAGGGGAGGAATTGCCACCTCCTGTATAATAGTTGTGGTTCTTGCTGTCAGTCTTTGACAACCCTTTTTGACATTAACTGAAGCAGTTATCGTGTTATTAAAAATATCCATTAAGGCAAAATAACCTGAACTTCTTTTGCCTTTAATGAACCCAACTCCCTTATTTGTTCTAACTAAATCAAACTTTCTTAATCCAAATATTTTTCTGGTTGGGATTTTTTTCTCGGATCTCTTACCTTTTGTTTGCTGATAATCACCTGAAGATATATGTTTTTTATGGAATATTTTATCCAACAATTTAACATCCGCTTGTCCACAGATAGCCACAGCATCGAGATAATGAGCTTTGTCTAATTTAAGAATTTGCTCTCTAAAATATTTAGTCTCATATCCAAA
>Ga0307987_1001689_pt1 | contig 12028 bp, 8 predicted proteins | sample EllFjometagen181_FD_203157 | JGI IMG/M metagenome (GOLD analysis project Ga0307987, IMG submission 203157) | Marine microbial communities from Ellis Fjord, Antarctic Ocean - #181 | ecosystem: Environmental > Aquatic > Marine > Unclassified | place: Southern Ocean | collected 2014-10-08 | reverse complement strand
TACTAAAAAACATTAATAAAATAAATACTAATATATATAATTTATTTATCATAAATTCCTACTTAATTTTTTATAAAATAAAAAATATATGAATATATTTTTTTAAATATTAATATATATTAGCATTTTATTTTAGAATTTTTTCTATCGTAATACCACCAATTCAATACTAAACAAATTAGATAATAAACAGTAAATCCATATAAAGCATATTCGGCATGTCCTGCTCTTATTTGCTCTCCAAAAACACCTGGTATTACAAAAGCACCATAAGCTGCAATTGCAGAAGTCCATCCTAAGACAGGTCCAGCTTGTTCTTTATTAAAAATATAAGGAATACTTCTAAATGTAGACCCATTTCCAATTCCAGTCATTATAAAAAGAATTATAAATAAAATGAAAAATGGTATCCAATAAATTTCTGGAGTTGCACTTTCTCTAGATTGAACTATATAATAAGCAACGCCTAAAGCAGATAAAACTTGTCCTATTGTGCTCCATGTGGTCACTTTTGATCCACTATTTATCTTATCAGATAACCATCCGCCTACAGGTCTAATTAATGCACCTAACATAGGTCCTATAAATGCCCACTTCATTGGATCCGGAGCATTCGGATTAACACTACCATCAGGCAAATACCCAAATACATCTTGTATTAATTTAGGAAAAGATGCTGAATAACCAATAAATGACCCAAAGGTCATAGTATAAATTATTGTCATAATCCAATTATGTTTATTGCTAAAAATAACAAATTGTTTATCTAAATTAGATCGCAATTCTTTTGGAGAAAAATATTTCATTAAAAATAAAGTTAAACATATTGTTATAACTAAAACAGCCCACATATTTAAATTCAAACCTTTTAATAAAAAAGCTCCTGTAACTGCTCCTGTGACTCCAAATATTAGTAATAAAATAATTTTACTAAATTCAGAAGTATAATTTCCTAATTTAGGAGTAGCAGTTTTTAAATTATTCATACAAAAAAAAGCAGCTATTATTGTTATTATTAATAATGGAATCCATACAAATCCAGCATTTTGTATATATACAATATCACCTACAGCTTTCACACCATCAACTTCTACAAGCTTAGTTCCAGTGCCAGTGATACTAAGAAAAGCACTACTAGCTATCACAATAGGTATTAAAAATTGCATTATACTAACACCAAGATTTCCTAATCCGGCATTAAGTCCTAATGAACTTCCTTGAATTCTTTTTGGAAAAAAGAAACTTATATTTGACATAGATGATGCAAAATTACCACCACCAAATCCAGATGTAATAGCAAGTAATGCAAAAATAAAATATGGAGTATTAACATTTTGAAGTGCTAATCCACTGCCAATTGCAGGTATTAATAATAATACACTAGTTACAAATATTGTATTTCTTCCTCCTCCAATAGCTATTAGAAAAGAATTTGGAATTCTTAATGTTGCTCCTGATAGACCTGCTAACGCTGGAAGAGTCCATAAAAGATTATTAATATTTTTTAAATCTTCAGATGTTTCAGAAGGCAACCCTAAATGAAATCCTAATTTTTTCATTTGCACAATAATTATACCCCACATAAGCCATACGGAAAATGCAAGTAATAAATTAGGTATAGAAATTATTAGATTACGAGTTGCAATATTTTTTCCTTGCTTAGCCCAATAATCATCATTATCTACATTGAAATTATATATATTTATTCCCATAAAATATTATTCTCCTAGGTCCTAGTTTTTGTATATAACCAAAACCAGGACACTGCTGAAAGTAAAAACATAAATATCCAACAGCTAGTCCATAAACCAGTCCATTCTAATAAATATCCAAATATAACTGGTCCACAAAAACCACCCATACCTCCTAATACACCAACCATACCTCCAACTACTCCAACTTGACCAGGAAAATAATCAGGTATATATTTATATACTGCAGCTTTACCAATACCCCATACACTACCTAATATAATTACTAAAAAGGCAAATATCCATACATTTGCTTGAAAATATATTCGCGTAATTCCTTTTGCTAATAAACTTCCTTTTTGTATATAGTCACCTTCTTGAATAATTGTTTCTTGCCAAATTGTTTTATTTGGCCATATTAATATATCTTCATTGGTATTATATATATTTAACGCAATATTTTCAACCTTTCTAACATTAATATTATAAACTATTTCTTCTTTTTTATTTTTGTTTTTAATAATTATAGTATCTTTATTTATTGTAGTAACAATTCCATCAATATAAGCATTAACACCTTTTCCTGGCGATAAAATTTCCATTCTAGGTACGACTAATAACAAACTAATAATTGTAGAAGCAGTCAAAGTCCAGAACATTACTTTTCTTGGACCCCATTTATCAGACATCCATCCACCTAAAGCACGAATCAACCCTGATGGAAAACTAAAACAAGATGCAAAGAACCCTGCAGTTATTAATGATAAAGTATATACATTTACAAAATATGAAACTAACCATTGCGAAAAAGCTACAAAACATCCAAAAACTAAAAAATAATATAATCCGAACCGCCATACCCGAATTTCTTTTAGAGGTTGAAGCATTTCTATCAATGTTTTTGATTGACTACCTTCAGATCTTCTATTTTTTGTAAATAATACAAAAATTATTCCCATTATTATTAATGATATTGAATAATAAAAAGGTAATTTTCTCCATTCTTCAAGATTATTTCCATTATCTGTTAATATCTTTAATATTGTAGGAGCTAATAGAGTTGTTAATGCAGCACCAGCATTTCCTGCACCAAAAATACCTAATGCAGTTCCTTGATTTTTTTTAGGATACCACATAGAAGTAAAAGCTATACCTATTGAAAAACTTGTACCTGCTAACCCAAATCCAAAACTACAAGCTATAAAATGCCAGTATTCAGTACAATAAGATAATAAAAACACAGGAATTGCACAAAAGAATAATAAACATGAATAAATAGGCTTTCCACCTATTTTATCTGTTAATATTCCTGCCGGCAATCGAAAAACAGCTCCTGTCAATACAGGAACTCCTATTAACCATCCGATTTCTATTGGAGTCCAATCATATATACCGTTAGATACTAAAAAAGTTACTAATACACCATTTAACATCCATACTGCAAAACAAACAGTAAATGCTAAAGTATTTATAAATAACATTTTATGAGAAGTTGATATATTTTCCTGCATTTATATATCCATAAAAAAAATTAATTATTATAAGGTCGCTGTTCAGTCCATGTATTATCTTTACTTCGAACTGTTTTAGAATCCCATGTCCACATAACTTGTTGATATTTTCTAGGAATATAATGAAATGGAGCTACTAACATATGTACTAGTCTAGTAAATGGAAATAATAGTAATATAAAATAAAATCCTAAAATATGTAATTGTATTATCATAGGAAGTTCTATAATACTATTAATACTAGGAGTAAATGTAATTAATGACCATAAATAAGGAGTTAATACTGAAGCAAACCAAGAAGATCCCCATCGGAAATATACAGCAACCCATATACCTAAGATCACTTGTGTTATTAAAATAATATATAATAATATATCCATTCTATTTGTAATAGCAAAAACTCTAGTATTTATCAATCTTCTTGCAAATAATAATATCAATCCTCCTAATACATTAAGTGCAAATATGATACCAGATCCTTCTAATATCAATAATCGAACTGGGTCACTATTCCACGCTAATAAAGTACTAGGTATTAAAAATGCAATTAAATGACCTGCGAATAGAATCACCATTCCCCAATGGAATGGGATAATTCCCCAAAATAAAGTATCACCTTCCACAAATTGTGAAGATAAACTTGAATATTTATACATTAATTTATTGTATTTATAAATTGAACCTATAAGAAAAATAGCTAATGAAATATATGGCAAAACAATAAATAGTAAAATATTTACAACACTCATAACAAATTTCCCACATGAAAATAAAATTATTTATTAACTTTATTGATTATCGTCTAAATTTTCATCTTCTAATATAATTTCTTGTTCTATGTTCCTTGAAAAAGAAATTGTTTTTATTTTATTTTTTATTTTAGATTTAATATCAAAATTATCACACAAAGATACTAATAAAGCATCTAAAAGCAATCGATATATATATCTAGTATATTTAGAGTCTTCTATAAGAGTTTTATGATGTTTCTTATACATTTTATTTCGTTCATCAATTTTATCTGGAGCAAATTCATCTATCATCACTTTTAATGATGGTATTAAGAAACTACTAACAAATTCATTAATTAAAACAATATTTTTACATTTACTTAAAAAAACAAGAATATTAGGTAAGTAATCACTAAGATCATTTTCACATTTTATATTAATTTTCTTATATTCATTATTAAGATTAATTAATAATTCTGCTCTTTTATAATCATCTCCATATATTAAATACCCTATATTCAATGTCACAGTAGATTGAATTTCAAATGATTTTATATAGATTTCTTGAATTTCAGATATATTTTTTTTAGAAATAATATTTAAAAAATCCTGAATTGGTAATATGATTTCATTTTCAACCTTAGACTCATTTTTATTAATTAAAGATATAAGATGTTTTATATCTTTTATTAATGAGTCTGTAGGATAATCTAATATTTTTGCAAAATATAAATATTCTGCAAAAATATCTTTAGATGAACCTAAGTTCATTAAAGTCCTCTTTCAGGAGACTCGATAAATCCAAATCCCACTTTACCTTTTTTATCACCAGTAAATTCAAGCATTGCCATTGCCTGTTCTCTGTGAGCAGCCGGAATGACAAATCTATCATTAAATTTAGCTAAAGAAGTTAAGCGATATATATCATCAGCCATTGTTCCATCAATACCTGCATCTCTTAAAACACTATCTGCTTTTTCTTTGCTAATATCTCCAACCGTTTTATATCGCCTGTAAATACGTACAGCAACTAATCTTTTTAATCTTTGTTTAATTGTATCAATATCTCCAGCACTTAATAAATTTGCCATATATTGTAATGGAATTCTAAGTTGATCAATACTTCCCCATAATTCTGGAGTACTTGCATCATATATCCAATCGGAATTCCATAACTTTGCTATAGGATGTAGTTTACTTTCTTGTTCTTTATTTGATGATTCTCTAACAGAAGCCATCACTGGAAGTAATGGAGGTACATAAAATAAATTTGGAATTGTTCTAAATTCAGCATGCAGAGGTAAAGCCAACTTCCATTTTTTAACAAAAAGATAAACTGGTGAATATTGAGCTGCTGTAAGAGTTGTATCTGCAATTCCTTGTTTTTTAGCTAATTCTATAATATTAGGATCAAATGGATCTAAAATTAAATCTAATTGATTGTTAATAAGTTCTGATTCATTACTAGAAGCCACTTCAAGAATTTTATCAGCATCATATAACATAACCCCTAGATATCTAATTCTTCCAACGCAACAATGCATGCAAGCTGGTGCTAAACCAGCTTCCAATCTAGGATAACATAATATACATTTTTCAGATTTACCTTGATGCCAATTATAATATGATTTTTTATATGGACAAGCAGTAATACACATTCTCCATGCTCTACAAACTTTTTGATTTATAAGAACAATACCATCTTCCCCACGTTTATAAACTGCTCCCGAAGGACAGGCAGCAACACACGCTGGATTTAAGCAATGATTACAAATTCTTGGTAAATAAAAAAAAGCCATTCTTTCTAATTGAAACATTGCTTCTTTTTCTGCAGGAGTTAAATTTGTTAAATTTATATCTTTTCTTGCATAATCTGGTGATCCACCTAAATCATCATCCCAATTCGGACCCATTTTTATATCTATTGGATTTCCTGTAATTAAGGATATAGGTCTAGCTGTAGGTTGATCATCTCCTTCTGGAGATTCAATTAAATCTAAATATTTATATGTAAAAGGTTCATAATAATCATCAATAACAGGTAAATAAGGATTATGAAAAATATTCAATAATCCCTTAACTTTACCAGCTCCAGTTAAATTAATTTGATCTCCAGATTTTGTCCATCCACCTTTATAAATTGATTGATCTTCCCAATGACCAGGATATCCTGTTCCAGGTTTTGTTTCAACATTATTCCACCACATATATTCGGCACCTTTTCGATCTGTCCAAATGTTTTTACATGCAATAGAACAAGTATGACAACCAATACATTTATCAAGATGAAACACCATTGATATTTGTGATCTGATATCCATATTATAAATTCCTTAAAAAATTTAATTTTATTATTATTAAAAAATTACCTTATTCATTTTTTTGACGATAACATGAGTATCACGTTGAGGAGCAATAGGACCCCAATAATTAAAGTGATATGTAAATTGTCCATAACCACCAGCTAAATGATTTGGTTTTAAATGTATTCTAGTAAGAGAATTATGTCCACCAGCACGTTTATTATTTCTTATTTGTGATTTTGGAATACCAACACTTCTTTCAGGCACATGATATACTATACAAACACCACGAGGTATTCTTGCGCTTACTACAGCTCTAGTACAATATACTCCATGATCATTATAAACTTCTACCCAATCATTATCTTTAATTCCTAAATCTTTAGCATCTGTTTCACTAAGCCAACATGGTTCACAACCACGAGACAGAGTTAACATTCTTAAATTTTCCATATATGTAGAATGAATATGCCATTTACCATGTGGAGTTAAATAATTTAAACTTTTGGCAGTACCTGCTTTAAGTGTTTCTTTTAAATCTCCATAAGCTTCTGGTTTAGGAGAAGGTTTATATGTAGGCAAATGTTCACCATAAGCTATATACATTTCATGATCTAAATAGAAATGTTGTCTACCTGTTAATGTTCTCCAAGGAACAAGTTTTTCAAAATTATATGTATAAGCGGAATAAGCACGTCCATTTGTCATTAATCCTGACCATAATGGAGATGAATTATATCTTCGAGGTTGCGCTTGTAAATCCGCATAATTTATTCTTATATCTTGGAACCCTTCAGATATATCACATAAAGGCATACCTGTCTTTATTTCCATATTTCTATATGCTCGATGTGCTAATTTTCCATTTGTCAATGTAGATAAATTTAATATTGCATCTGCAACAGAAACATCTGTTTTTAATGATGGATATACTTCTCCACCTATATTTTCTTTTATAAAATGATTAGATTTTATCATTTCATCATAAACATCTGCACAAGAATAATTATTGCCATGTGCCCCTAACCCAGACTTTTTAATATTAGTACCTAATGAAATATATTTATCATATATTTTTGTATAATCTCTTGTAACTATTTTAATATCATGTGTGGTTTTACCAGGAATAAGATCACATTCATTTTTATACCAATCTTTAATTTCTAATTGAGTGATTTCACCAGCCGTATCATGTTGTATTGGTAAGGCTACTATATCTTTCACTGAATTAGGTAAATAAATTTTAGCACATTCACTAACAGATTTTGCTAATTCTTTAAATATATCCCAATCTGGTTTAGATTCCCATACAGGAGAAATTGCTGCAGATAATGGATGTATAAAAGAATGTAAATCTGTACTATTAAGATCTGCTTTCTCATACCATGAAGCTGCTGGTAATATTATATCAGAATATAATGCAGAAGAATCCATTCTAAAATTAAGATTTACTAATAAATCTAATTTTCCAATTGGAGCTTCATCTACCCATTTAACTTCTTTAGTATGTTCATCACTATCTTTACCAATGAGATTTGTATGAGTTCCTAAATAATGTTTAAAACAATATTCAACACCCTTCATACTACCAGTAACTGCATTTCCTCTCCAAACTATCCATATACGTGGAAAATTTTTTTCATTCTCAGGATCACCAACTGAATAATTAATTTTCTTTTCTAATAATCCTTTAACCACATATTTAATAATATCTTCATTGCTAGATGCACCATCTTTTATTGCATTTTGAGCTAAATCTAGTGAATTTTCTTTAAACTGAGGATAAAAAGGCATCCATCCCATTCTTACAGATCTATAAATTTGATCAGCAACATGAACATCAGTTAATTTATTTTTTTCTACAGTATTATATTTAGAAAAATATCCATCATATCTATATTGACAAGTATTTATATAATGCCATAAAGGAGCTTGTTGTAATCTTGGAGCTATTGCCCAATCTTTAGCAAAAGTAATAGCACTCCATGAATCTATTGGAGCTAATTTTTCTTGTCCAACATAATGATTTAATCCACCACCATTTTTACCAATACATCCAGTTAACATTAAAGCCATTGCACCAGAACGAAGCATTAAATTTGAATGATACCAATGATTCACACCAGCTCCTGTTATTATCATACATTTGCCTTTAGTTATACTTGCTGTACTAGACCATTCACGAGCAAATTGTAAAACAGTTTTACGATCTATTCCTGTGAAAATTTCTTGCCATGCTGGTGTATAACTACTATCAGGATCATTATAATCTTTAGGAAAGTCACCTTTCAATCCTCTATTAACCCCATATTGACTCATTATTAAATCATATATTGTAGTTGTTGGAACTTTCTTACCATCATTTAAAGTAATATATTTTACAGGAACTCCTCTTTTAAATTCTTTATCTAATCCAAAATCTAAAAAATTAACAGGTAAGACATCATCATTATTATTTATAAGAGATAAAATAGGGTCATATGATTTACCTGTCTCGCAATCTTCAAGTTTTGTATTCCATTTACCAGAAACTTTACCCCATCTAGACCCAACACTTCCCATAGGAATAACTAAATTTTTAGTTTTTTGATCTATATTTATAAATTTCCATGCAGCATTATCAATATTTTCAAATTTCTTAATTTGACTAGCTTTAAGCAATCGTCCAGGAATATAATAATCATTTTTTTTATCTAAATGAACTAAGAATGGACTATCTGTAAATTGTGCAGTATATTTTATAAAATAAGGATCTGGATTCTTATAATGAAATTCTGTAAGTATAACATGTACTACAGACATCCAAAAAGATCCATCACTTCCTGCATGTAATGGAATCCATTGATCTGCATATTTACATACTTGACTAAAATCAGGAGCAAATACAACAGCTTTGGTACCATTATGTCTAGATTCTGCAAAGAAATGACAATCTGGTGTTCTAGTCATATTTAAACAAGCACCCATATCTGCTATCATTTTTGCATTATACCAGTCTGCACTTTCAGCTACATCTGTTTGCTCACCCCATATTTCAGGAAAGGATGTTGGTAAATCACAATACCAATCATAAAAACTTAGATTTACGCCACCTATTAATTGTAAAAATCTAGCACCTGCAGAATAACTTATCATTGACATAGCTGGTATTGGTGAAAATCCAGATATCCTATCTGGACCATATTTTTTAATAGTATAAATAGTTGCTATTGCTATTATTTCTAAAACTTCATTCCAATTAGATCTTCTAAAACCACCTTTGCCTCTAGCCATTTGATATCTTCTACGTTTATTAGTATCAGATTGTAAATTACCCCAAGCTATATATCCATCATTAGTTTCTTTTTTTTCAGCATTAAATAAATCTAATAATGTACCTCTAATCAACGGATATTTTATTCTAAGAGGACTATATAAATACCATGAATATGATATTCCACGTTGGCATCCTCTTGGTTCATATGGAGGTAATTGATCTTCCAGTAATGGATAATCTATTTGTTGTGTTTCCCATACAACTATTCCATCTTTAACATGTATTTGCCATGAACATCCTCCAGTGCAATTAGCACCATGAGTACTGCGAACTATTTTATCATGTTGAAATCTATTTCGATAAAATTCCTCCCATTGTCTTGTTTGTGTTTCTATCATATCTTGTATCCACGTCATGCCACTTTCTCCTATAATTTTTTTAATTATAAAATATTTACAATATTATTTTTACTCTGAATTTATTTGACGATCAAATATTTTTGAATTAACAGATCTTTTTTTACGATTACTCCATATAATACTATATAATATCAATGTAACTACTAATCCAACAATACCTGTACCAAGCATTCTAATATCATATTTTAGATCACTTTGAATTATAACTTCCTTATCACAATTATCAAGAAATGCTCCTAAAGCAAAAACTTCATCTTCAAGAAGAGGGTTATTAGCATATGAAGCTTTCATTGCAGGAAATGGAGGATTATTTATAATAGCAGATACACCATTTGAAGTTAATCTAGAAATTGCAGAAGTTAAATCTTTTGCTAATGATCCACCACCATAACTCATATTATTATTAACATTATGACAACTAATGCATGATGGCCCTTTATGTGCAAACTTCATGTTTCCATCAAATAATTGACTTCCCATCTCAATATCTTCTTCTTTTACAAGTCTAATTATTTCTTCCTTCACATATGAAATTTCACTATCTTTTTCTGATGAATTTATATCTGTAGGATTACTTGTTTTTTCAATATAAGAAATTATATCTTTAATTTTATTATCAGAAATAGTATGATCTGGCATTGGCATTTTATTATATTCTTCAAAAATTTGTATTGCTATAGGATCGCCACTTTTTATAACAGTTTGTGAAGATTTTATAAAACTTATTAACCAATCTTGGTCTCTTCTTTCATGAACATCTTTTAAATCCGGACCAACTAGTCTGCCACCACCTATAGTATGACAAGCAACACATAACATTTTAAAAGTACTTTCGCCTTCTATTGGACCAGCAAAAACAGGTCGAATAAGCATAAAAGAAAAAGCCATGAAAATAGATATTATAAGAACTAAAACTTTTTTAAAAAAACTCTCTATTCTAATTGTTCTCATTATTTATTACTCCCTAGTGAGATCATTAAAAAATTATTGTTGTACCTTTAATAAATATTTTTGTAATAATTAAAAAATCACAACTATTAACATTAATGTTTTTTTCATTTCTTCTCCCTGACTAAAATATATAATATCTATATTATTTATATTTTATTTATGAATAATAAAAAAAATAAAATAGGGAGAATTTCATAGAAAAATAGAATATAAACTTAATAATATAATATATATTAATATTTAAATTCTTAAAATTATATTCATTTTTACCTTTTTTACATTTAAATATCTATAATATTTAAGGTAAAAAAGTCAATTTTTTAATAGCTCATTTTTAATAGCTCATTTATTTTCAAGCAATATATTTATTAATTATTTTTAAATTAAAAATTAAGATATATATAATATTTTATAAGTTTTTATTCCCTTAGGAATCATTATTTTGATTTCATCTTTAATTGATTTACCCATAAGTCCTTTTGCTATAGGTGAACTAATACTTATTTTTCCTTTTTTCCAATCAGATTCATATTCTCCTACTATACATATATCTTCTTCTTTTTTATTTTCTAAACAAATAATTTTCACCTTACTGCCAAAAATAACTTTATTTATAGTTATATTACTTTGATTTGTATTTATTATTCTTACATTACTTAATTTCATTTGAATATCTTTAATTCTTTTTTCAATAAGTTCATAAGATTCTTTAGCAGCATTATATTCAGCATTCTCAGATAAATCTCCATGTTCTCTGGCGATAGCAATTGCCTTGATTGCTCTAGGTAATTCTATTACTTTTAAATGCTTTAAAAGTGTTTTTAATTTTTGATACCCATCTGGTGTAATCGGTGTTGATCTAACATTCACATTAAACTCCATTTAATTTATTAAAAAAATATAATTTTATATAGATGACCTAGCAAATTTACAATTTATTGATTCATTTATATTACAATTTATATTATGATTATTATTAACTATTTTATTAATAATTTGTTTTTTAGGAATATAATTTATTAATTCAATAATTTTATTTGAATATTCAGTATCTATTTCAAAATATGTACTACGTTGATGTATTTCTCCCATACATACAAAATATCCGATATCTATTTTAGATATATCAGATATGAATTTAATAAAAAAAGCCAAATCTAATATTC
>Ga0307987_1001688_pt1 | contig 12032 bp, 7 predicted proteins | sample EllFjometagen181_FD_203157 | JGI IMG/M metagenome (GOLD analysis project Ga0307987, IMG submission 203157) | Marine microbial communities from Ellis Fjord, Antarctic Ocean - #181 | ecosystem: Environmental > Aquatic > Marine > Unclassified | place: Southern Ocean | collected 2014-10-08 | reverse complement strand
CGTATTGATGACAACAAATATACCAACACCCGATCAGAAGAATTTAAAATTATCCACACCACCCCTTATTCCTGGATGTGAAGATTTAACCAATGCCATGCCCCCCCTGAGACGTCTGGACATAAAGAATAACAAAATTGTTTCGGCTGAAGAGGCCGTGCGGATTATTCGAAACAACGACACGGTTGCCTTTGGCGGCTTTGTGGGCATTGGATTTGCCGAAGAGATTGCCATTGAGTTGGAGCGTTTTTTCCTTGAAACCGGCCAGCCCAAAGACCTTAGCCTGGTATTTGCTGCAGGTCAGGGGGATGGTCAGCATCGTGGATTAAATCATTTGGCCCACCAAGGGATGATTAAACGCATTATTGGGGGACACTGGGGCCTTGCACCTAAGCTTCAGGAACTGGCCATGTCCAATAAGGTGGAGGCTTACAATTTACCCCAGGGGGTGATTTCGCATCTTTACCGCGATATTGCCGCCCATAAGCCCGGTAATTTGACCCGGGTGGGCCTGGGAACCTTTGTGGACCCCCGTAACGGGGGGGGCAAGCTGAATGAAAGAACCGTTACGGATATTGTCAAGCTCATGGATATTGACGGGGAGGAGTACCTCCTATACAAAAGCTTTCCCATTAATGTGGCCATTATTCGTGGTACCACCGCTGACATGGACGGCAATATTACCATGGAAAAAGAGGCCTTAACCGCAGAGTCCCTTTCCATGGCCATGGCGGCCAATAATTCCAATGGATTTGTCATTGCCCAGGTGGAGCAGATTGCCCAGCGGGGAACCCTTAATTCCCGCCAGGTAAAAATTCCCGGTATTTTGGTGGACTGCCTGGTGGTGAGTCAACCTGAAAACCATTGGCAGACATTTGCCAACCCTTACAGTGCCTCTTACAGTGGTCAGCTTAAAATTCCCATGGAAACCATTGCCCCCATGCCCCTGAACCCCCGCAAAATCATTGCTCGGCGGGCAGCATTTGAACTCAAGCCCAACAGTGTGGTTAATTTGGGAATCGGTGTTCCAGAAGGGCTGGCCTGTGTGGCCAATGAAGAGAAAATTCTGGATTTCATGACTTTGACAGCAGAGCCGGGGGTGATTGGTGGTGCACCGGCAGGGGGGCTTAATTTTGGGGCCGCTGATAATGCATCGGCCCTGATTGATCAACCGTATCAATTTGATTTTTACGATGGGGGTGGCTTGGATGTGGCGTTTCTGGGGATGGCTGAAATTGACGCCCAGGGCAATATCAATGTCAGTAAATTTGGTCCCCGGCTGGCAGGTGCCGGTGGATTTATCAATATCAGCCAGAATGCAAAAAAAGTGGTGTTTGTGGGTACCTTTACAGCTGGGGGATTAATTTGCCAGATTGACAACGGAAACCTTACCATTAAAAAAGACGGCAAATTTAAAAAATTTGTCAACCAGGTGGAGCACACCACTTTCAGCGGTAAATATGCGGCCATGTCAAATCGCAGGATACTTTACATTACAGAGCGTTGTGTTTTTGTTTTGGTAAAAGAGGGGTTGGAGCTTGTGGAAATTGCCCCGGGTGTGGATCTTCAAAAAGACATTCTGGATCTCATGGCATTTAAGCCCATTGTGAACCACCCGCTGAAAATAATGGATTCACGAATTTTTCATCCCGAGCCCATGGGATTAAAGGACGATCTGTTGAGTGTCTCCATGGATGAACGAATTACCTATAGTGCGGAAATGAACATCATGTTTGCCAACCTTGCCGGATATGCCGTTAAAACCCAAGCAGATATTGATGCCATTAAAACAACCATTGAGGACCTGGTTTCTCCTCTGGATCAAAAGGTCTACGCCATTGGCAACTACGATGGGTTTAATATTGATCCGGACCTTATTGAAAATTACACCGAAATGCAGAGCCATTTAGCACAAAATTATTTTTCCAAGGTTACGCGGTACACCACCAGTGCCTTTTTGCGCATGAAACTGGGGGATTCCCTGGCAAAACGTGGCCTGGCACCCCATATTTATGAGAGTAAAATTGAGGCCCATCAGTTTTTGCAATCCTTGGAAAGCGACTCATGACAGCAATTCAGAGTATAAAAAATATGGCATCCTTCATATGACCACAAAAGTACTTTACACTCTTTTGGGAAAAAGCCCCTAAAAATGGGGAATGATCTAAGAAAGTGTAAAGTACTTTTGAAGGATGCCGAAAATATTATAGAAATAGTGGCGGTTGTTCTCCTGTATCGGGATTCCAACCCCGCAATTCATAGAACTCCCTGCGCATTTCCTTGAAGATCTCTCGGTCCAGGGTCATGCCTTTCCGTGTGAGGACTTCATCCCCCGGGCCGGGCACCAAAACATCTGGGTTCATGAAAACAGTTTGAACCGGCTGGGTGTAGTTGTATTCAGCCACATCATCATCCACCAGAGGCCGTCGTCCCTCCCGGATCAGGATGGCCCGTTCCAGATTAAAAACACGTTTTCCATAGGCATTGAGCCCTTTTTCATCCATTTCAATCCCGGTCACTGCGGTGAAGGTCCGGCTTTCCAGGGTGGGATCTCCTACATGGTCCGGTGTATTCCATGAAACCATGACGGGCCAGCAGGAGTCACACAGCAAAAGGCAATCTTTGGCATAGGTGCGGTCCATGATGTTTACGGCAGCATGGGCCTTGCCCTCATGGGTCATGAGATCCCAGGCCTTTTCATGGCCCCAGAACCGGGTGGCCGCTTTACGAAAGACCTCGCTGGAAACAGGAGAGCTGTCCGGGTTTTTCTGATGCATGCTCCACAGCCCTGTCAAACGGCTGATCTCATGGAGCATGGCAATGGGCTGGCGGGGTTCAAAGGCATATAGCAAGGCATTCATTAAATATTCCCGGCCTGAATAGGTGGCCCCATCTCCCACCCCGGATACCTCGGGGGTAAACTGGGATTTCGCCTCTTCTCCCACTGTTTCTCCGGCCCGGAGCAGACCTTCAGCAAGAATGTCACCAAATCCTTCCCGACGGCTGATCATCCCGGCCAATGTTTCAAAAAATTCCATGGTTCCCAGCTGTGACATCTCAAGCCCGATCTGTTTTTCCGTGAGAGCGCCAGATTTAACACAGGCCGAAAGCCAGTGGATGATATTGGTCATTTCCATGGTGCAAAGGGAGAGATCGTTGCACATGCCCGTGGCCTTGACAGCGGTTTCTGCGGATTCTTCTGGTTGCCTGGCAACCCAGGGAAAGTAGACAAACATGGATTGGCATTTTCGCACCATTTTTTCACCGGAAGCGGTCTGGAGCGTATTACGGTACATGCAGTCGAGTCCGCATTGATAACAGGATGCCTTGCCGATGCGCTGTACCTGTTCTTTGGGAAAGGGGATAAACAGGGGGGCCCGCCGGTTCAGTTCAATGACATGGAGATTCAGGGCTTTGAGGGCCTTGGGATGGGCCACAGGGATTTTTCCGGTGCCGCATACGGCAATGGCTTTGAGGTTTTTAGATCCCATGACGGCACCAAACCCACCGCTGGCACTTCCCTCATTATCGGTCATAATGTTGGCGTTGCGGCAACGATTCTCACCGGCGATGCCCGTGGTGACAAAACGGGTGGAGGGGCCATGGTTCTTTTTCAGTTCATCCTGTACCGCGTATACACCTTTTCCCCACAGTCTTTTTGCTTCCAAGAGTGATGCATTTCCATCATCAATGTGAAGATACACCGGGGTTTTAGATTTACCGGTGATCACAACGCCATCGTATCCGGCCCGTTTCAGATAAGGGCCAAAAAATCCCCCCAGGTTGCCGTAGCAAAATCCTTCGGGAAGGGTCATGGGGGATTTCCCTGCCACAATAAAGCGGGAAGCCCCTTGGGCACCTGTGGCCCCCAGGGGACCGGTCATGAATATCAGGTGGTTTTCAGGATCAAAGGCACCTGTGGCAGGTTGCACCATCTCCCAATAGAGCCGGGTGGCAATGCTCCTGCCACCAAGATATAGATCTGTGTAGGCAAAGGTATCCAGCTCAGTGATGGTCGAGCCGGAGAGATCCACCTTGAGTATTTTTCCACACCATCCATAACAATCTGGCTTCCCTGTATTTTGTGCCATTGTTCTCCCCCTTTTCAGTCCATATAAAATATATTGGATATTGATCGCTGATTATTTATAAATAACACGGATATCATGCCATTTCAAACAACTTGCCTTTTCCTGATATTCTTAGATGGAGTGGACCCACTGCCTGGAAATAACTGGGAACCTCGGGCTCCGGCAACCATTTTGCCGAATTCGGACGGTTGGCGCTTGAAAACAATGACTTGGGCCTTGAAAAAGGGGGGCATTTATCATGTGGGTTATTGAAACAAATCACATATTCCGTCGCCGTCTTCATCGATAAAGGATTGCCTGCTATTCCTGCCCATGCCTTTTCCGTTATTTCTGCTGGACACACTGTTACCTTCTTTGTCGTATCTGCCAAACTCTCTTTCCGATGAGATGATTAGATCAAACGCCTCTTGAGAGAGATACTGAGGTTCATATAGAATGCCATATTGATCCAACATACTTATAAATGCCCTGAGATGGTTTCGGGATCCTTTAACAAGATTTTGATATACCACCAACATGTCATCGTTGTCGGTTTCCAGAATCAGCAGGTTTAGGTCGGCGATGTCAAGATCCTCAATGGTTGCCCCTACAAGCAATGCATTTTCAATGGAACCATTGCCATCAACTATGAATTGATTATAAAGTTCAGTGAATTCTGCCCCATTAAATATGCCAGTGGTGTCGTCTGTCACAGGGTCGACGAGGCCATACTTGTCAAAGAGCGTTTTAATGGCATCCATGTGCTTCTGTTCACTGCGGGCAATATTGGAAAAAATAGGACTGCTCCAGAGGTCGCCCAGGGTGAGATAGACATCCCGAGCGAGCTTTTCTTCTTCCCGCATTTTGACAAGCCCTTCCAACTCAGTGTCATCCGGCATCTGATAGGACATGGAGATTGTGGTGATACCGGCACCGTCACCTGATGAGCCGTTGGAGCCGTTGGAGCCGTATCCCATGCCGCCTTGGGCCAGAGCAGAGCCGCCCATGAATAGTGATATCGCAGTGATAACGGAACATATCGATTTGAAATTACACATAATCTTTTCTCCCTATTTTTATAATGCCCATGGCAATATTTTTTACAACAACAGAGTTTAAACTCTAATCATTGCAGTCTATTGAACGGTGTTTTGCATAAAAATAATTAATAAATCGGATCAGTGGATGGGTATGTGTGACTGTCTCCATCCCATCTGAATGATTTTTTTACTCCGTGATTGGGTTTCTTTCATAGTTGTCACAGATACCATCTCCATCAATATCTATAAAATTTTGCATTCCAAGGGCATTATAAGCATTCTTTGTCTGGAATTCATCACAAATTCCATCTTCATTTTCATCAACAAATGCCCCTATACCTAATGCGGCAAAAGCCTCGGTGTCCTGGACAAGATCACAGACTCCGTCCTCATTGTCGTCAACATAATTCATCCCCCCTGTGACTTGCCCGAAGCGGCTGGAATTAACAAACACATCCTCAGAGATGTCAACGCTGAAATGGTAATTCTGTGGGCCGAGAGTGTCTCTGAAATTGCCAGCATGCTGCCCCATTCCTTGCCCTGCGATTGCTGTTGAGGCGATAACGGCGGTTGCGGTGGAAAGGATGGCTGCTATGCGAAGGTTTTTTTTGAATGATTTCATGCTCATCTCCTTGTTAAAAGGCTGTGTTTGTGATTTGGCTTTTCTGAACGATTGTATATTGTTTTGCAAGCAAATAGTATGCCTAAATAAAAACTATTGCATAAACTGTTTAAATTTATCAAATTATTATTTTTATGAATCCTTTTGTGCTTCTTTCCATGCTTTCGTTTAATATTTAATTCGACAATTTTATATTATTCGACAATAATGTCGAGAAAAGGAAAATAGGGGACAGACCACAGGAAAATAGGAAAATAGGGGACAGACCACTATTTTTTCCCAAGGAAAATAGGGGACAGACCACTATTTTTTCCCAAGGAAAATAGGGGACAGACCACTATTTTTTCCCATGCGCAGAAAAATGCTTGTCGGTTGTTGCATTTTGGGGAGGTGATCATAAGATGGGCCACTATACGGGAGAGAAGTTAACACCCCTCACAAAATGCTTGGAATAATAGTGCTTATTTTTAGATTCTAAAATTACACCACAGGGTGGCCGACGTTATTATCAAGCCCCGTTTTTGATTAAATATGTTTGTGTGCTGGACATGATTCAAAAACCGTGGTCTGTCCCCAATTTGTTCCCCCAATTTGTTCCCCCAATTTGTTCCCAATTTGTTTTGCTTCAGGTTAAAGTATGAGTGCAGATGGTGATCAGCAGCTTTTTTTCAGGCTGGTGACAGGTTTGGATGCATCGTCCATTGATTTTTAAGTGATATGGGTAAGACAGGAGGAAAAATGTTAAATGTGATAAAAATTTCAAATGCCGAGATAGTAGAGCGCCTTAAGACAATGAATGGCTGGACCCTGGACCAGGAAAAACTTTATAAAGCGTACAAGTTTAAGAATTTTATTACTGCGTTTGCCTTTATGACAGAGGTTGCCGAAATCGCCGAAGCTGTTGGCCACCACCCTGAATGGTTCAACGTATATGGGACAGTTCTGGTACACTTGACGACCCACGAAGCTGGAGGGATCAGTCAACGTGATTTTGATCTCGCCTGCAAGATGGATGATCTTTTATAATTCCATGATCAAGCGATAATCCCTTTTTAAGGAGGGCGCAACCAATGACCCATGATAAAAAATACCAGAAAATGGCTCCCTACCGAATCTGGGGTAAAAATCTTGATGCCGGGGCGGTGCAGCAGATGGACGATGCGTGTTCCCTTCCCATATCCATAAAGGGAGCCTTGATGCCCGACGCACATCAGGGGTACGGGCTTCCCATCGGTGGGGTTCTGGCTGTTGACGGTGCTGTCATTCCCTATGCGGTGGGGGTGGACATTGCCTGCAGGGTAAAGATGACCCTTCTTGATATCCCTTTCAAAGAGTATGAAGAAAACCGGGGAAAATTTAAAATCACCCTGGAAACCCAAACCCGGTTTGGGGTGGGCGAATCATTCTCCCGGCCCAAAAACCATGGGGTTATGGATGAAGACTGGTCCTTTTGCCACACGGTCAACTCTTTAAAGGACAAGGCCTGGAAACAACTGGGAACCTCGGGTTCCGGCAACCATTTTGCCGAATTCGGAAGGTTGCTGCTTGAGAACGATGATCTTGGCCTTGAAAAAGGTGTGTATTTGGCATTGATGACCCACAGTGGAAGCAGGGGGGCTGGCGCCGATATTGCCAAACATTACAGCTCCCTTGCCAAAAGACTTCACCCTGAACTTCCCCGGAATTTAAATAATCTTGCCTGGCTGGATCTTAAAAGCTTAGAGGGCCGTGAATACTGGATGGCCATGGAACTTATGGGGAGATACTCGGCGGCAAACCATGATATTATCCACCAGAGTGTTTTAAATAATTTGGGGGCGATGTCTCTTTTATCCCTGGAGAATCATCACAACTTTGCATGGAAAGCACAACTGGGTAACCGGGAGGTGATCGTGCACCGAAAAGGGGCAACCCCTGCCGGTAAGGGTGTTCTGGGGGTGATTCCCGGGTCCATGGCATCGCCGGCCTTTATTGTCCGGGGGCTTGGTAATGAGGATTCTCTTTGTTCCGCAGCCCATGGGGCTGGAAGATGCATGAGTCGCACTGCCGCAATCAAACAGTTTGACTGGCCAGATATTACAGCCGTGCTTTCCGAAAAAGGGGTAACACTGATTTCCGCTGGCATTGATGAAGCGCCCATGGCATACAAACGCATTGAGACGGTGATGGATCAACAAAAGGATCTTGTGGAAATCATTGCAAGGTTTGACCCGAAACTGGTTAAAATGGCACCGCCTGGCAGGCACGGAAGAAAGGGTAGAAAGGGTAGAAAAAGAAAGGGCAGGAAATGACAATAGATCTTAAAATGGGGGAGGGGTCAGCGGTCCACCCTATCGTCGCTAATTAGCCGCGTTGCTTTTTGCTTCGGCTGAATTATTCTTGTTATATGACATTGCGTGTATTTTTTCAGAAAGCTCAATAATTTTTGCTGAATTTTCAATGCTTTGTATTTTGCTTTTATCTATCGCGTTACAGCCATTAAATGCACCCCAAATTGCGCCAGCCATTGCACCAATTGTGTCAGTGTCACCACCGAGATTGAATACTTGACTAAGCATAGAATCATAACTTTTACTTCTAAACTTAAGAGCGAAATAGATTGCAGTTACACACGATTGATGTGCGGCAATGCCATTACCTAACTTGTTCTTCAAGACCTTGTTTTGAACGGCATCAAACGCCTAAATTGATTCAATACAAAATGCTATTCTTGATTTATATTCGTCGGATTTGCACCAATTCGGCAAGGCTTCTAAGATGGTTTCAGTTTTCCAATCATGCAGAGCTACATAGGTCATAAATGCAATTAGCTTTGCACCTTCTATTGCTAATGGATGAGCATGAGTGATTTCAGAACATTTGTATGCCCGGCATGGGCGTGAACTAATGAGATGCAAATTCCCTCTGTACCTGAATCCTTTTAATATGGTTATTGTTAGAACAAGTATTCGCCGAAAACAAGGGCGGAGCCGTGAGGATCGTTCTGAAAGAAGTTGGAGTACAAAAGTATCCTTTATGTTGACGTATGACACATATATATGACATAGTAATGTCATTTTTGAGATGTCCGCATGCTACGCATCAGGCGTAAAGTTTCACTGAATTCTTTAATCACAGCGGCTTTGGGGGAAAATTAATGAAAATTGTGAGTGGCGATTTGATCAAACGGGCCATGGAATGTGAATTTGATGTTATCATCCACGGGTGTAACTGCTTTTGTGCCATGGGTGCAGGCATTGCCAAATCCATCAAAACCCAATTTCCAGAAGCCTTTCAGGTAGATTTGGCCACTGAAAAAGGGGACCGGTCCAAACTGGGCGATTTTTCCCATGCAACCCTTATGCGAAAGGGACATGCCATCACTGTCATCAACGCGTATACCCAGTTTCGTTACAGTGGCAAAGGGGTTCTTGCCGACTATGATGCCATCAGAAGCGTTTTTAAAAAATTAAAATCGCAATTTTCTGGAAAACGATTTGGGTTTCCCCTTATTGGCGCGGGGCTGGCCGGGGGGGACTGGCAGGTTATTTCCCAAATAATAGACCAGGAATTACAGGGTGAAGATTTTACTTTGGTCAAGTACGTTCCGCATTTATAAAAAAGGGGATCATTAAAAAATGGAAAACAACGCCGAAAAAAAACATGTCTGCATCGTGGGCGGGGGCATCAGTGGCATGATCGCAGCCCATACTCTGCATGAAAAAGGACACCGTGTCACGGTGTTTGAGCGGGGCCGCTCCATTACTTTTACAAAAGGGCAGCGCGTAAAGCCTTCCCAGTTTGACCATGGTCTTGGCGGTAAATGTTATTCCCCAAAAATTAACGGGAAATCCCATGAAATGGGGGCCTGCTCCTGTTCTCCGGGGTTTTCCACCATCCTTGAGATGGCCCGGAAATACGGGGCATCCCTTCGGAAACGCATGCCTTTCCGGGTGGTGGTTCCCGGGGGCGGACGCCATAGCTTCCGGTCTGTTTACTGGCCGGCCCGGGCAACCTTTTCCATTATTCGGGAAATGGCCGTTTATCTGCGCCATGTCCTTTCCTTTGCCAGGCGTTGCGATGACAAGACGGCATATCGTAATATCCCCGAACAATGGCGGGTCTCCTTTGCCGATTTCTGCCGACAGCATCACCTGGTTTATATTCCCCAGTGGTTGGAACTGCCGGTGGTCTCCTTTGGATATGGAACCCTTGATGAGATCGAGACCTGGTTTGTGTTCAATTACATTACAGCGATGAATTTTATTGGCATTGCTTTTTTTCTCATCCTGGCAGGGCGGCCCCCGGTGCGTCGTCTGGATCAGGGGTATGAGGATCTGGTGACACGCATGGGTGATCATCTGGACGTTCGCACCCGACACGAGGTGGTGGGCATTGATCGAAGTAATGGGGTTCGGATTTCAGTTTCCAGGGAAGGGGAGCCAGACCTTTTGCAGTATGATTTTGATGCCTTGGTCTTGTCCGTTCCTCTGCCTCTTTTGAAGGGGGTGCTGGATTTTAGTGAAACAGAACAATGCCTGGCCCGGCAAATTCATCTTTCCCCCTATACCATTGTGGCTTGTGAAATCCATGAGGTGGATGACCAATGTCTGCTGGTGCGTCATCAGGTCCATGCACCGGGACATGTGGCCTTGATCGAAGAGACAGTGGAAGGCACCCGAGGATTTTGTGTCTGTTACATCCCGGAAAAACGTTCGGACAGATCCCATGAAGAGATCATCACTGCCCTGGAAGGGGATCTGAAAGAGATCAATGCCGGTCTCATAAAGGTTCATGCCATCAAAAAGTGGAATTATTTCCCCCGGTTCAAAGATGCCGACCTTTACCAGACCCTGCAGGGGCTTCAGAGGACAAATAATACCTTTTATGTGGGGGGCATTGCCAAATTTGAGCTGGCAGAACGGGTGGCGGCCCATGCCCGGGGGCTCATGGATGAGGCCTTCGACGGCATCCGGAAAAAAGAACGTTTGACTGTGTTGAGGAATCTCTGGTTCTATTACTTTAAATCCCGCTCTCCTGTGAAAAGTTAAAAATGGCCGAAGTTATGATCAAGCCCCTTATGTGGCAATGGAGGCAGTATGCGGATACGTTTTAAGGTAAGTTTGACCATCGCCATCTTGGTTGTTGTTGGCTCTCTTTCTCTGGCTTTTTATTTTCATATTCATTCTGTTAGCGAAAACGCCTCCCAAGAGGCCGCCGGACATCTATTTAATTCCGCTTTTGAAAAAATAGAACAAAGTGCAGGCGAACTGATCAATCATTCATTTGAAACCGTGTATTTGGTGTCCGGGCTTGATGATTTCAGCATAGATCCCAGTCACCTCTTGGCATCTTCATCATTGCGTATAATATTCAGATTGCTTCAAAGAAACAGGGAATTATACTCCATCTATTTTGGGTATGAGGACAGTCGTTTCATTCAAGTGATTTCCGTGAACAAGGATCCGCTGATTCTGAAAGCACATATGGCGCCAACCGGAACAATGTGGATTGTACGATCAATTGAACTCATGGAGAAAGCGCAAAGAGTTCAAAAATGGTACTTTCTAGATAAAACATTTCAAATTTTATCAAAAAAATCTGAAACTAATCCGGAATACGATCCAAGAAAACGTCCCTGGTACCTTCTGGCAATGAAGTCAGATGAGGCTACGTTTTCCAACGTATATATGTTTAACTCTCTCCATGATATAGGAATCTCAGCTTCAGAAAAGAAAGCAAATGGAAAGGGAATTGTTGGTGTCGATTTGACATTGCGGCAATTGGAGAACATGATTTCAAACATTAAAATTTCAAAGAATAGCCGCACCTTGATTGTAGATGAAGATTATCAGGAAATTGCAAAAACAGGTACCTTGAAAAGGATATCCATCAATTCGGACCTGCTCTTATCAGAACTGCGCAATAATCATAGGCTTGGATTACAGCAAGTAAAAATTGGGAATGAAGTTTATTACGTCAAAACGGGCGACGTATTCAAGCACGGTTCAGCCTTAAAAGTCGTTGTGATAGCTCCGATGAGTGATTTTAACACTCCGTTTGTCAAGATACAAAACCGGCTGACTTATACCACATTGATTTGGCTTATCTTGTTTGTTCCAGTGATATGTTTTTTAAGCAAGCATATGACAACGCGGCTTTCGCTGATCGCATGGGAAGCTGAAAAGATGAAAGATTTTATTTTTGAACGTGAAGAAAGAAAACCTTCCCCTATTTTGGAGTTTTATTTACTTGAAAAGCATTTTGATGCAATGCGTTCTTCATTATTGAAAAAAACGCAGGCTCTGAAAATTTCACAGT
>Ga0307987_1001687_pt1 | contig 12032 bp, 13 predicted proteins | sample EllFjometagen181_FD_203157 | JGI IMG/M metagenome (GOLD analysis project Ga0307987, IMG submission 203157) | Marine microbial communities from Ellis Fjord, Antarctic Ocean - #181 | ecosystem: Environmental > Aquatic > Marine > Unclassified | place: Southern Ocean | collected 2014-10-08 | reverse complement strand
TGCCCAGGGTGTCCGAGCAGGAGAAGGTCTCTCCGGTGCCGTAGCCGTTGTAGGCGTTGCTGCCGCCGTCGACGTAGACGTCGTCGGGGTCGTTGTCGGTGGTGCCGGTGCCCCAGTCGGAGCTGACGGACCACAGCGAGCTGCCGTCGATGATGTAGGCCCCGCCGCCGTTGTAGTTGACGACGTTCTCTTCGACGGTGCTGTTGACCACGTAGGTGGTGGAGTCTTCGAGGAACAGGCCGCCGCCCCAGTAGGCGCCGTTGTCGAGGATCTGGGAGCCGGTGATGGTCAGCTCACCGTAGACGTAGCCACAGCCCCCCGAGGTGTCGGCGCTGTTGAACTCGCAGAGCAGGTCGTCGATGGCGTTGGCGGCCGTGCCGTCGGAGTAGGAGAAGAAGCCCCCGCCGAAGTCTGACTCGTTGTCGTAGAATTCTCCGCCGGTCCAGGTGGCGCCGGTGTCGAGCCTCAAGCTGCCGCCCGAGTTGGTGGCGGTGTTGCCGGTGAGCAGGGTGTCGGCGGTGGCCGTGACCACGGCGTCCACGCCGGCGTAGATGCCGCCGCCGTCATCGGTGGCGTAGTTGTCATCGAAGGTGCACTGGTCGAGGTCGAGCAGGCCTTCGCTGGCGTAGAGACCGCCGCCCCAGGTGGCCAGGTTGTCTTCGAGGGTGACCGCCTCGAGACTGACGGTGCAGTCCCACAGGTAGATGCCGCCACCGGAGTACTCGGCGTCGTTGAGGTCGAAGGAGCTGTTGGTCATGACCAGGGTGCAGCCCTCGGTGCCGAACAGGCCGGCGCCGTAGTCGGCTTCGTTGCTGAGGAACACGATGTCGTCCAGCACCACCGCGTCGGTGCTGAGGAGCACGATGCCGCCGCCCACGTAGGCGGAGGGGATCTCCGGGTGGCCGGCGCCGGTGCCTTCGGTGACGGTGAAGCCGGTGACCGAGGCCACGCCGGAGCTGATCTCGATGCAGGCGCCGGTGTTGTCACCGTCGATGGTGGTGGAGCCCGAGCCGTTGAGGGACGCCAGGGTGATGTCCTTGTCGATCTCCACGTTCTCGACGTAGGTGCCGTCGCAGACCATGACGCTGCCGCCGCTGGAGGCGTTGTGCACGGCCTGGCCGATGGCGCCGTAGTTGGTGGTGCCGTCTACCGTGACCATGCCGTCGGCGTCGATGTCGCCATCGCAGTCGTTGTCCACGCCGTCGCAGATCTCGGATCCGCGGGGGTTGACGGCGGACTGGGCGTCGTCGCAGTCTTCGTCGTTGCTCACGTGGCCGCTGGGCTGGTCGCAGGCCAGGGTGGAGCTGGCGGGATCGCCGAAGGCGTCGCCGTCGCTGTCGGCGTACCAGGTGGGGGCGTCGATGGCCCCTTCCTCGTCGATGTCGCCGTTGCAGTCGTTGTCGACGTTGTCGCACAGCTCGTCGGCATCGGGGTTGATGGCCGCGTCGCTGTCCAGGCAGTCATCGGCGTTGTCCACGTAGTCGTCGGGCTGCTCACAGGCGGTGGTGGCCACCGTGCTGGCACCGTAGCCGTCGCCATCGGCGTCGCCGTACCAGACCACTGTGTCCACCGCGGTGTCCTCGTCGATGTGACCGTCGCAGTTGTTGTCGATCTCGTCGCAGTACTCGTCGGCGTCGGGGCTGCGATCGCTGTCGTCGTCGTCGCAGTCGGCGTCGTTGTCCACGTGACCGCTGGGTTCGTCGCAGGCTTCGATGGAGCTGTCTTCGTCGCCGTAGCCGTCGCCGTCGCTGTCGGCGTACCACGAGGTGGCGTCGCTGGCGTCTTCGTCGACGCTGCCGTCGCAGTCGTTGTCTGCGCCGTCGCACAGCTCGTCGGCGGCGGGGTTGACATCCGCGCGGGTGTCGTCGCAGTCGTAGGCCGCCGCGACATAGCCTTCGGGCAGATCGCAGATCTCGATGGTGTTGAACTCGTCGCCGTAGGTGTCACCGTCGGTGTCGGCGTAGAAGGTGTCGCTGCCGATGGCGCCTTCTTCGTCGATCTCGCCGTTGCAGTCGTCGTCCACGCCGTTGCAGCGCTCGTCGACCCCGGGGTTGATGTCCGGATCGGTGTCGTCGCAGTCTTCGGACAGGCCGAAGCCGTCACCGTCGCCGTCGGGTTCGCCGGTGTCGTCGGTCTTGTCACCGCAGCCGATGGCCATGGCGAGAGTGATGAGCATGAGAGATCGCATTGTTCCTCCGGGAGCGCTGGCTTGGTCGCGGGTCGGCTCCTAACATACATGACCCCGCGGTGACCCGAGGTGTACCATCCGACCTTCATCCCCCGTCTTCCTGTGCGCCCTGTTGGTGGCCTGCACCGAACCTCCTGTGGAGCCGACCCGGCCGGCGGTCACGGTCGCCAGCAGCGCCTCGAACAGCGGCCAGGAGCAGGACCTGGTGGCCCAGGGAGCGGACCTGTCTGTCCGGGTGCCCATCGTGCCCCAACAGGATCGGGACTTCGCCACCTACTGGTGTCCCGAGATCCGAGGCGCGGACGATGCGGTGATCTACCGAGACGCCGAGGGCTTCCCCGCGCGCTTCAATGTCTACTGGGCCTGGGACGACGACCAGCGCCTGTGGCTGTACAACACAGACGATGGCAAGGTCTGGATCTACGCCCAGGGCCATCAGGGATGGGCCCGACAAGCCTGGGAGCGGGGCACGCAGCCTTCGCCCCCGGCGGTCATCGCCGCTCACACCACTGGGCCCTGATCCGGGTTCAGTCCAGGGGCTCTCGCGCCTGCACCACGGGGATGGGCTCGCCCACGTCCCACAGGTCCACCTCGACGCCGTAGGTCTCCCGCAGCAGCGGGGCCTGGAGCACTTCGGCGGGGGTGCCCCGCGCTGCCACTCGCCCTTCCCCGAACAGGGCCAGCTGGTCGCTGTGGCGCGCGGCGAGGTTGATGTCGTGGCCCACCACCAGGGCGGCCATGCCGTGCTCTCGGGTGAGCTGTCGGATCAGTCGGTAGATGAGCAGCTGGTTGCGCAGGTCCAGGTGGCTGGTGGGTTCGTCCAGCAGCATCACACTGGGCTGTTGGGCCAAGGCGCGGGCGATCATCACGCACTGGGCCTCGCCACCGGACAGCTCGCCCAGGGCACGGTCCGCGAAGCGCAGGGTGCCGGTGCGCTCGAGGGCGTGCTCCACCAGCTCGAGGTCTGCGGCGCTGTGCAGCCCCAAGGCGCCCTGGTGAGCGTAGCGTCCCATGGACACCAGCTCGCGAACAGTGAAGTCGAAGGCCGAGGACGGAAGCTGAGGCACGTAGGCCAGCTGTCGAGCGCGGTCCTTGGCAGCCAAGGATGCGATGGGCCGACCTGCCAGGGTGATGGTCCCCGCGCTGGGCTGGTGCTGGCCCAGCAGGCAGCGCAGCAGGGTGGTCTTGCCCGAGCCGTTGGGGCCCAGGATGGTGCACAGGCGCCCCGCTGGCAGCTCGAGGTCCACGCCTCGGAGCACGAGCTGCTCCGGCGTGTAGCCGAAGTGCAGGCCTTCGACGGCGAGGACTGTCACTCGATGCCCCTGGTGCGGCGGCGTAGCAGCACGATGAAGAAGGGACCGCCGGCCAGCGCCGTGAGCACCCCCACCGGGATCTCGGCCAGCCCGACCCATTCCCCGGCGGTGCGGCAGGCGGTGTCGGCCAGCATCACGAAGATGGCCCCCAGCAACCCAGCCACCACCACCAGCACCCGGTGGTCCGGACCGAAGATCAGGCGGCAGGCGTGGGGCACGATGAGGCCCACGAAGCCCACGGGGCCCGCGAGAGCCACCGCCGCGGCGGTCATCAGGGAGACCACCACGAAGGTCTCCACCCGCAGCCGCTGTACGGGAACCCCCAGGGAGCTGGCCACCGCGTCACCCATGCCCAGGGCGTTGAAGGCCGAGCCGCGCATCAGCAGGAACAGCCAGCCCGCGGCGATGCAGATGGTGGCGGTCCACGCCAGGCCGGGCTGGGTGATGAGCCAGTCCGGTACCTGGCCCATGCCCCAGCCGATGAAGCTGGCGATGTCCTCGGGGGACGCGAAGAGAAAGAGCACCAGGATCAGCGCTCCGTTGAACACATTGACGATCACCCCGGCCAGCAGCAGGACGAAGGGGTCCAGCCGGCCGCGGCGCTGGGCGATGCCCCAGACGACGAAGCAGGTGACCAGCGCGCCCACCACGGCTAGGCCGGGCTCGGTCAACCAGCGCGGCAGCAGGGCGTCCAGCGGCAGGGAACGGCCCAGCAAGACGCCTACACCGGCGCCGCTCGAGATGCCCAGGATGTAGGGTTCCGCCAAGGGGTTGCGCACCAAGCCTTGCAGCGCGAGCCCGCCGCTGGCCAGCGCCAGGCCGATGAGCCCTGCGGCGAACACCCGGACCGCACGGAAGTGCCAGACCTGCGGGGTGAGCTGATAGCGCCCCACCATGGTGCAGCTGGCCCATACCAGGACCGTCAACAACACCAGCCCCACGAAGACCAGCGCGAGTCGCGTGGCGGTGAGGGGGGGGCGCCTAGCCATCGGTGGGATGGAACCAGGCCCGGAGCTGCTGGGCATGCTCGAGCAGGATGGGGGTGGGGAGGGTCCAGCTGGAGGCGGTGACCATGTGGATGCGCCCGGTCTGCGCTGCTGGCAGGTCGGCCAAGGACGACCAGCGCTCGAGGTCCTGGTCGAGATTCTGGGTGGAGGTCCAGCAGATCAGCACGTCGGGCTGTGCTGCGAGCACGTACTCGAGGCTCAGGGTGGGCCAACCCTCGAGATCCCCCGCGGCGTTGTCGCCGCCGGCCAGCTCGATGAGCTCGTGCACGAAGCTGCCCTTGCCTGCGCTGCCAGGCTTCTCCGAGCCCATGACGAACAGCACCTTGGGCCGCTCGAGGCTCTGTGTCTGGTTGCGCAGTGCGTCCAGGCCGGTCTCGAGGTCGGCAGCGTGCTGTTCACCGCGCTCGGGTTGGCCCGCCAGCGTGCCCAGACGTCGCAGGGCCGCGGGGATGTCGGCGAGGGTCTCGATGCTGAAGTGTTCGATGCGCAGGCTGGGATCGAGCTGCTGCAAGGTGGCGTACTTGGCCGGGTCGGACTGGATCAGCAGGATGTCGGGCTCTGTGGCCAGGACCGCCTCTGTGCTCACCGTCAGGGCGTCCCCCAACACCGGCCGTTTCTCGCCGTCGGGCAGGTTGCAGTAGCGGGAGACCCCAACCACCTGATCCCCCAGGCCAAGGGCGAACGTCATCTGGGTCAGCGCAGGCGCCAGGCTGGCCAGGCGGGGCGCGCCCGGGGGCTCCGGGGCGGTGCTCGGCGCGGGGTCGCAGCCTGCGAACAGGGCGATCAGTAGGGCGAGCAGGAAGATGTGCGGCGGGCGGGGCATGGCGGACTGCTATCCCGCTGCCACCGAATCAGTCTTTGGAGCGGAAGGTCTCGAGGCGCGCCAGCCCGTCGCTGGTGGCGAACCAGAGCAGCCCTACCGGCGTCTGCGCCGCGGCCTCGACGGTGTTGCGGGGCAGGCCTTTGGCGGTGGTCCACTCATCCGGGGCGTGCTGAGCGATGGAGCGGTTGCGGTCCAGGGCCATGGCGCGGGTGCAGGGAACGGCCACCCACCGCAGGGGAAGGAAGCGATTCGGCCGGGGTAGGGTGGGCAGAGCCATGGAGCAGCAGGTCGGGTGCGGTCTCCGCTCAACGGTACCGCAGAGGGGAAGCTCGAGGAATTTTTGGCTACACTTCCGGCATGCCTCGTGCCCGCAAGCGTAGCGCCAGCAATCCGCAGCTCGATCTGTTGGAGCTGCTGCACATGGCGGGGGGCGGCACCTTGCTGCTGTTCGGTGTCGCTTTCTGGATGTTGGGCTTGCGGATGCCGTCGGTGGTGGTGGGGTCCTATGGGCTGCTCACCCTGGGCACCCTCATTGTCCTTGGGCTCGCCCCGGGCACCTTCCGGGGCGTGGTGTGGATGCACGTGGTGGTGGTGTCTCTGGTGCCTCTGGGGGTCTGTCTGGGCTTGGGAGGCCTGCTCGAGTCCGGCGGCTACATGATCTGGGGCCTCATCGGTCCCCTGGCCGCCATGATGTTCCTGGGGCAGCGTGCCACCTGGATCGCCAGCCTCGTGTTCCTCGGCTGTCTGGTGATCGCGGCGGTGATGCCCCTGCCCCCCGACCATGCGTGGGTCGCTTTGCCCCCCAGCTGGCTCGGACCGTCCCTGGGCGTGGCCAACATCGCCGGCGCCAGCATGCTTTGTCTGGGTACCCTGAGCTGGTTCGTGCGCCGCCTGCGCTTCGAGCAGCGTCGAGCCGACGGCCTGCTGTTGGGGGTCCTGCCGCCGTCCATCTCCCGCGCGCTGCGTGGACGGCGACAGCATCGAGCGGGCATCGCCCATGGGGCCACCATCCTGGTGGCGGACATCGTGGGCCTCGAACCCCTCTGCGAGAAGCTGGAGCCGGCGGAGATCGTGGATCTGGTCGAGTCGCTCTTTCGGCACTTCGATGACCTGGCTTCCCGCTATCCGGTGGAGAAGGTGCGCACCCTGGGGGACACCTTCATGGTGGTGACCGGGCTGCCCCAGGCCAGCCCCGCCCATGTTCACGACGCCGCGCTGCTCGCCCTCGAGATGCGTGCAGCGGTGGCCTCCAGGCGCTTCGCGGGTCACCGGGTCGAGCTGCGCGTCGGCATCAACAGCGGGCCGGTGATGCCGGGCAAGGCCGGACGCCGTCGTTTCATCTACGAGCTGTGGGGTCGCGCGGTCAGCCTGGCCTCCCGTATGGAGTCCGTGGCCAAGCCGGGCTGCGTGCTGCTCACCCAGGACAGCTGGGATCTGCTGCGGGGCGACTTCCGCGCTCGCCCGGCGGGGATTCGCACCTCTCGGGCCACCGGGGCCGTGGAGATCTGGGAGCTCCTGGACCACCTTGGGGTCGAGGAATAGCGTCGGTTCAGCGCACCCAGGCCACCGCCAAGCCGTCGTCGGCGGGCAGGATGGCCGCCTCGAGCCGGGGGTCGTCGTAGAGCATGGCGTTGAAGCGCCGCACGCCGCGGGTGGCGATGTCGTCGGGGGCGGATTTCTCGGTGACCTTGCCGCCCCACAGCACGTTGTCGGCCACCAGCAGCCCACCGCGGCGAATCTTGGGCACGGCCAGCTCGAGGGCGTGGGGGTAGTCTTCCTTCTCGATGTCCACGAAGATCATATCGAAGGGTCCATCCGAGCTGCGCAGCACCGTCAGGGCGTCGCCCTGTTGCAGACGGATGCGGCCCGCGAGGGGGTGGTCGCTGAACAGCGTGCGGTGCTCTGCGATGCGCTTCGGATCGCTCTCTGTTCCTGTCACGCGCCCTTCGGGCCCCACGCCGCGGGCTAGCCAGTATGCGGAGTAGCCCCAGCCACTGCCCAACTCCAGGACGTTGCGGGCGCCCACCATCCGCGCCAGCAGCTCGAGCCAGCGCCCAGCCCGGCGGCCCACCAGGGGAAAGCCCAAGGCCTTGGCTTTGGCTTCCATGCGCTCCACCAGGCGGTCCGGCGCACGGGTCAGTTCGTCGAGGTAGTGGGCGACCTCGGGGTGCAGGATGGGTTTGGTGGCGTCGACGGGGTGACTCATGGTGCCTCCGGGTCCGAAGTGGAAAACATCTCCGTCCGGGGCGGCCGCGGCAAGGGTGACCTGCGCGGGCTGTAGGCACGCTCGCTGATCTACCCGAGCCATCCCGCGATGTAGAGCCCGCACGCCAGCACGGTGCCCAACCCGTACATCACCTTGGTGCCCGTGGTGATGAGCAGCCCCAGGCACTGGGCCACCCCTGCGCCCAGGGACTCCCACAGCAGCTGACTCAGGGGCTTGATGGCGCCGCTGTCGGGGTCGCGCTGCACCACCGCGGGCTTGGCCACCAGGTCTCCCACCATGCCTCCCAGCATGGGCCCCAGGAACAGCAGCACCACGGCCCCCAGCGTGCTCGCCACCAGGGCCAGCCCCGCGGTGACCAGCGAACCAGCGGCGCCGATGCCACCGATGTGGACCGAGAAGAGCAGGGCGGTCATCAGGCCAAAGTAGGCCCCGATCATGGCGCCTCTGCCTGTGCCACCGAGCTTCTTTCCCAACAGGGGGGCGAAGAGATCGATGGCGGTGACCACCAGGCCGAGCACCAGCACCAGGGCCAGCATGGCCCAGCCCCAGCCGCTGACGGGCTCGTTCATCACCGTGAAGCCCGCGATGATCAGCACCGGCCCCGCCATGGCCACCGGAGGCCCCGGGAGCACGGGCAGCAGGCCGAAGATGGTACCTGCGACGGAGCTGCAACCACCCACTCCCACCAACAGCACGCCGATGACGTTCGCCCAGTCCATCAGGCCACCCCCAGGCCCAGGATGAGGCGAGCCACCGACAGCACCAGGAGCAGCACGGCGCCCACCACGGTTCCCAGGAAAGGCGCGGGGTGCAGGGCCTCGTCGTGGTGCTGCTTGCGAACACGCCGCAGCCCCAGGATGCCCAGCACCAGGGGAGGCAGGCAGAGCATCAGGGCCGGCCACTGCAGCAGGCCCAGGCACGGGGTCATGCCTACCATCACCACCGTGGCGGCGATGATGAGGGTCACCCGTGCCGGCAGCAGCAGGCCGGTGGGGTCGACGGACTTGGGGGAGGGGTCGGTCATGCGCGCGTTGATTCTACGTCAGTCGGCGCTGGGATGTTGCAGGGTCATTGTTGGAGCGGCGGGGAGAGGGGGGGGAGGGAAGCTGCTGCTCACGTGCGCGGCGCTGGGTGGCTCGGAGCGAGGAGCACGGTTGCTCGGTTGCTCGGTTGCTCGGTTGCTCGGTTGCTCGGTTGCTCGGGTCGCGGCTGGCACCCCTTCTCCAGTTTCTTCCCTCTCCCCTCGGGGAGAGGGTGCCGCATCGCGGCGGGTGAGGGGCGGTTTCCCAGGTTCGGTGCTGGCCATCTACCTGGGGGTGGCTCTTGGGCTTCGTGACGGTCTGTAGGACCTCGACACGGTCCGTAGGACCTCGGCGCAGCCGGTTCGGCTGCGGGTCGCGGCTCGCGGGACGTGGCTGACGGGGTGCGCTGGTGGCTTGGGCTACTCTTCAACTTCTGAAGCTCGATTGCGACGATCGCTCCTTCATGTTTCGCGCCACTCTCCGCCTCGCGGACCTCGAAGCCTCCATCGCCACCGAGGGTCAGCAGATCCCCATCATCGTTCGCCCTACCGTCGATGGTGAGGCCTACCCGATCATCTCGGGTTTCCGCCGCGCCACCGCCATGCGCCAACTGGGCATGGCGGAGGCGCCAGAAGAACAACCTCAAGCGCCTCGTCACTCTTCCTGACGCCCTCCAGGTCGCCATCGACGACCCCGACGACCACTGCAGCGCCACCCATGGCCTGGTCCTCGGTCAGCTCGCCCGCTGCTACCCCGACCTCGATGTCGAGCACTGGGTCACCACAATCAACCACGGCCAGCTGTCTGTCACCCAACTGCGCCGCGCCATCCACAAGGCCTACAAGCCGATCACCCCACCTCGCCTCGGGTCGATCTTCAATGACAAGGCCAGCGACCGGGCCAGGGGCGTGTTCAGGTTCGACGCTGTGAAGGTGGTGGTGGCAGAGCTGGATGAGCAGGAGCGGGAGCAGCTACGGGGGAGCTTGGAGAGCTGTTGGCAGCCCTGGTGTAGGAGCCTTCGAGAGGGGGGATGCTCGATACTCTTGGCTTCTCGAGGAACCCATCATGCCTGAGTAGGACAAATACCGTCCGGCGATGGCTTGACCCGGACAGGGCGGGGGCTACACTCGTGTCGCCTTGCACAAGGGGTCTGCTGTGGAATCCACCCTCATCGTTTCTCGAACCGTCGAAGTTTCCGCTGGAGAGATCGCTCCGTACCCTCTCCACCTGCCAACTCCGGATCTCCTGCTGTGCGCCTCTCCTGGCCCACGCTACGGGCGAGCTCTTGGTGCCGGTGGGCGGCTGGGCGAGCGCGCCCGGGGGGTCATGCGTCGTCGGCACCTCAGCCGCAACACCGAGCGAATCTACCTGCGCTGGATGGTGCGCTACTGGGAGTTCCACGGGCGGCGCGACCCGCTGGAACTAGACGAAGAGCACGTCAGCGCCTTTTTGACCTACCTGGCTGTCGAGCGCGGCGTCGCTGCATCCACGCAGAACCAGGCCATGGCGGCGTTGTTGTTCCTGTATCGTGAGGTGCTGGGCATCGAGGTGGCATGGATGGACGACATGGTCCGTGCCAAGCGTCCCAAGCGACTGCCGGTGGTCATGAACCGATCCGAGGTGGTCGCCGTGATCCAGCAGATGGATGGCGTAACAAAGCAGATGGCCACCCTGCTGTACGGATCGGGGCTGCGTGTCAGCGAATGTTGCCAGCTACGGGTCCAAGACGTCGACTTCGACTCCAACCAGATCGTCGTCCGCAGGGGCAAGGGCGACAAAGATCGGGTCACCATGCTGCCCAGGTTCCTACAGCCGTCGTTGCGGCGCCATCTGGTCGGCGTCCGTGATCAGCATGAGCAAAGAATCAGAGCCGATGCGGGCTGGGTTGAGCTGCCCCATGCTTACGCCCAGAAGAGCCCATCTGCGGGCCAGCAGTGGTGCTGGCAGTGGGTGTTTCCTGCCACGCGAGGCTATTTCCACCACCCCAGCGGCCACACCAGGCGGCACCACCTTCACCAGTCCGTGCTGCAGCGCGACGTTCGTCGTGCCGTACGGGCTTCGGACATCACAAAGCGCGCATCCTGCCACACCTTTCGTCACTCCTTCGCCACCCACCTGCTCGAAGACGGCACGGACATCCGCACCCTGCAGAAGCTCATGGGCCACAAGGACATTCGCACCACCATGATCTACACGCACGTGCTCAATCGAGGCCCCGCTGGGGTCATCAGCCCTGCCGACCGGCTGCTGGGAACCGTCGATACCGCGGGCTATCAAGAAGTCGATAACAGCGCGGAGGCTGGAGTACCTGAAGTCGAGAGCGCGTCCAGTGGGGATGTTGAGCATCGGCTAGAGGACGACGCTGATGGCTATACTGCGGACTTCGAGGACGAAGACGGGTTCGATGAGCGATAACTAGAACCTTAGAATGCACGTTACCCACACTGCGGAGAAGGAGATGGCGAACCAGTACCCGGAGTTGTTGACTCGAAGCCGAGAGCACATCGCTGTCGTCGCTGCGAGGTTTGCTTTGGGGGGCCGACCTTCGGATGTGGCCAATCTGCTGCATACGAGAGGGGTCGGAGACATTCAGATGATGGTCATCTTCAAACAGGTGGTCGGTGCCGCGCTCGGTGATTTGAAGGCCTTCGGCCAGTGGTGGGGTGAAGACGGAGTGACCGACCCATCAGCCTTCGATGCCTGGGCGGCTGTAGTCTGGGAGAAGAACGGCATCGCTCCCAAGTGGAACATCGAGGTAGATGCGGCCCCCGAGACGATTGAGCGCCCACGGGCGGGTGGGTAACAGGATGCTCCTGCGGACCGGCTTCGCCGGCCGCAGAGCATCAAGACGTTAGCGAGCGCGCAAATAGCGGACTCTACTTCTTTACGAAGTCAATGGTGTACCCGACATTCAGCTGAACGATGGTTCGTGGCGCGTAGTCGTCCGGGAAGACGACAAGCTTCGCCTCGATCCCATGGCGACGGGAGTGGTCGCCCTTGAACGGAAGGTACTTGGTGGAAAGTCCGATGCCTGCATCCCATATCCCCGCCGCAGCAAAACCTCCGACTTCGAGAATTGTCCCGCCAAATGCCACGCCTGCGTATGCCATAGCGATGGTCGCACGCGGGCTCGAGTCGTAAAGGAAGAATGTCAGGGGGCTGGAGTAGAGTCCTGCCATGAAACGTGGCTGTCCCGAGGTCGGTTGGAACTCCACGGCGGCGTACGGACTGAACTGCACATGAGCCAAATACAGGTTTGTGGAAGCTGACGCCCCTCCGCATGCGAACAGCGACAGTGAGTGGGGAGCCTCGCTCGTGGGAGCTGGGGAGACACCCAGTGCGCTCTTGCACCCATTCCGACGTTCCTCCCGCTGATAGTCGGCGAATAAACATCACAACAACCTGACGGCGTAAGGGTGCTGTTGGCGTCGACAGCACGTGGGCGGCGACTT
>Ga0307987_1001686_pt1 | contig 12036 bp, 6 predicted proteins | sample EllFjometagen181_FD_203157 | JGI IMG/M metagenome (GOLD analysis project Ga0307987, IMG submission 203157) | Marine microbial communities from Ellis Fjord, Antarctic Ocean - #181 | ecosystem: Environmental > Aquatic > Marine > Unclassified | place: Southern Ocean | collected 2014-10-08 | reverse complement strand
CGCCGTACCTGCGCAGTATCGCTTGGAGGGGGGGATCGCGCGCACTGTGTCCCGCTATATGGGACGGACGGGGCGTCTGCACTTGCGGACCGGCAAGAAGACCGTGGTGCCGATCCACTGGCACGACGATGGCCGAGAGTGGGCTTTCGCACCCCAACTGACGCCCGTTGGGCATGAATACGAGGCGACCGCCTGTTTCCGCGGGCCCGAGGCGTCGATTGAGCTGGCAGACGTGACGATTCTCGGCGATGCCTTCGCGATGGGAGCTGGGCATGGGTTCGAGTGCTCGGCAAGCGGGGCGACGCGCGAGCTGCGTCGGCTTTTCGAGGCTGGCGGACGGCTGCGGCTGAGCGAGGCGGAAGCAAGGGACTGGGCCATGCGTTGGCGCATGGCGGCCGCCTGTTCTCTGGAGCAGGTCGCCGAGGAACTGATCCCGGAGGTGTGTCAGGTAGCTGTGAGCCCCCAGGTCCATGTCCGTACCGCGCGGTACAAGTACAAGGGGCGGGAGCAACTGCATCTGGATCTCACGTTTGTCTATGCTGGGCAGACAGTGGCTGAGAAGGCGGTCGGCGACTATGTGAAGGACGGACGCAAGGGCGTTCTGTTCGCTCGTGATCCCGCTGCGGAGGCAGCGGCCGGGGAGACGCTGCGGTTGTTGGGTTGCCGCCTGAATAGCAGTTCGGCCAAGGAGGAGATCGGCTGGAAGCTGGCCCCCAGGGGACTGGACTCCTTGGTCTGGGAACTGGTCGAGCGCGACTGGCTGGTGACGGCCGAGGGCAAGACGTACCGTCGGCCCCTGGAGAAGTCGCTGCAGGTCAGCTCGAGCACGGACTGGCTGGAGGTCCGGGGCGGGGTGGAGTTCGAGGGCGAGGAGGTCCCCTTGCCGAAGCTGCTGGCAGCGGTGCGCCGGGGTGCCAGCGCGGTGCGCCTGGATGACGGCACCTACGGGTTGCTGCCGCGCGAGTGGTTGGAGAGCTACACGGTGCTCACCGACTTGGGCGAGGTGGTGGAGGGGGTCATCCGCTTCCGTCTGGCTCAGGCGGCCGTCCTCGACGCCTTGCTCGGGGAACGCGGTGCCGAGGGCATGGAGGCGTTGGCGACGAGTCGCGAGGCGTTGCGGGCCTTCTCCGGGACCGCTCCTGCCGATGCGCCACTGGGCTTCGAGGGCACGCTGCGCGAGTATCAGCGGGGGGGATTGGGCTGGCTGTTGGCGCTGCGCGACGTCGGCTTGGGGGGTTGCCTTGCCGACGACATGGGGCTGGGCAAGACGGTGCAGGTTCTGGCGTTGCTGGCTGGCGAGACGGACAAACGGTCGGGGCCGTCCCTGGTGGTGGCCCCGAAGACCCTGGTCTTCAACTGGGAGTCCGAAGCGGCGCGGTTCGCGCCGGGACTGCGGGTCCGGGCGCATATGGGGGGTGGCCGGGCGCGGCGGGTCGAGGAGCTTGCCGGGCTGGATCTGGTCCTGACGACCTATGGCACTCTCCGCCAGGATGTGGAATTCCTGGCCAGTGTCCCGTTCCACTACGTGATTCTGGACGAGTCCCAGGCGATCAAGAATGCGGATACCTCGACGGCGAAGTGCGCGCGGGCGCTACGTGCCGATCATCGCCTGGCAATGACGGGCACCCCGGTGGAAAACCGGCTCGCGGATCTGTTCAGTCAGTTCCAGTTCCTCAACCCAGGGCTGTTCGGCTCGGATACATTCCTTCGCCGGATTTCCCGGAACGCTGGGCTGGAGGCGAGCGATGCGAGGGCCATCGGGCGGGCGCTGCGGCCCCTGATTCTGCGGCGGACGAAGGCGCAGGTCGTCAAGGAGTTGCCGCCGAAGACGGAGCAGACCCTGTTCTGCGAACTCGGGGAGGAACAGCGGCGGGAGTACGACCGCTTGCGCGATTACTACCGGGATCAACTGACGAGCGAAGGGGGGGGCGGCCAGATGGTCGTACTGGAGGCGCTCTTGCGGCTGCGGCAAGTGGCCTGCCACGCAGGGCTGGTGAGCCCGGTGGGAGAGAACATCCCAAGCGCCAAGCTGGACCTTTTGTTTGCGGAGCTGGAGACGTTGCGCGAGGAGGGCCGGAAGGCATTGGTGTTCTCGCAGTTCACCGGGCTGCTGCGGCGCGTGGAGGCGGAACTGCAGACCCTAGGCACGGGGTACTGCTATCTGGACGGCGGCACCCGGGACCGGGGCGAGGTGGTGCGCCGCTTCCAGGAGGATGCCCAGATGAAGGTCTTCCTCATCAGCCTCAAAGCGGGTGGTGTGGGCCTGAACCTGACGGCGGCGGACACGGTCTTCCTCCTGGATCCATGGTGGAATCCGGCCGCAGAGGCCCAGGCCATCGACCGTACCTACCGCATCGGGCAGGATCAACCGGTGTTTGCCTATCGGCTGATCGCCCGGGACACGGTAGAGGAGAAAGTGCTGGCGCTGCAGAAGACGAAGCGGGAACTGGCTGCGGCCGTGATTGGCTCGGACGAGGGGGTCGCCGCCTCGCTCACGGTCGAGGACTTGCGGCACCTCCTCAGTTGAAGTTGAGCCGGATTCGCCGTGTCCAACTTGCACCGCAGGGCTTGCCATGGTCCATTCAAGGCACGCGTTGACCGATACATCGAGGGATCGCTACCATTGACCACAGGCACACTTGACGAATCCGCCAGCTCCACTCCCGATCATGCAGCGGGTGCTCCCCGCATTGGCAGTGTGGCTGAGTGGCCCCGCATCTCGGTGGTTACTCCCAGCTACAACCAGGGGGCCTACATCGGCGAGACGATCCGCTCGGTTCTCGAGCAGGATTACCCCCATGTGGAATATATCATCACCGACGGGGGAAGTACGGATGAGACGGTGGAGGTGATCCGCCAGTACGAGGACCGGATTCACTACTGGGTGAGCGAGCCGGACCGGGGACAGACCCACGCGATCGCCAAGGGCTGGCAACAGGCCACTGGCGACATCATCTGTTGGCTCAACAGCGACGACTGGTACTACCCGGGAGCCCTGGCCACGGTCGCCCGCACCTTTGTGGAGAATCCGGGCCTGCGGTGGCTTAACGGGGGCGTTCTGAATGGGTACGATGCGGATAGCATCCACCACGAACACGTGCCCTCCAACTCCTCCCTGGCCGAGTGCCTGGGGCGGCGCAAGTACGGGTTCCATCAGCCGGGCATGTTCTGGACGCCGCAGTTGCTCGAGCAAGCCGGGCCGCTCGACGAATCGCTCCACTTCTGCTTTGACCACGACCTCTGGTGCCGGGCCCTGGCGGCCGGCATCAAGCCTCTGCGCGTGCCTCAGCCCTTCACCTTCTTCCGCTTGCATCGGGAGAGCAAGACCTGTTCCCAGCGGATCGAGTTTCTACGGGAGGACTGGGTGATCTTCCGCCGCTATCAGGACCAATTGCCACCGACCGAACGCCGACAGGCTCGCGAATGGTTGCGGACCTATGAGGCCGGCTACCTGGTGGACGTGATCTACGGGCAGCTTGCCGGGAAAGGTAGGCTGAGTGCTCTCGCCTGTCTGCTGAAACGGCTCTCCCTGATCCGGCTGTCACCCGATCGGCGGGCGGTTCTCGGCGCCCTTGCCCGGATCCTGGGCAGTGGTCGTTGCCCCAGCTGGTGGAAGAGCCAGCTCTGAGGACGCCCTCGGCCTGGCTGGATCAGGGCCGTGTCCCCGCATGCAGTCCCTGCAGCAGGTCGAGCGCGGCGTTGGCCATTTGGTCCCCGGCACCGTGGCACATCTTGCTCCATAGGGCGGTGGTGGTCTCGTGCCCGCCTTTGCGCGTGAAGGCCTCTTGGGTGGGGATGTAGCCCACCCAGCCATTCGCCAGAGAGACCACGTACGTGCGGCTGAAGGGGCTCTCCTGCTTGATCCTCAGGCCGAACTCCATGAAGTACTCGGCGGGCATGGCGGCAAAGCCGACCTCCCCCAACCGGAAGACCTGGACTTCCACGTCCTCGCCGCCCTCGTGCTCCCGGGCCATAGCCTGGAGCGCGGCATAGTCGTACCAGCCACGCTGGATCAGCGACTGAAAGACATTCCCCCGCACGTCCGCATCGGCGAAGTCGCGTTCGGCCTGTTCGAAATCGCGATACGCCACGCGGAGCGTGCGCGAGGTCACGCCGACGCGTGCTTCGGCGGGCTCTGGCATGCCGTCGAGGATGCGCATGGTCGTCTCTGCCAGGATGCTGCCCGTGCGTTCCTTGGTGTCCTTGAGGTGGGGATCCAGGAAATTGCCGTGGAAGACGTTCCCGCAGGGGCCATTGAGGAACACGATCTGGCAGTCCTCGCCCAGCTGGTCCTGCAGTCGGTCGCGCAGGACCCCGGGGTAGCCAGCGGAGAGCTGGCCCATGTGATGGACCGCATGGCACCCGAAGTTGACCAGCACGCCAAGATCCTGGCCGGCTTCGGACTGGACCCGGAGCACGCCCAGTTCGGGGTCGATGACGTTCTCGTTGCAGAGCACGCGATGCAGGGCGTCGCCCGTTGGTTGGCTGACGATACAGTCGTCGCGGGTGATGAAGCGGCGGTTGAAGGAAACTCGCTGCTCGAAGCCGCTGCCCGTGGCGATGCGGGCCGGTTCGAGACGGTCGATGGCCCCGACTACCGCCTCGGCCGCGCGTTCGCACAGGAACTCGAGGTACGCCTCGTCCTTGGCGAAGCTGGGCCGGGAGATCACGGCGGGACAGGCGTGGTTGTGGGTCGTGCAGACGAGGATGTGCCCCGGCGGGATGTCGCGCTGGGCGGCCACGCGCGCCCGGATATCGGCCACGAGGTGCGCCTCGATGATGACGATGTCCAGGCAGACCATGGAGAAGAGGGTCCGGTCGTCGCCAAAGGCGGCAGCTTGCGCGGACAACGGGTCCATGACTGCGGTTGCCTCGCCCAGGTAGGTGCGGATGGGGAGCGTGGTCGGGGTGATGTCGGTGTGATGGAATCCGGCCTGCATGGCGATCCTCCGTGGCGCAGTTATTCGTACGGGAACAGCCTAGTTGCGGCCCGCCAGGACGCAACCCGCGACAACGGCAATTTCAGCCTGCTTGGGTGTACGGCATGAGGGCCAGCTTGCGGGCGAAGAGGCCGACGAGCCAGGCCTTGGCTGGGCCATGGTCTCCCAGGTGGCCCAGGAGGTCGGCTTGGCGTTCGGAGTCCGCTCCCTCGCGGGTCCGGAAGAGTCGGCAGGCGGCAAAGGCATCGGCAAACCAGGCCCGGATCTCGGCCATGTCGGGGTAGGTGTCGGCGCAGTCCAGGAACGAAGGCACGTCGAGGGTTCCGGCCCGATGGCCTGCCGCAAGCTCCCTGGCTTGGTCGAGATGGCCGATATACCACACGATGCGCTCCACGTAGCGAAACGCTTTAGGTCCACAGAGCCACGTGGAATGGATGCAGTCCCTGAACCAAGGCCATTCAGGACAGGCGGCGCCCAGCTGTGCCTCCAGTTCCTGCGCTGCCGGGGCCTGGAGTTCCGTCCAGTAGGGATCGCGGAACTGCGGGTTCCCGTAGTGGTTGCCCTGGCACTGGGTGTCGCCAAGGGACTCGTCCTGATAGAACCGGTCCCTCGCGTCGTTGTCCCAGGTCATGGATTTGCACCACCACTTCAGCCGATGGACAAGACGCTGCACCAGCAGGGATGTGGTTTCGGAGGGTGGCCCCAGGACCTCCTGGAGCTGAACGGGCGTAGGTTGTGCCGGTCCCTTCGCGAGCCAATCGGCCAAGGCGTTGATGTAGAGCACCGCCCGCTCCTTGCGGTCCGCAGGTATGGTGTAGCAGCTGTGGACAAACGGCAGGCGGGCACGGCCCCCGATCGCCTTGAAGACATCGAGGAAGGGGAGGGGGAAGGTGGCGTGGGGGCACCCTGGCAGGTAGGTCAACTGGCGTTCGAGGATATCCCGCGCCCAGGTTGGGACGGTATCCAGCGCCAGTTCCTCGGCGCAGAGACCACGCAGTTCCCCGTCCTCGCGCAGCGCGGGACAGCCTTCCCAGCCCCCGTCGTAGGGGGTGTAGGCCCAACACCGGCTGGTTAGGCTACGCTCGTAATGGGTCTGGCTCCAGGTTCTCATCGGATACCCTTCCCGTTGCGTGGATTCCAGCGGGGGCAATGCCTGGGCGGGCCGGGACTGCCGTCCTTGGTCGATCACAGTATACAAGCTACCGCGACCACAGGCAACGCCCGAGGTCGCGGGCCCGAAGGGGGGCTTGACAGGTGCCGAGCCGCGGAGTACTGTCCGCTTTGTTTGTTTCCGCAACAAACAAAGCATCACGGGCAACTTCAGGCGACCATGACACCCCCTCTATCACTGAGTGCATCGACGGCAGACCCCTCCCGAGTTCGGCAGATGAACTCGGCGCTGGTTCTGCGCGCCTTGCGCAGGCTGGGGCAGCAGACTCGGGCGCAGTTGGCGAAGGCCCTGGGGTTGAACCGCAGCACGGTCACCCACATCGTCCGTGACTTGGCTGGATCGGGGATGGTCCGGGAGACGACTCGGGCGCGGCCGGCGGGCGGTCGGCCGGGAATCCTACTGGAGCTGAACCCCGATGGTGGGCGGCTGGTTGGGGTGGAGATCAACATCGGGGTCGTCGGGGTCGTTGTCACGAATTTCCTTGGGCACGTGGTTTGGTCCCGCCGCTCGGAGGTCACCGGTCCCCGGGAGCCATTCGAGGAATTGCGCGTGGCAGAGGGGCTGGTCCAGGAAGCTCTGGGTGCCACTTCGCTGCCCGTGTTCGGCATCGGCTTGGCTGTGGCGGCTCTGGTCGATTCGGGCGTGGCGGTGTATTCCCCCTACCTCAACTGGCGGGATGTGCCTCTGGCCGAGCCGTGGCAGGTGCGGTTCGGCTTGCCGGTTGCGGTGGAGAACGAGGCCAATGCGGCGGCTCTTGGGGAGCGCTACTTCGGCGTGGCATGGGAACACGCCAACTTTGTCTTTCTCAGCTTGGGTGCTGGTTTGGCGGCGGGAATCTTCGTGAATGGCGTCCTGTTGCGTGGCCGCCACGGTTTTGCCGGGCAGGTCGGGCATACGGTTCGCGATCCCAACGGCGTCGAATGCCGCTGCGGCCGACGCGGCTGCTGGGTTACGCAGGTAGGTCTGAACGGCATCACCCGTCGACTTCGGGCGGCCTATGGGGAGCAACTGCCGCCCTGGTTGCCCTCGACCGACGATGAGAAGGCCCCCCACGTGACGATCCGGGCGCTGACGGATGCTGCTGGCCGGGAGGAGGAGGTGGTTCTGAGAGTGCTCGCTGAAGTCGGGAGGGATCTTGGTGCCGGGATCGCAGACGCGATCAACCTTCTCGATCCACAGAGCGTCGTGGTTGGTGGCGCGCTTAGCCCCCTCGTTCCCTATCTTCTGCCCGAGGCCGAAATGGCCATGCAGGACTCGCATTTGGCCGGTCCTCGCCAGAACGTCTCGCTGCTGGCTTCCGTCCATGCCGACCACGCCTGTGCCGTGGGGGCTGCCGCCGCCGCGTTCGACAGTCTGATTGGGACCACCCTTTAGCCCGGAGACACCCGCATGAAGCGCAATCTCACGATGGATCGCCGCCATTTCCTGCGCACGGCAGGCGCGGTGGGCATTGGTGCCCCGTTTGTCTGGACCCGGCGAGCCGCCGCTGCGGTACCTGCCAACGACCGGATCACCGTCGCGGCGATTGGGGTTGGGCGGATGGGGCGCGGGGATCTGAGCAACATGCTCGGCGAGGACGGCGCGCAGGTGGTTGCGGTGTGCGATGTGGACACGAACCGCGCGCAAGACGCGGTGAAACTGGTCAATGGGCGCTACGCCAAGCGCACGGCCAAGGGGGAGTATACGGGGTGCAAAGCCTACACTGATTTCCGCGAGATCATTGCGCGGTCCGACATCGACGCGGTGATGGTCTGCACCCCCGATCATTGGCATGCTCTCCCGGCCATCGCTGCGGCACGGGCGGGCAAGGACATCTTCATCCAGAAGCCGCTCACCTACACGATCGAGGAGGGGCGTGTCCTCAGCGACGCGGTCCAGCAGCATGGCTGCATCCTCCAGGTTGGCAGCCAGCAGCGCTCCGATTCCCGGTTCCGACTGGCCTGCGAATTGGTCCGCAACGGCCGCATCGGCAAGGTTGAGCGCATCGAGGTGGGTTGCGGGATCGATCCTCTCGGAAAGGGCAATGCGCCAGCGATGGCGGTTCCTGCCCAACTGGACTACGACTTCTGGCTGGGGCCCGCTCCCTGGATGCCCTACACCGAGGTGCGCGTCCACCCGAGCAAGGGCTACGGGCGTCCAGGCTGGTTGCGGACCTACAACTACAGCATCGGCATGATGACCGGCTGGGGCTCCCACCATATGGATATCGCCCACTGGGCCATGGACCGCATGCATACGGGACCGACTACCATCGAGGGCTGGGGCGACTACCGCGACGACGGTGCCTGGACGTCGCATGTCGACTGGGATGTGCGCTATGGCTACGCCGAGGGTGCCGATATCCACTTCGGCGGCAACCGCCGCTACCGGCAGGGGGTGACCTTCTACGGTACCGAGGGGCGCATCTACGTGCGGCGGGGGAAGATCGAGGCCGATCCAGCCTCGCTTCTGAAGAGCCCGATCGGTCCCGGCGAGATTCATCTCCAGCGGAGCGTCGGCGGCCACACGCATGACTTTGTGCATGCGATGCGCAGCCGTTCGCAGCCCGTGGCCCCGGTGGAGAACGGGCACCGTTCGTGCTCGGTCTGCATTCTCGGCGATATCGCTGCCCGTTTGGGGCGTCGCCTGCGTTGGGATCCTGTCCAGGAACGTTTCCTGGACGATGACACCGCCAACCGCATGCTTTCGCGCCCCATGCGGGCCCCGTGGCAGCTGTAGCCAGGAGACCAACCCCATGCCATACACCCACAAGCCGCTCCTCCTCTTCCTTCTCGTCTCTCTCCTCGGCCCCGCCGCGTTTGCCGCGCCCTCGCTGACCGCGAGTGTGGATGGCACAGCCGTGGCGGTCGAGATCGACGGCAAGCTGTTTACCCAGTACAAGTTCGGCCGTGATCTCAAGAAGCCGTACCTCTGGCCCCTGGCTGGTCCTCGCAGCGGCAAGTCCGTGACCACCGAGTCCAGCGAGCCGTATCCGCATCACAACTCCATGTGGTTTGGCTGCGACCATCTGAATGGTCGCGACTACTGGCACCACCAGCGCCCGGATGGCAACATCTTCTCCCAAGGGCCGCAGGTAGCGGTTGCCAAGGGTGAGGAAGTCGTTATCACCGACATCGCCGACTGGACGCCCCGCAAGGGCGACACACTTGATCCCCCGGTGCTCCGCGATTACCGCCGAATCGCCGTCCGCGCGCCGAGCGCGGACATCCGAGTCATTGATTTCACCATCGTGCTGGTGCCGCTGACTCGGATCACCATCACCAAGACCAACCATTCGCTTTTCGCGCTCCGCATGGCGCCGGCTCTGTCGGTGAAGTCCGGCGGGACGATGGTCGATGCTGCCGGTCTGGCCGGAGAGAAGGCGACCTTCGGCAAGGTCGCGCCCTGGATGGATTGCTTCGGCACCCGTGACGATGCGGTCGAGGGAGCGGCCATTCTGCAACACCCCTCGAATCGCTGGTACCCCAGTCCCTGGTTCACCCGCGATTACGGGTTCTTCTCGCCCACTCCCATGCAGTGGTTGCCCAAGCCACTGGTGTTGAAAGAGGGCGAAGCGGTGGTGCTGGCCTACCGCGTGGTCGTCCATTCCGGCACGACCAAGGACGCCAGGATTGCCCAGCGCTTCACGGCGTTCGCCAAGGAAGAGCCCGAGCTTCCCGAGCCATTCGTGGCTGCTACGCTCGCCGCCGCACTTGGGAAGCTCCCCGCAGCGAAGACCTACGAGTTCGGGCAGAGCCGCAAGGCCTTGTTCGCGATCCAGCAGGCCGTTTTCCTGGCCAGTGGTCGGGGTGGCGAGATGCGGGATCGAGTCGCTGCGGCGCTGACCAAGACCCTCGCCGAGGCCGACACCACGCCCGCCGCCCAGCGCTTCCTCTGCCGTCAGTTGGGGCTGTTGGGGGGTGCCGGAGCCGTTGAGGCTTTAGCCGCCCAGCTTGACAGCAAGAAAGAGCACGTGGGTGAAACCGCTGTGGTGGCCCTCGCTCGGGTTGGCACACCGGCCGCGAGCAAGGCGCTGGCGGCCGCGTTGCCCACGCTCAGGGCGCGCGCACGCCTGACGGCGGTTGGTTGTCTTGGCGAGACCGGCGCGGGCGCCGTGCCTGTGCTTGCCGAGGTGCTGAAGGACGCTGACCCCGAGGCTGTGCAGCTCGCTGCTGGCGGCTTGGCGCGGGTTGCGACGATCCCGGCCGTGACGGCCCTGCATACTGCTTGGCGAGGTGCGACCGGCAATGCCAAGGACGTGCTGGCCGGCGCCCTGCTCAAGGGCTTGGGCAGATGCCCGGCCAACGCCGCGAGTGCCACCATCTGCCGCGAATTTGTCGCGGGCGAGCTGCCCGCGAGCGCCCGCTCCGCCGCGCTGACCCTCGGCCTGCGGCTCCTGCCGCAGGCGGAGACCCGCGCGTTCTATCGGAAGGCACTCCGTGATTCCCGCCCCGAGGTGCGGTCGGTTGCCTTGGCGCAGGTGGCCAGCCTGCCGGATGTGCAACTGGTGATGGTTGCTGCGGGCGAATATGGCCAGCTGGCGCCAGCTGACAGAATCACGCTGCTGAAGGCGTTGGCGCGGCGCGGCGACAGGCAGTTTGCGGGTATCCCCCGAGAGGCGCTGAATGCGCAGGAACCCCCGGTAATCGACGCCGCATGCTCTGCGCTGGCGGTGTTGGGCGATGCGACGGATGTGAAACCCCTCCTGGCTCGCGCGCAGCAGGCGGCTGGCGTGGCGGCGTTGGCCGCGTTGGGCCGGATCACCGGTCCCGGCGCGACGGCTGCCATTGGCGAGGGCATGGTCGCGGCAACTGGCAAGGCCAAAGGGCGTCTGGTGGATCTGCTCGTGGAACGCGGCGAACCGGGCGGCGCGCAATGGTTGCTCAAGGCTGTTCGCGACAAGGACCGCAATGTGCGCAAGGGGGCGCTCAAGGGCCTCGGCACGCTGGGCGACCCGTCCCACCGCGACGCTGTACTGGCCATGCTGGATGGCGATCTCGGCTCGGCAAGCACGCGTGGTCCCTATGAAGCCTGCGCCGGAGTTCTGCTTCGGCGCTTCCCCGGTGAGGCCGGGGCGAGCGAGGTCTGCCTGGGCCGTATGGCAGCAGCCACGCCGGCGGGACATGGGTCTCTGCTGCGCGTGCTCGGCCTGCTCGGCGAGCCGGCCGGGCTGCTTGCCTTGGTCGAAGCCAGCAAAGCCACGGATGCCAAGATTCAGGATGCCGCCATCCGTGCCTTGGCCGAGTGGCCGACAGCGGCTGCCTTCAAGCCTCTGCTACAGGTCGCGGGTGAGACGAAGCAGCTGACCCACAACGTGCTGGCCCTGCGGGGTTGCCACCGGTTGCTGGTCTCCGAGATGGGCACCGACCCGGATGTTCTTGAGAAGGGCTACGCCGCCTGCCGCGAGATCTCGCGTCGGGACGAGGAGCGGAAGCTCTTCACCTACGATCCCAAGGGCGTGGCCGTGAAGGGACTCAAGGTCGCTGCCAAGGGCACGTACCGCGTGCACCGGGCGGGGCTGAGGAAGGGGGCGCTGTGGTCCACCGACCGCAAGTACACCTTCACTGTCGTTCCTCCTGAGCTGGCCAACAGCACCTACATCGAGACGGTCATGAATCATCGCTCTGTCGCCAACGATCCCGACTTCATGACCTTCCAGGTCTCCGAGCCGGTAGACGTGTTCGTTGGCTTCGACAACCGGTGCAGCAAGCTCCCCGCTTGGCTGAAGGACTGGGAGAAGACCAAGATGGTCCTGCGGACCACTACCAACAGCTGCCATCTGGTCGTCTACCGCAAGTCGTTCCCGGCTGGGCAGGTGGCGGTGGGCAGCTGCAAGGCGCCCGGCGTCCAGGCCATGTATACCGTGGCCGTGAAAGCAAGCAAGTAGCCCTCTGGGCCGCAAAAGAGGATAGTCAATGGCAAAGCCAACCGTTCGCAGTGCGATTG
>Ga0307987_1001685_pt1 | contig 12041 bp, 13 predicted proteins | sample EllFjometagen181_FD_203157 | JGI IMG/M metagenome (GOLD analysis project Ga0307987, IMG submission 203157) | Marine microbial communities from Ellis Fjord, Antarctic Ocean - #181 | ecosystem: Environmental > Aquatic > Marine > Unclassified | place: Southern Ocean | collected 2014-10-08 | reverse complement strand
CCGTGGGCTATGTGAATGCCATGGTTGAACTTAAGGACCAGCTTTCCTCCATGGAGCTCAAACCTTCCGTCATTGTTTTTGCCAGCAGTTCCGGCGGCACCCAGGCAGGGCTTGCCCTGGGGGCGAAGCTTATGGGTTTTACCGGTGAGGTTCTTGGTATCAGCATTGACCAGACCAAAATCGGGGAGGATTCTTTTCTGCCGGTTCTGGCAGGAATTGCCAAAGAAACCGCCACAAGAATCGGCAGTGACATGATGCTCAAAGAGACAGACTTTTCACTCAATTGTGATTACCTGGGGGCAGGGTATGCAAAACCGGGAGACCTGGAGTTCAATGCAATTGAACGTCTGGCCCAAACCGAAGGGATTCTTCTGGGACCCGTCTATACGGCCAGGGCCATGGGCGGATTGTTGGATTTGATCCAAAAAAAAGTCTACTCCAAAGGCCAGTCTGTATTGTTCTGGCACACCGGCGGCACTCCTGAATTGTTTGCCTGGGCAGACAGGTTTTAAAAAATACCCACCCGCCACCTCTATTTTTTTTTGGGCAGGCGGATGACCATGACAGGAACTTCAGAGTTTCTGACAACTTTCCGGGCAGTGCCGCCAATTAAGGCATCCTTGAGTATGTTGTATCCATGGGTTCCCATGACAATGAGGTCTGCCGCCATTTGCTGGGATGTTTCCAGGATAACTTCCTGGGGATTCCCCCGTTCAATTAGGATATTTTGACCCAAAAATTGGCAGGAATCATGGCGGGTTGCCATTTCTGTGCAAAAAGTCTCCACCCGGGCCTGAATTTTTTGGATCAGGTATTCCTGCTTTTGTCGTTTGAGTTCTTCCCATGTTTCGCGTCCCACCATTTCCCCGACCTGTACTTCCGAAGTGTAATTCAGGTTTTCCATTACATAGAGGATAGTGAGTGTTGCTTTGTATTTAGCGGCCAGGTCCGCGGCATATCCAAAGGCATACCGGGCACTTTCAGACAGGTCTGTTGCGTAGAGTATTTTATTGATGTCAGGGGTCATGATTTTTCTCCTCCTTGGCCTCCTATGAATTTTAAAGAGACAATTCTACCCCTTTCCCAGCAGACCCGGTAGACCTGGGTGGTATCTTTGGGGATCTCGTTGGAAGTTTCAACTGTTGTCCCTTGAACTGTATAGTAGATGGCGGTGCCGACTTTTTCGGTCTTGATCACATAGGGATCTTTGATGACCAGCAGGGACATGGCCCTGCGGATAATATCGTTGCCGCAGTATTTTTGCAGTACCTTACGATACAGTTCCGGTGATCCGTGGGACTGCATACACTCTTGCATTTCCGGTATGATTGAGGGGACGGCTCTCCCCTTGGCGCCAAGAAAAGTCAATGATTGAACCCTGGTATTTTCCCAACAAACCCGGTAAATTTGAGTTGTATCCGAGGGGATTTCATTGGAAGTTTCGACGGTTGTGCCTTCAACCGTATAGCAAACCGTATTGTCTTTTTTCTCTGTTTTAACCACATGGGGTGACGTGATGACGATAAGCGCCATTGCTTTACGGATAATCCCCGGGTCACAATACTTGTTCAACACAGCGCGGTATTCTTCAGGGGTGGTATGTGCCCGCATACATTCCTGCATTTCCGGCTTGACATTGGCTTCAAGGGGAGAAAATGTCATAAGTAAAATTGCCATCAAACCCATTATTTTTAATGTTTTCATTATGTTCCTCCTAATGTGCAAAATATTTTTGATATCGGCGTTACCGATTGTATTTTAATAAGATTGCATCTTATATGCCGCTGGAGAACTGTTTTTTGCTTTTATTGTGTGTGGGGGGGGGGAATGGGCCCGTTAAGGCAGGAACGATGGTAAACAAAACAATCAGGGGAAACACGGTCATCTCTATTTGATCGGGGCAGTATGGGCATAAAAATGATTTGCTTTACAGATAGTAAAAATTTTTGACATTTATCCGATGATGTGAGCGTATATTCGGATGGGTCAGCAGACGGGGAGCGGGTTCAGTCGGGGTAAACTTTTGGAATCACAGCCCGTATTGATATTTAACGGTTACCCCCAGCCTGATGGGAGTAGTTCCCATTGAATCAGGCCTTTTTATTTTTTGGCTGCTATGGAAGATAGCCGCTCTGGCGGCCCTGTCAATGAGCGGATTTCCTGAACTTTTTATCAGGCGGATGGCATTAAACCCTCCGTTTTTATCAATGGAAAAACAATATCGGGCATTGCCGATGATGTGTGAGGTATCGGTTCCCATGCCGGAAAATTTATTGTGATCGATCTTTTTTTTGATTCTTTTTAGATAATTGGCCCGTATCTGTTCCCGGCGGTTTGCCCCGGTGTCCCCCTGGCCGTCAGTAAGCTGTTCTAAAATCTGATGAAGGGCAAAAGAGGTTTTAAGATGCTGAACATGTCCTCCGGATTCCAGGACAGCTGTCTGGAAACCCTTTGTTTCGATGGCCGCGGCCCAGTGAACACCGAGAATTTGCCAATGGATGAAACATGAAAAAAGCAGGCAGACGATCCATGTATGGGCGGAAGACATTTAAGGTCTTTTTTGGGCGGCGGGATGGCGGGTGGCAATGACCAGGTCTTCAAATCCTGCGGATCTGACCGTATCAGAAGTGGAAATAAAGGTTCCCACACGGGCATCGGGGGAACATTCAAGAAGGATTCGATCCAGGGGACGGTTCCCTTTGGAGGCTTTTATTGAATCAAGCCGGAATGAAAGCTCCCTGGGGGTGATGGCTGTATCATCGAATTTCAGGGTGTTGTCTTGTTTGATTCGGATGGTATGGGTCCGGCCTGAAATGGATTGGGAAGACGCGGCCTTTGGCAGGTCCATTTCCATCCCCTGAACGGCGAATACCGAAGAGACCACAAAAAAAATCAGCAGGATGAAAACCACATCCAGCAAAGGGGTGATATCCGGTTTTTTGGGTGGGGATGTAAGGTCTGCCAAGTTAATCATGACCCGGTGTCCCTGACTGGCTGATGCTCCGGTTGATGATCCGGTTGGCATAACGTTCCATTTCAAAGGCAGTGTTTCGGGTTTGGGAGCAGAACCACTGGTGGGCCATGAGACATGGAATGGCAATGACAAGACCAGCTGCCGTTGTCAGCAGTGCATGCCAGATGCCGTCGGCCAGCAGGCTGATGTCCATGTTCCCCTGGGTTCCGGCAATTTTTGAAAAGGCCTGAACCATTCCCACCACGGTTCCCAGCAACCCCAGCAACGGGGCGGTTGTGGAAACTAATGAAAGAAAATCCAGGCGCCGTCCAAAGATAAACAAGATTTCTTTTGAGGCAAGGGTGACCTTTTCTTCCTTCTGACCCTTGGGAATCTTGCTGGCCAGGGAATTAAAAAAAGGGGAAAAAAGGTCGGGTTCATCTGATGTTTCAGGGGCCAGCCTGTCCTTTGAGGCAGGAAACGGGTGGGAAATAAAAAAAACCAATCGTTCGAGAATAATTGCCAGGGCAGGCACGGATAAGAGGATGAGAGGCCACATCATGATGCCTCCTTGTTGGATCAAACCCATTATAGGATACTCCTGTGATCAAAATTTTTTTCCAGATCCTGGCCGATGACCACCAAAAAACGATCCCCTGTGTCCGGGCCTGTAAATTCAGACACCTGGCAGGTGCCGGGGGCATACTGGAATACCATGGGCCCTGTGTGATCTGTAAATTCAGCAATCCCTTTGACCCGGAGGATCATCTCTCCCCCGTTTTTTATGGCCGTTAACAGGCGATCCTCGTCCAGGGGGGCTTTCAGATCAATCAGCCGGGTTCCAATCCGGTCATTTTCATGGGTGGCACCGGCGCCCACGGTTGAGAACAGATGCTGCCGGGCCGGGTTTCGAAAATTAACCCCATAGAGCACGCCCGGATGGATCTGGCCATGGGTGGTCAGATGAAGGTCTGCCACAGGATTAAGCCGGCGGATTTTTTCTTTCAGGGCATCATGGTCCCGGGAGTTAAGATCGCATTTATTCACAAGGATAACATCGGCCAGGCGCACCTGATCCCTTGCCACCTCGAACCGCTCCAGGGTTCGGACGCCTGCCCGGCTGTCCACCATGGTGGTGATGGAGCCGAACTCAAGGATGTCCTTCAGGTCATCAATTTCCCCCAGGATATTGGCAGGATTTGCCAGACCCGTTGTTTCCAGAACAATGAAATCGGGCTGGAAACGGTCCAAAATATCTGAAAGCGCTCCCCTCAGATTACCTGAAAGAGAGCAGCAGACACAGCCTTCGTCCATCTGGGTAACCGCATAGGTCTGATCCAAAAGGGTTGCATCCAGACCCTTTTCTCCGATTTCATTTTGAACAACGGCCACAAAATTATTGGCTGCGGTCTGGGCCTGGATAAAATGATCCAGAAAACTGGTTTTCCCTGTTCCTAGAAAGCCGGTTAGCAGAATCAGCCTGGGTTTATCCGTGATCCCCATGGTCTTTTTATCCAGGCTGTTGCCGGCACCTGCCAGGTCGGGTGACCACCACAATTCACTTTCATAGGCCTTTGGAATGGGATTTGGCGGTTCCCAGACAATGGTTGGCTTGGGTTCTGCCCAGACAAAGGCCCTGGCTTTTTTCCCCTGGCTGAAGTATCCCATGGTCCAGCGCTGTTCATGGGTTTGCTGGAAAACAGGGGAGGGGCAATTCCATTTTTTGCGTTGGGTATAAAAAATACTTGGCGGTGATGCCAGGGTATAGGTGAAGGCGGCAACAAGGGGGCTAAAAAAATCCATGGCAATGTCCAGGGCCAAAAGGTCCTGGTCAATGTTGCCCGGGGCAACGGCCTGAACAGGACCTTTTGGACCCTGGATCACAATGCCTGGATCAGATGTCCAGGCCAGCCGTTCACAGGCCTGAAATGTAATGAAAACCCCATCTTCTTCCACTGCCGCCTCTATAAACCCGATGTGGAACAAGTCGGTGAGTTCCGGGTGAAGGCTGAATTGCCTGACCCTGTCCAAAAAGTCCGGTGCCAGTGCCTGAATTCCGGCTTGGATTGAAAAGTTTTCCAGGATCTCTTCCTCCGGGGCCGGGAAATAACTTAAAGAAAAACGGCTTCCTTGCCCCTTGGCACCGGCAACGGGATCCAGGGCAAAAATACCGGGCCGATCATTGATCTTAGCCGTGATGGAGCCTGGCCGTGATCCAGGGGCGACAACCTCATGGATGCCGCACCAGCCCAGGCGGTGGCGGACTCCTGGGATATAGGTTGACCGAATCACCACGGCCCGCACTAGTTCAAAGGCGGCTTCTTTAAAATCTGTCATAAAAGAGGGGGGCAGAAGACTGCTAAGCTGCCAATGGGGCATAACGGTTGTTTCAGGCATGTATCATATCTCTTTTTCAAACCAAACGGTAAGGGTATCCCCGTGTCCCAGTCCACCAGACCGGCATGAAGAGCCAAGTACAATGGTCTGGAACACGGATGTTTAAAGGTTAACCAAAGGTAATGGTATCTCCATTCCCCAGATAGGCCTTGTCCTGGGAACGAAATCTCGCCGTTCCTTCAATAACAGGGTAGCCTGCCGTGATGAATTTTTTGGCGCAAAGAACGCCTGTGCAGTGATTGCAGCCGATGCGCTCAAATCCATAGCGCTCAAGGGAGATCACCAGGTCATCATATTTGGGATCCCAGTCATCAAAGGGAGAAATGTGCAACCCCCCATAGATACCGTGGCATTTGTCATTTTCATATTTAAGCTCGTTATAGGCGGTTTCTGCAAACCGGATGATGCCCTGGTGACAGCAGCCGGTAACCGATACCAACCCTTTGTCCTTGATGTTAAAATAAAGGGACTGCTCACCATAAACCCGGCAGATAATGGGAATGGGGAACACATAGCTGGCCATGCCGGGAATATGCTTGCTAAGCCCTGATTTGACCTCCACCAGTTTTCCCTGGTGGCCGGCATCCTTTATGTATTGCTTTCCTTCCGGATAAAAGCCTTCGGGGATATAGATGGTGATGGTGGGGTCATATTTCAGGGTTACGGGAAGCCCCCAATAATGGTCAAAGTGTTCGTGGGAGATAAAAAGAGCTTCAATTTCTCTGTTCAGCAGCATCTTATCGATGCCTTCGCGTTTGAAACATTCATCCATCCATTTGTAAGACCAGCCGGAATCCAGCAAAAATTTCCGGGTATTACCGGAAAGTTCTTCAACTTCCAGCAGGCAGGAATAGCCCCCTGCATTTTCGGGATTAACCGAATTTTTCTGGGAAAGTTCCCAGGCCTTTTCCAGGTCATGGGGAAGCAGGTCCTTGATCAGGGCAATGCCTTCCTCGTAGGAGCCTTTTCCCAAACCTTTACCGTTTCCAAAGGGAGGCCAGTTGTAGGAATACTGGTCCACCAGAAGGCCGCCAGCCCCTTTGATGTCTCCCACCAGGGTCTGGTTATCAAACCAGCTGGTTTCGGAAATATTGGTCACCTTGACCTTTCTGCAGGTTCCGATATCTGTCATTTTTCGTTCCTGCTTGGAAAAAAGCGCCTTTCTCGAATCAGAGTATGAGTAGAGTCCCATGGCACCCAGCACCCCGATTCCGGCACCGGTGACAGCACCCTTTAGAAAATCACGTCGTTGTATTTTATCAGACATGTGGTTCTCCTATCTGTTTAATCTTTTTATGTGTAAATCATGGAAACACAGACCATGACAGTCCTGTTTTGTTGCGGGCAGATCCAGAGATAAAGGTCTGCCCGTGGTAACAATCATTTCGGAATTATATCAATGGCCTGATACAGGGCAGGTAGCGCCCATATCGTTAGGACATAAAATGCAACCCCCATTGCCAGCCCGGCACCAAGTCCCGTGGCAAATCTCGGGGTAATCCGGACCGCATCCAGCTGGGCCTGTTTTGCTGCATGGTCTTCCTGGATTTCAGTTTGGGTTTTGGGTACCATTTTCCATGCTGGCCAGTTATCCATGAACCAGTGATGGGCAAGCCATATATTGATCAGCCAGATCATCGGGATCATGGGAAATTGTTGGGGATGGGAAAACCCTTTCTGGGTTCCCAGGAAAAGGTGGGAAGTTTTATAATAGACGATGTAAAGGGCTATTGCGCCCACAAGGCAGATGACCGTCCGGACAGCCACATTTACCGGCATGCTGAATTTTTTTGGCCAATTGTCGCAATAAAAGGTCAGAAACAGGGCCGGGACCAGAAAAAAGATGGCCATTTCACCCACATGCAGCCATCTCCAGTCCGGTGAAAATGCCCGCCGGGTTCCCCGGATGGCTTCTCCCCAGGTCAGTTCCTGTGCAAAATAGAGGAAAAAATGCATGGCCAGTGCAATGAGGATGATTCCGAAAAAGGTGGCAAACCTGCGGGTCCAATTGTGCCGGATCAGTTTAAATGGATACCGCTCCCATATGGTTTCCACGAGCCAGACCACCACGGTGCAGCACATGATCCAGGAAACATGGAAGTTTCCAGATACCGTGTTTGCAAATTTCTCCCAATAGGGGGGGGAAATGGAGGTAAAATACTGCCAGGGATGATACAATATCCCCATGTGGGGATGCATGGTCACAAAATAGACGATTGTGGAAAGAAAAAAGGTGACCACCAGGATGGAAAATCCCCTGGCCGGCTGACCCATTTTATGCCAGGGTGCATTTTCCATGGCCACAACCCAGGCCGGTGAAAGCCAGGATGCAATGGCGGCAAACATCAAGATTGCCAGGGCAGAATACTCCACAGCAAAGAAGCTGGTAATCCCCGGAAGTTTTTCCAATTGATCCGGGTTGAAATAGGCCAGTCCGTAGTTGCCCATGAAACCTTCAAAAAATCCTTTGACCAGGGCCAGTAAAATAACAATGGACAAAGCAGTCAGCACGGTTCCCTTTATCAGGGGGTGGGTGGTTTCAAGCCATTTTCTTTTAAAGGGCCAGAAATCAAAAATATAGACCATCCAGATCATCATAATCAGCCACCAGCGGCAATACATATACCCGACATAGGGTGTATACATTCGCATCAGGCCCCGGGGATCCTGAAAGATCCACCATGTAATGTAAAAAACTGCCAGGGTCAGCACCATGCTGACAATAGCGGGAATGGGTCCAGACCATCTCTTGACAAGCTTGCGCTCTTCAAGGTATTGTTCACCAAACCTTTCCATAAAACCTCCTGTTTATTAAGTGTTAGGGGTTGAGTTAGGTTAGGACGGAGCGCTCGATTGCGAGTCCTGCGCTCCGTCCAGCTATCATCAAAAAAAATCTTGCTATCCTTAAAACATCATCACCGGCTCCTGTCCTTTATCCTAGGGCCTGCCCATGGCAGCCTGAATGGATTGACGCACACGGTTTTGATCTTTTTTAGGGTCTAATCCGAGCCGCTGGGCTTCCATTGCCATCAATTCCGGTGTCAGGTCCCCCATGATATCTGAAACCATCCCCGGTTCATCCTCAGCGTCATGGTGACCTGGGGAAACAAGGGTGTTTAAAAAATCGGAAGCAGATGAAACAATATGTTTAAAAAAAAGACGTCTTTCATTTTTCATTATGTATTGTCCTCAAGCTTGGCAAGGATGGTTTCTTGTAAAATACCGTCCTCAATTTCAAGAATCTGGCTTAGGTGCCTTACATATTCCTGGGTTACCTTTTTTGCCTTTTTACAATTTTTTTCTTTGAGGGCCTTGAGGATGTTCACATGGTCTCCAAACAATTTTTCTTGGCTTGTCTGGGTGACTTCAAAAAAATGGGTAAAGGGTTCCATGTCAATGGCACAGATTTCCTCCATGATGTTGACCATGAAACTGTTGCCGGTTCCCCGGGCGATGAGCCTGAAAAAGGAAAGACTCTCCATCCAGACTTTTTGGGGGTCCTTGGAAAAAATACTCCGGCTTAGGGAAACATTGCTCGTCTGGAGTTTTTCAAGCTGGGCCAGGGTCATTCTGAGACCTGCCAGTTCTACGATAACAGGGAAAAATATAAATGCGGTTTCCAGTTGATCGGCGATTATTTTTTCAGGTGATATGGTTCCGGTTCCCAGATAGGGATCTGCAGGGTTAAAGAACCTCGCTTTGAGAAAGGTGCCGCTTCCCTTTTTGATATCAACAAGTCCCCGACCTTCCAGCTTATGGAGTATCCGCCGAAGTGAATTCCGGCTCACCTTGAGGTCATGGGCAAGTTTACGTTCGGCAGGCAGCCGGTCACCGGCCTTAAGCCCGAGCTTTTGGATGGTTAATTCAACTTGTTTTAACAATGACTGTTGCATTGCCTGTTCCTGTTGGTTGTTGTATATTAACGATAAAACAAATTTACCTGTATTGGTATGGTAACTATAAGCCCAACTCAATCATGTCAAGTAATTTTTTCAAAATAATGAATTTTGTATAGATATATTGAATTTTGGTAGTACCAAAACTTCCAAAATATGATTTTAACTAGGTCCCAGGGCGGATCTTTTGGTTGAACCATTATGAAAAGGATGGGGAAAGGATAGGTAGGGGATTTAACCGCGCAGGCGTCGCCGCCAGGTTCGAACCGCCCCATTGATTGTCGTGAGCATGGCGATAAAGGTTTCAGGGTCTTTGGCGGCAAATCGGGACGGTTCAATGGAGCAGAGGATAAGAACTGTTCGCAGCACCCCCCGGCTGTAAAACGGCATGGCAAAATAGGACCGGATTCCCCGGGGGACAAAAAGGGCCCAGTCAATGGGCTTGATACTGTCCTGGGTATCGTCCACCACCAGGTAATCCAGTGAGTAGCGGTTGATGTCTTCGGCAATGGTTCCTTTATAGGAAAAGGTTTCAGCCTGCTGCATCCCCTCAAATGGAGGCCCGGCACCATATACGGCCACCAGATTTTTTCGAACCTGGACATCGGAAAAAAGAATGGCGTCATACTGCTCTGAAACCAGGGGGCTTGCCAGGCAGGTCTCCATGATTTCATTTATGTCTATCAGCCGGGAGATTTTTTTTTCAAGTATTTTCATACCACTGGCATTGGCGCCTGCCATGGTTTTTTTCATCGCCTTGTTGGTTTTTGTGTCTTGAAGGGAAACCCGTATCAGTCTGCTCCCCTTGTGGACCATGTAGCGGACAATGGTATTTGCCGAGATCATCTTTTTTTTGTCAACGGACTGAAATCTGAGCTTTCCACACCATTTCATGTTAAGGGGAAGCTGTTTTATCACGTTGTGCAATGTTTTTTTTGTGGCATCACAATATAGTTCATGGAGGGACAGTTTCCTGAAATCGGCCTCGCCAATACCGAACAATCGCTTTGCACAGGGATTGGCACAAATGAGATCCAGCTGAGGATAGTCAAAGAACAATACCGGGTTCTCGACATCTTCGATCATGAGTTTGAGTTCCAAGTCAATATCCAGAATCCCTTTTATCACCGATACCGTGTCATCCACATTCAGCAGGTATCCATAATAATAGGCCGGGTCCTTACTGTTAACGGCTCCGGTGAGTTTAAGCCATGAAATGCCATCCGCCTGGTTTTTTACCCGGAATACGATTGCCGCGGTTTTCCCCTCCTTAACCAGGTCCATGAAGGTTTCAAGAAGATGGCTGTCCTCAGGTAAAATTTTTGTGTTTCTATAATTGATATTTTTTAAAAAAAGGCTGCCATCAATCCCCGGGGCCACATGGAGATTCTCATTGAAAAATTCTATGCGGGCCTTTAGTATCTCAATGCGCCACAAAAGTGCCGGAAAATCATTGATAAAACTGTAAAGGTCTTCAATCGGTATTTTCTGGGGGGTATTTGACAAAGGCTGTTCCACAAAAATATAAAAGCGGATTAAAATAGAATAATTTATAATTATAGATTAGATTCGAGTATATTGTCAAGGCGTAGATCTCATTGTTTTTTTCATCAAGGCCTGTTGGTTTCTGCCTTGCCCTTTGCCACCATTGCTGGTATTTATTTTCTTTTTGGTTTTATGCAAAAGATAAAGGAAGAAAAATGTCGTTTAAGAGCGTTGAAGATGTTCAGAACAGGATGGAACAGACCGGGTATATCCCGTCACAGGAAATTTGCACCATTGTCTTTCTGGCCCAGGAAACCCAAAAGCCGATTTTGATCGAAGGACCGGCCGGTGTGGGCAAGACAGAGCTTGCAAAGAGCATTGCTGCCTGCCTGGAGCAAGAGATGATCCGGTTGCAGTGCTACGAAGGTCTGGATGAATCAAAGGCCTTGTACGAATGGGCCTATGCCAAGCAATTGCTCTATACCCAGATGCTCAAGGAAAAAATTAATGATGTCATTTCCACCACGGCCAGCCTGGCCGAGGCCGTGGATGAGATCGCAGAACACGAAGACGCCTTTTTTTCTGACCGGTTCCTCCAGACCCGGCCGCTGTTGGCTGCTATTTCTTCAATAGATTCCGTGGTTTTGCTCATTGACGAAATTGACAAATCCGATCCTGAGTTTGAAGCCTTTTTGCTGGAACTGCTCAGTGATTTTCAGGTCACCATACCCGAACTTGGCACCATTGCTGCCAAAAGCCAGCCCTTTGTGGTCTTGACCTCCAATAATTACAGGGATATGAGTGATGCCCTGAAACGGCGCTGCATACACCTTTACATTGACTACCCCACCATTGAAGCGGAGAAAGAGATCCTGCGGATGAAAATTCCCGGTATCCAGGAACGATTGCTGGGCAAAGTGGTTGCCACTGTGGCCAAAATCCGGGAGCTGGACCTGAAGAAAAAACCCTGCATTTCGGAAACCCTTGACTGGGCAAGATCTTTGATGATTCTTCAACAGGATGATATCACCGAAGATGCCATCTTTAAAACCCTGAACACCCTGTGCAAGCACAAGGCAGACTATGGGGTGGTCCGGGCGAATATGGCACACCTTGTAAAGGGCTGATCCTTTAATTCATGGTCAATGTGATCTTAAAATTTGTATCCTGCTGCAGGGCTGCTGATATGCGGATTTCCACGGCAGAGGTCCTGGATTGTCTCCGTCAATTGGAGATTGTGGATCCCTGTGACGAGCGTCAGTTCAACACGGTGCTGGGGGCTAATTTTGCCAAAAGCCGCCGGGAACAAG
>Ga0307987_1001683_pt1 | contig 12043 bp, 7 predicted proteins | sample EllFjometagen181_FD_203157 | JGI IMG/M metagenome (GOLD analysis project Ga0307987, IMG submission 203157) | Marine microbial communities from Ellis Fjord, Antarctic Ocean - #181 | ecosystem: Environmental > Aquatic > Marine > Unclassified | place: Southern Ocean | collected 2014-10-08 | reverse complement strand
ACATACAATTAGTTAGATGGAGAGTTCGTTAGATAGGCAGACATGCTCTGAAGGAGCATTTGGTTTTAGCCTAGGGTGAGCAGAGCGTAACCCTAGGTAACATAATAAAAACAAAGTCTTTACCAGCCCACGGCAGTGTCCTGACGATCAACGAAATCCGTGCTAGCAAAGCTAGTGTGTTGGTTATTGGATATTCGTTTTGTCTTAACGAACAACGAAATCTGTGCTAGCTTTGCTAGTCCCGCAAAGCGGGAATCAACGATCAACGTAACACGAATTACATACATAGAACTTAGAACTATAACAGAATTGGATGCAGGCTACTTGTCACGCCGTAGGAACGAAGGCGGAAGCCAGCTTGCTGCGAAGGCGGAAGCCTGCAAACTTTTGACAGAACCAACAATAAAGGAAAACAGACATGCGAACACGAACGGACATTTTCAACCATATATCCCTTTTAATGATCGGACTGACCATTTTCTGTGGTGCTAATCAAGCAGTTGCCACTGAGCAAAACACGCTTGTCTTCGTCAAGGAAACCAAGGACAAGATGGGCCTGCCCAACATGGTTCTGGAAAGCATCCAGGCCGATGGAAGTGGTCGGCGTGTTATCTTTGATGCCGCCGTCCAGGAAGCGCCTGAAGAAATTCCCTTCCCTAAGAGGCAACGAACGCCGGACATATCTCCCGCCGGGAAGCAGATTGTTCTGCGCCGGAGTTGGACGGTGTCGGTGATGAATTGGGATGGTTCAGGTGCCGTCAATGTTACCCCGTACCGCCGGGAATGGCTTGATCCGCGTTGGTCACCGGATGGCAAGCAGCTCGTGCTCTGCTCGGACATTCGCGATCTAGCCGAGATCTTTGTCGTAAACGCAGACGGCAGCGATCTGCACAACGTTACCTGGAAAGGGCGTTCCAACGAGCGATCGCCGGACTGGTCACCGGACGGGAAGCGAATCTGTTTCATCAGCGACCGCAATGGCAAGTTTGAGCTGTTCACCATGAACGCTGACGGCATGGAACAGACAAGGATTATATCTCTGGACGGGGATATTCGTGAGCCGGATTGGGGACCGAATAACCAGATTGCGTTTGCGCTTCAGAAAGCGAACGGGACTTCTGTGCTGTACAAGGTAGACCCGGATGGTGAGAACCTGAAAGCACTTACTGATGGGGCGTTCTGGGACGGGCAACCCGCATGGGATGCCGAGGGCAAACGATTGGCATTTGTGTCGAACCGGGATGGAGATTCTGATATATGGGTTTTGGATGTTGCTTCAGGAGATACGCACAATGTGACTCGTAATCCTGCGCACAGCGAGTTGTTCCCCGTCTGGGTTCCGACACAGATTTCCGACAAGGTTCAGGATGTGAGCGTGGCGAACATTGCCGGACTTGAGCTTCCTAGACCGAGGATGCTGTTTCGTGCGGAGGATCTTCCCGCTATTCGTACACGGCTTGCCCAGCCAATCTTCGCCCCCGTGTGGGCTTCTTTTCTGAAAAACTGTGATGCTCTGTGCAATCCGGAATCCAAAGTGTCTCAGAAGGTAGAAGCGTCAATTGCAGCGATTAAGGATCATCCTTCAAAGGGGCTCTACGATCGATCGGCTTGGATTAAACCGGTTTTTGATCTTTCTTTTGCATGGCAGGTGACGTCAGACGAAAAATATGGACAGCGTGCAGCCGACTGGCTGATTAGCATTGCGGAGGAGTATGCGAAGTGGCATCAGTTAATGGTATTTGAGGCTCCAACGGCTTGTTCCTATGATTGGCTTCACAGTCTGTTTTCTCCTGAAGATCTCAATATGTTGAACGGGATTCTGCAGACAACTGCAAAATCGTTCTTCAGTAAAATCAGCGATGTCTATTTTGGCGAGACCACTATCATTGAGAGCAATTTCGCTACGCATGACGCTGGGTCATATGGACCTGCCTTTCTGGCGCTCTCGGGTGAACCGGGTAGTCAGGGCGAATGGCTTCCGGCAGCCGCTCGTTTGACCACAATCAACCTGAACACATGGATTGGCGAATCAGGAGACGCCGCTGAAGGAACTTCCTATTTTAATCGGCCTGTGGATCTCATGATGCCGTTTATGGTCAGTTTGAAGTGCAATGGTTTATACCCCGAAACCCGTCAGTCCAACCTGAAAAAATTTGCGGACTGGTTGGCTGTGGTCAACGCCGGCGGCCACCTGCCGTCCCTCGGAGACAGCGACGGCGGCCGCATCCACTTCCCCGTCGGGTTGCTGCGCCTGTATCCTGATAATGAGACGGCCCGCAAACTCTGGAACAGCATTGAGCGGCCGGATAAACCGAAGCGCGATGTTCTTTCGCTGCTGTGGTTTGAACCATCAGAGAACAAGGCGCAGGACTTTACTGGTTTCCCAAAAACGGCCTACCTTAGGAATCAGAACTATCAGATTTTCCGTAGTGGGTACGATAACGACTCTCGTTTTTTGACTTTTGCTCTGACCGCTGGGGGGCATGCACACAGTGAATGCGGGGCTATCGCCCTGCGCGGCTTTGGTGAGGAGTTGCTGGTCGATCCTGGGCAGGCGGTTTCTGCTGCTGACTGCCATTCCCAGGTGTTGATTGATGGCTTGGGGCGATTTGTTAATTACCGGTCTGCCGATACGCCTCGTGAAAAGATGTCGCCTATCAAGTCGACCGATTTCGCATCGGCCTCTTCGGTGGATATGCCGTCTGCCTTTGCTACTCGTGAGACAAGCACCCACGGCCTTCCGACGTACAGTATTCCGGGGCCGGGCATGAAGCTCTCGCGGGGTGGCCGCACGATCGTCATGGTTGGTGATGACACGACTTCGGTTCCTCCATACTATCTGATTCGCGACGACGTACAGCTGGATGATCAGGCACATCTTTACGAACAGCTTTTCATTGGTGACGCCGACATGAATGTACGCGATAACGGTGACGGGTCGTTCGTTATGGCGCGCCGCTACAGTGGTTCGTGGCTGGCACCCCAGAGCGGAAAAAAGGGAGACGCCGTGCTGGACTTCAACGTGTCGGAAGCCGGGGAGTATCAGGTGTGGATTTATATGAAGTCTAACCCTGACTCTAAACGCACGGGGCAGTTTGCCTGGAAGCTCGGGGACTCGAAGTATAGCGGTTCCCTCGCCTTTAAGTCCCGGTGCCGTAATAGCTGGCAATGGTTGGCAGCAGGAGATGTCTTGCCGTTGACGATCGGAAAACACCAGTTGAGACTGCTACCTCGTAACACGATTGCGGCCAAAGTGGCTTTGATTCCTGGTGCCAAGGCTAAGGATTATTCTGGGTGGGGTGATCTTCCTGATGGCTCTCTGGTACGTTCGTACGAGGATGCCGTAGTGACCGGGGGAGCCTGGGTTCAGAAGTCTTCTGCACGTGCCCCGGCAGAGCTGCTTGTTGCATCTCTGAATAACGATACCACCACTTTTCAGACGGAGACATTCAGCTTCAAGACACGGTTCTACGGGCATCAGTTTATTACACTACCTCGCACCAAATTGGTTCAACATCAGGTGGAAGCGAACTTTCTGACACTCGTATATCCCTACCTGCCGGGCATGCAGCAACCGGAAATCCGAAAGGAAAATGACGGGGCAACCATACTATGGAAAGACGTAACCGATACGGTACATGTGCAAGATAGTACGATTATGGTGCAGCGAACCCATAAGAGTGGCAAAGAAGAACGTTTCCAATACCAGCGAGAATTTTAACACTAACCGTGCAGAAAGGAGAGGCATTTATGCAAAGAACTATTCTATTGTTGCTATGTATGTTGGCGTTTACAGGTGGCGGTGTGTCCACCGCTGCCCCGGTGCATCCGCATCTGTTCTTCAGTAAGGAAGAGCTTCCTGCGATTCGAAAAAGGGTTGAACGGGGAACGCCCAAGCGCGCTTGGTTTTTTATGAAAGAGCGCTGTAAGAAGTATCTGCTTTTGACCAAGCTGCTTCCGTCCAGCGATCTGGATACCCCGAAACTCGACCCCCTGAGCGAACTTGCACTCGCTTGGCAGATTTCGGAACGGGTAGAATACAGGGACAAGTTCCTTGAGCTACTACAGGCGGCTAGGAAGGAGAACATGGACCTGGGAGCATTGCATTATGACACGGCCATGATTTTTGACTGCGGTTACAACGTGATGTCGGAAGATGACCGTCAGTACCTCAAGACGTTTCTCCTGCGTGCGATGAAGAGGCAGGAAAACGCGTACAAGGTGGTCTGGTTTCCTTTCAGTAATTGGGGATTGATTCCGGGTATGACGGGGTTGCGGGAAGCCGCTGTCCTGTACGGACATCCCGAGTATCAACCGGAACTCCTCGAACACGCGGCAGAACTGGTGCGGAATGTCTTCTGTTGTTTCATCGACGACGCTGGATTCCCGGGCGAGGGCGGCGACTACCTCAACTACCCGTTTGGCCGTATCGGCGGGGCAAGCGTCTTCATCCTCAAGCGTAAGGGATTCGATTTAGTAACAGGAACCAACCTGCACAAGATTCCGCAGTACCTGCTGGCTGCAGGCATCCCACGGGAAGGGTTGCCGTCATATTTTCCGTTCGGGGATTCCGGCTATTCGACCCCAAGTCCGTATACGCTGCGGGTACTGCTGAACATGATGCCGCAGAATGCGCTCATGCATCGCGTTGCGGTCCTCGCGGATATTGAGTCCGAGCACATGCCCGATCCGTTTTCAGGCATTTTTTACTACGTACCAGTGCAGAATCCATCCAGTCCGATTCCGGACCTCCCGCATGCTACTTTCGATTCTGAGAGTGGGATCGTGACGTACAAAAGTGACATAACCCCGGACGCCTTCTTTGTTGCTTCCTGTACCCGACAGGGTCGGGGTCATACCCACGAAGATGTGGGGAATTTCATCATGCGGGCTTACGGGGAGGACTGGCTGACCGATCCCGGCTACGGCGAGGGGTCGCTCCTGCTCCACAACATGGTTGCCATCAACAACGATTCGCCTAAGAGCTGTGGTGCCCCGGGTTTCATCCAACAGGCATTGCTTGCGCCATCCGCCGTTATCGTTCGCTCCGATCTCACGCCTTTCTGGAACTTCTACAGGCGTCCCAGTCAGGGAAGTCCTCTCTTCCACGCTGCGTACCCGGTTCAGCATGCGTACCGGACTCTGGTTGTGCTTCCCGGAAATCCGGACCGGGGAATTCCACCCTATGTTATTCTTTCCGATGACGTAAAACGCGATGAAAACAGTCATCTCTATTCCCAACTGTTCCAGACTGGACACGACAAGGAGATTACGCTGTCCGACCACGGGGCGATGATTACGAAGGGTGACGGTCATATGCGGGTGGCGGTTTTAGAACCGCAGGAGGCCGTGGTCGGTACCGACGAGTGGAAGACATACGGTCGGTTTGCCGGAAAGAAATTCCGTCGAGTCAAGGCTGAGGTTACGGGGCGGTACGGCCGTTTCGTTACAATCCTGTATCCGCGTCACGAGGGGTTGCCGGAGATGAAGTTGCGTCCCGAGCGCGGGCCAGCGCGTTGGGCTATTGACTGGGAAGGCGGGACAGACTTCCTGGACTATAGAACTGCGGAACGGCGTGTGGGCTACGAACTTATGATGTGGCGAGTCGCGAGCGGCCAGACGCGAGATGCTAAGCCGCAGGAATACGTCATTGTTAATGCTAAACGTGAAGTTAAGCAGGGCAAACAGACACTTGCAGAGGTCATTGCCTGCCACACGGGGCAACCGGCTAAGGGGTTTATTTACAGCGTTGCTTTTGCCGGGGAGGAACTGCACGTAGATGTCTACGAAGATCCGTTCAACGAGCGCAAGATTCGGCGATTGGCTCAAGTTCGTGCGTTTGCTCCGGGTGTCCGGAGGGTCTGGATTAACGGGATACAGCGTGCCTTCGATGCAGATGGTGATTTCGTCAGTGTCACGGCTTATAGCCGGTTGATCGAGGATAATCGTCAGATTGGAAACGACAAATGGGATCGACTCATGAAACGGCAGAGCGAAATCCGCAAGTACACGCCATCGCAAGCCATCAAGGCAGAACCAAAATGAAGGTTCTGTCAAAAATTGTATGAAAGATATGAAAGACAAGAAAATTGAAAATTTTCTAATACGGACGCCAGAGACGTATTAGCTCCTGCCCTGTTTAGGGGAGGTGTCTGAGGTACGAGGACGGAGGGGTTCTTTCTCCCGTGTGAACCTTGCAGGTTAACGATTAGATTGCAACTTTAACGGGGAGGGTCATCGTCCCTGATGACCGAAATTAAAGAGAAACTGTAGGGATAAGACAAAAAGGTCTGTATCTCCTTTATTTATAAAGAATTGACTGCAGGCTCAGCCTGCAACTTTTGGCAGAACCAAAATGAAACACAGGAGGAGAAAAATGAAAATGATTGCTGTTCTGATTATTGTGGCAGGTCTTGCCCTGGCGGACACCGCCACGGGAGAGACGCTTGCGCTCTACAACTTCAATGGCCGTCTACAAGCCCCTTGTCCGTACTCCAAGGAACAGGTGGATAAACAGAAGGCTTTGCCCTATGCTCCGAATGCCGATGAAGGCGAGTGCGGGCCGTCGCTTCTGCATCAATACGGGAAGTATGGTTCGAGATCCTGGTATGATCCGCGAGAACAGGGGGGTGTGTTGCACATGAAGTTTGCCCATGGTTTTCTGTTCGACCAATTCCACACCGAGAAACCGCTTTTCGGTACGGGTGATGACTTCAGCGGGGAATTCCAAGTTTCCGTGCACTACTCCTACGGAAGGGAAAGCCTCCTTGGTTCGGTAGGCGGTCTGCGACTGCGGGTCATGACCTACACGCCCCTTACCGGGAAGTTCACCGTTGTGCTGGACGATGGGCAGCGCTGCCTGGGCAGTGTCCTTTTGGACTCGGATACCTACCACACACTCACATTCGGGCGTACCGCCCCCGATGCGCTCTTTCTTAGCGTCAACGGGACACCGTGTGCATCTATTTCCGATAAAGTAAAAAAGAAGGCTCCTGAGGAGCTGTGGATTGGCGGTGCCAACGACATCAAAATTGGTCTGATTCAGATTAGTCAGACATCTCTGGAAGGAAATATGCCATGAATAGATTTAGAATAGTACTGGTCTCATCTTTTGTGCTTCTGGTCGTAAACTGCTGCCTGGCCGGAAAAATCGCCTGTTATAACTTCAATGGACATGCCCCTGAATTGTCGGACGACCTGTATGTGCCGCGCCAGGAATCCGGCGAGGTGGGGGGGGCGCTGCGGGTTCATGCCCCGGACCTTGGGGATGGTAAGCACGCGGTTACCTGCGGAAAGGATCAAGGCCGGGACGTCCTTGTTCTTTCTCGTTCGCATCGATACGGGACTAACTTTGTTGTTTCTACGAAAGACTATGAAACCGCGGGAACAGCGGACGTGCTAACTCTTGAGATGGTGTTCCGACTACAGGAAGTGCGGGGGGTAACCACAGGTGGAAGACGGAACTTTATGCGGCTGATCGCCACAGAGGAGCTGTTCGTCTATGTTTTCAATCCTGACACCAAGGCTGGAACGTTCAGTATGGCGATTGCTGCCAACCGCGTCAGCGCGACTCTGGAGAATCTGCCCTTGGACTCGTACCTACATTTTGCACTCACGGTCGATACGGACGGTACGATGCTAGCGTACATCAACGGGCAACCCAGGGCTGAGACCATGAAGAAGCCTGGAAAGCTTCACACTGCCATGGTGCTGGGTAGTTGGCTCCCGGGCAAGGGCGGATATCCCGGAACGCTACGCGTTAACATCGATGACATGGTACTGCACGATGAGCTGCTGCAACCCGCAGACTTCATCAAGAGCCCTGGAGATCTTCGGTAAGACCGGTGAATGGACCATGGATGCAAGGCGAAGAGGCCTGTGTTCAGCAACTTATCTTAAAAATAAAGGAGTATTAGAGATGGGCGAAAAGATTTATAATAACATAGAACTACCTGATGTCTGGCCTCCAAGGACGGTCGATTTGGAATGTTCTGAACCGCAGCGGATTCCTTACCTAGAGAAGCGTCCTGACGTGGTCGATATCGATATCGGACGTCAGCTCTTTGTTGATGATTTTCTGATTCAAAAGTATGGAACGGAGATGACGCGGAAGTACCACCATCCGGATAAGTATACCGGTAACCCGATCTTTTTTCCCCAGAGCCCTGAAGAGCTCAATGATGACCTTCCTCCGTGCACCATTCCCAAGTCAGGCGGGGTGTGGTTTGATACAGCGGATCAGACTTTTAAGATGTGGTACATGGCCTCCTATCTGGGGAATGTCGCGTACGCCACAAGTCGTGATGGAATCAACTGGGAGCGCCCGAGTCTTGATATCGTTCCCGGTACCAACCTCTGTATGCGCAAAGAACTTCACCCGGATTCCGGCAGTGTGGTGATTGATTATGAGACAACTAACCCCGATGAGCGATTCAAGTATCTTTTAAGGGAACCTAACCCACTTGGGGGGGGAGGGAATATTCCTGCTCACATGCTGACCTCTCCTGACGGCATTCACTGGACAGAAAAAGGCATGACCGGAATCATCGGCGATCGCAGTACCATGCACTACAATCCTTTCCGGAAGAAGTGGGTTCAAAGCATTCGGTGGTGTGAATTTGACGGCCGTGATCGCCATTATCAGGAGTCTGATGACTTTGTCCTTAGCGGGAAATGGGATGACATGAAAAATGTCACCCCATGGATGCGGGCTGATAGCCTTGACCATGGTGATGGTAATTATCCTCAGCTCTACAACCATGACGCCATCGCCTATGAAAGCCTGATGCTTAACTTCCACGAGGTTCACAAGGGTCCGCCGAATCATGTCGGTGAAGGGCTCGGGTTACCGAAGCTTACCGAGATTACATTGGGCACCAGCCGTGACGGCTTCCACATTCATCGCCCTGACCGTACTCCGTTTATCGGGGCCCGGCGTGAACCCGGTAGTTGGGAGTATGGATACGTTGAGTCTTCAGCCGGTATGTGCTTGGTGGTTGGCGATGAACTCTGGTTCTACTACACTGCCTATGCCGGTGACCCGAATCGGGCTAATACCGACAGTTGGTATGTCAACGGAACCTACGCTAACGGTGCCATGGGGTTGGCCAAGCTCCGTCGTGATGGATTTGCCTCCATGCAGGCGCGCTACCCGGGTGCAACCTTGCGGACCCGTCCGGTTCGCTTTAGCGGTAGCCATTTCTTTGTGAACGTTCAAACTGCCAGTTCGAACCTTCGGGTAGAGGTACAGGATCAAGAGTATACTACGATCGAAGGCTTTAGTTACGACGACTGCTTACCCTTTAACGGCAACAGTACGTCAACCGAGATTCGCTGGAAGCATGCCAACCTGTCCCAGCTTGCCGGCAAACCGGTTCGCTTCGTTTTCAAGATGGATCGGGGTGAGATTTACTCCTTCTGGGTTTCAAAATCGGAAAAGGGCGAAAGCAACGGCTACATTGGTGCCGGCGGCCCTGGCTTCACCGGTCCAATCGACACTATTGGAAAGTAATTATGTATACTGACTCCTGAATTCTGTACGATTGCAACTATTTGCAATCGCACCCTAGCCCAAAAGGGAGCGCTTTTTTGTATTGACAGGTTGGCCGCCTTATGAGAAACTTTAAAAAGTTAAATTGGGCTCGGTTTATCCGAAATACCGTGCTCTTCCAGAGGTCAAAGTGAGAATAACTGATTAAATTCAGAAAGGTGGAAGTATGAAAATGAATAGACGGATTGTTGTTGGAATAGTAACTGTTGTCATCTTGATTTTGAACCAAGCCGGAGCAGATATATTGGCTCGGTATACCTTTGATGGACGTACCGGCGCTGGGCAGCGCACGCAGCGTCCGCATGATGCGTTTTCGCCCTATACGGGATCAAACTACGTGGCGGATGTGAGTGCGGAAGAATGTGGCCCGGTGCTGGAGAATCCCGGCGGTGGTGGCACTGCGGATTACTATCAGTCCTATTACAATAACGGCGCGAGTGCTGACACAACGAAACGCGAAACGCTTGAAATGGCTCGAAATCATGCGTGGTATCCTGACCGCTACAGGACAGTCGCCGGGGAGGGAATGGTCCCTCTCACCGGATCATTCACCTGGGAGGCGCTCGTTCGAGTTCTTTCTACGACCGGTGTAACCACAGGCGGACGGGTGAACGTTAGCTGGTTGATTAGTTCCAATTTCAAGGAGGATGTAGGCGGTGTTCTCAAAAACCGAGGCGTCTCGTTCCGGTTTGATAACTACGATTCCGAGGCGGGCACCTATGAGGCCCTGTTCAATATTGTTTATAATATCTGGGGCCATTCCACCTCAGTTATCGCTACCAATCTGAGTGTTTCCAGTTACTACCATTTTGCATGCGTATATGATGACGATGTAAACATGATGCGTCTCTACGTGGATGAGGCGCTTGAAGCCAGCGCCGGTGTCACCAGCTATACGCGCACGAATGAAGTGGGTATCTGTGGATGGAGTGTTAATACTGCAACAACCCAGAGTCCCGGAGCCATGAAAGGATTCATTGACGATCTGGCGTTTACCGACGATGTGCGGCGGCCCGGAACTTTTGTGATGAGTCTGAAGGGAACGCTGATCCTCATTCAGTAGCTGAAGTAGATGACATGCCCAAAAAAACAGAGGACACACATGAGTAAAGAACAGGCAGATGATAATATCGCGTGGTTTACGTCGCAGCGGTTTGGTTTATTCGTTCACTGGGGGCTCTACAGCATTCTGGGGCGTGGGGAATGGGTGCAGAAGCGCGATGGTATTCCAGTCGATGAATATGCAAAATTGACGAATCAGTGGAATCCGTGTTCCTTCGCTCCTGAGTCTTGGTGTTTGGCCGCAAAAAAAGCCGGAATGCGCTACGTCGTCTTCACTGCACTTCATCATGACGGCTTTGCGCTTTTCGACAGCAAAGCTGATGCTTTCAATAGTATGAACACACCGGCACGGTTTGACTTTGTGAAAGCATTTGTGGATGCGTGCCATAAGCATGGACTTGGGGTTGGGATCTATTACTCTCTGGTCGATTGGCGATTTGTTGAAAATGGGCGATGTACAGAAGAGCAGGGCGTAGCGATGCGAACACTTGCTCATGCGCAAATTGAGGAACTCATGACCCGCTACGGCAAAATTGACATTCTCTGGTATGACGGATTATGCTGTCCGACGAAGGAGAACCCGGTTTTGGTGGACAAAGCAGCGTTCTGGGAGGCCGAGAAACTCAACGCCATGGTACGAAGTCATCAGCCATCTATCGTTATCAATAATCGATCAGGTATAGATGAGGATTTTGGCACGATTGAAGGGCGCAACATCATCCGCCCACTTGAAGGCGTTAAGGCGTGGGAAGCATGCATGACGTTGGGTGATGACGATTTCAGTTACTGGGGTTACTGCCACAGTGCATTCAACCGCCGTACACCGGCGCAAGTTCTGTTGCTTCTGTTGCACACACTTGAATTCGGTGGCAATTTTCTGCTGAATGTCGGTCCCGGACCCGATGGAATTATTCCCGCTTGGCAGGCAGAAATTCTAGATGTCGTCGGAAGTTGGGTACATGAGAACCATGAGGCCGTTTTCGGCACAGAGGCGACGAATGTCGCACGCCCTACGCCGAAAAGTCATCAGGGGAATTCGTGTGGTTTCTTTACCGCCAAGGGGAGCGTGCTCTATTTCTATCTCTATGAATGGCCGGGACACGAAACTCGCATTCCATGCCTACGAACGGAAATATCCTCAGTCACGGTGCTCAAGACTGGACAGATTCTTCCGTTCCGTCGAGAGGCGGATGGCGCGTTTGTTGTTTCTGGTCTTCCCGACACGTCGCTTGACCCTCTCTGCACGGTGCTGAAGTTCACCTGTGGTCATGGCGTATGAGGCGGGGAGATTGTCCTAAGGCCTTGTTAAATCGTGTTTGGATAGGGTTTCCTGAACAGCAAGCCCTAGGTAGGGTTTCCTGTTTAATGCTAGAGAACAGGAAGCCCTAAGTAAACTTATTCAAGAATTTGTAAACGGCGTGAGGGTTCTTG
>Ga0307987_1001682_pt1 | contig 12044 bp, 16 predicted proteins | sample EllFjometagen181_FD_203157 | JGI IMG/M metagenome (GOLD analysis project Ga0307987, IMG submission 203157) | Marine microbial communities from Ellis Fjord, Antarctic Ocean - #181 | ecosystem: Environmental > Aquatic > Marine > Unclassified | place: Southern Ocean | collected 2014-10-08 | reverse complement strand
CTGCCAGTCCTGAGCTTCGTCCTCCGCCAAATACAAATTACCTACCGCTCTTGTCATATATCTAGAACTACCATTTGACATGAAATCTATAAGTACTTCCGCACATCCAACTTGTGTCTGAACACAAGCAATACATGATGTTCTTGTATTACCTGTTTTCTTTTTGTGTCCGCAACCTTTACAATTCCCCATAATCAACCTCTGGAGGAATGTTTCTTGAAAATTGCACTCCTATCAAATCATATTCATCTGAAGATATGATGTCTTTTATACCCTGGTCTGGTGGCGAAGGTTCTCTAAAAACATCATAAGCGGATGATTGAAATACTATATAAAAAAGCCCTTTAGGGAGTACCACAGTAAATGGATTCTCAGTTGGATACTCATCCCAGTTAAACACAGTGCTTGTTACACCGCATCCGGCAACCTCCGAAGATGCTCCAGACTCTCCAACAACGAACTCTAATAACTCGGTTGATGACTCTACAGTAATAAGTTGCAGTTGCGAGCTATTAACTTCACGTCCTCTAAAACTTGTTGTATCTTCATATAAATTAGAGTTATTGTATAATGACCCTCCTGTAAATTCCAAGGTCATAGGCGAGGTAATGAACAACTTTATAAAGCATACTCCTTTTTGCCTTTCATGAGCATTATTAAAAGCCCTTCCGCAATAAGTACTAGCTTCAAAATTAAATTTATAATTAAATGCAGTTGCGGTCTTTGTTATTTCAAAAGGCGTTCCACAGAAAACGTCTGGATCGTCATAAATAAACTCTTCTCCACCTCTTTCGCAATCGTACATCCCTTCCTGTGAATACTGAAAAGCAATCCATTCACAGCAGCATTCATCACCTAACATTATCTTGTCGGAATCAGGTATTCTTAAAAGTTTATTTGTATCATTTAGAAATAGTTTCATTACCCACTACTTTCTTCTTCGTTACAATCGCCAAGTATAAATCCGTAAATAACTCCATGATGTTCTTGATATGGAACATCATCAATAACCCTCGCAATTAGTATTTTACATTTGTTATCCTCGTAAGATGGGAAAGTATCAGAAGTATATATAACCGGATCACCTATCCCATCTTCTCCATAATCAGACTGCAACCATATATATTGGCATGCGGTATCTGTAAATTTAGGAATAGTAAAGTCTTGATTGTTGATAACCGCTCTTCCACACGAAACGTTATCATAATCTGAACCATCAACAATACTAAATGTTATATTTCCCTCTTCATCAACAACTTTTAGTAATTTAAAATATCCATTATACTCGTAAAATTCATTAGAAAGAAATGGCTTTTTTCTATCAGGATACATTCGACCAACAACAGTAGGTAAACCATGTGCTTTTCTGATTGCAGTCTTTGTTGGCTCTGTAGATTTTATTACTTTTACTGTCATATTGTACTAGGCAAGTTTAATGCCCCCCATGATTTAGGAAATTTTGCAGGAAATGAAGCATAGTAATTGTCATCAATATGTGTTGATGTTTGAGCTGGACTACCTGCACTACTTACATAAACCATTGAGCCAATATCAAGATCTCTTTTTGTTTGATCAAAATTCCCATAGACTCCCTTTTGAAGCTGGATGTTTGCAACACCTGAACCAGCTTTCATCATAAAACCTCGCAATGCTACAAGCTTATCATACTCTTTTCTTAAATCTTCAATCTCAACTGTTACTGCGTAATATTCAACTTCGTTCCCTGATGCCATTGTTGTTTGTTCTAATGTTGCGGATATACTTTGTAAAACTAAAAACTTCTCTTCAAAAGAAATATTAAGAATTGTGACACCTTCCGAATTTATAGTTCCCTCAAATTCTTGTTTCCATGAATAGTCAAAGTTTCTTAAATTGTAAGAAAATTTAATAATGCCATGACTTACATCTTTTTGAGGTAATATAGGCTCTTTAGTAATCGGATGTACAACTGGTTTAGTTGGATTGAATTGTGTGTCACCATCTTGATATGCCTTGTCTTGAGCCTCAACAACTGTCTTAGTATCATAACTGATTCCATACGGTGGTAAGTTCCAGGGGAAAATCTCACCTGTTGGATCATCTGCTGTTGAACTCTTTGTATATGTAACCTCAACAACCCATGAGCCATCTCCTGATGTCTCGAACCCTTCACCTATAGTAGGATCACCTATTGATGTCACTATGTAATCAGCGTGTCTAGGATGAGCTTCATTAGGCTTTGGCAAGTTAGAATCACTACTTATATCATCAGGGAAATCACCAGGCTTTAAAAGATATAAAAATTTCCTCAAATAGGTATATCCTGAACTTCCGTAATTAAAAGAACCTGCTTGCTCGTTAATATATTCAATTGTCATTATATTGCCTCCTCCACAATTATTGATGTTGGTGTTGTATTTTTAAGTGCATCTGCTGTTTTTTTGGTGTTCTTTGCAACCTCTTCACCTGTCTTTAATTGTTGCTTCTGAACTTCAAAGTTTCTCTCATCAAGTTTTATCTGAGCTTTCAATTGTGCATCTTCAACACTCCCCTTTATTACTGCTCTTGCAACTTGCTTATTTCCGCCTGTCGTTATATCTTTATCTTTATCTTTGTCTGTAAGATTAAAAATTTGATCATTAACCTCAATCAAATCTTTTTTCGCGTTCAACCTTCCAATAGTTCCGCCAGTTTGTGTCTTATTGATTAAAAGTAATCTCTTTTTCTCAAGTGTAATTAATTTTTCTTCATCTGACATTCTGTCATAAGCAATTTTTTTTCTTCTGTCTGCAATCTGCTCTTCTAATTTTTTCTTCATGCCTGCGGTTTTCAAATCGGCTAAGTTTGATTTTGCTTCCGCTCTTTGATCAAATGTTTTGTTTTTAATTTCTTCAAAAGTTTGGTCTCTAAACGGTCCAGGCTTTAATTCGTTGTTTTTGCGAATTTTAAGTATCTTTTCAAGATTTTTAATTTCTCTTTGAGCAACTTCATCTTCTACCTTTGAATAATCCTTTAAGTACTGAATGTGTTCTATGATAGCATCATTGTTTTTGTTAATCCACTTTTCTTTAGTTGCGTACCACTCATTACCTTTTTGCAAAAGTGTTTGTCTATCTGATTCAAGTTCAGCAGCTTTCATTCTTTCCATTGCTCCAATATACTTTTCTGCAAATGCATCAATCTTGTCACCATTCCCAGAAAGTTTCACGGCAAGTAATCCTATACCAACCGCTGCTGCTGCAACTGCAAGAGTAATTCCAACTATTGCAGCAGTTGCGCCTACTGTTGCTAGTGTAAAACCGCTTGTTGCTACTGTGGCTGTGGATAGCATTGCTGCCCAAGCCTTTATAACAATAATATCAAGGAGTGAAAATTTAGAACGTGCGGCAATTGCTTTGTAATTTGCTATTGTACCAAGTGTATTTATTCCCGTTGAGATTGAATTTTTTGCCATTGCTACAGTATGAAAACCTAAAGCACTTATTGCACCTTTTAAGCCAAGCATGCTCATAGCCTTACTTGCAATACCTAAGGTTACGCCCCATTTAAAAACCGTCTTGATATTCCTCTTTTGTGCTTGATCAAAACTATTGAATAGTTTTAGATTATCATTAACAGCATTTCCAAGGGTCATTATACTACCCTTCATATTCAATGCTTCGTTTGTCCCATTAATAAGATTATTCTTTAAAGTCTTTAATCTACCTTCAAAACTCTTTAGCTGATTGTCTGAAACTCTTTTAGTTGTTCCACCAGCTAAATCAAGCTCATTCTCAAACTTCCTGATGTTTTTACTCATTCCGAGTAAAGGAGTAACTACTTGTTGTGTTCTTTTTTCAAAGCCTAAAAGTTCCAAGGCAGCAGATTTTTCTCTAACACTTAATCCATTTAATGCACCTTCCAAGTCTTGAACAATGTCTGCCATGTTCCTCATGTTGCCTGTAGCATCAAACACGTCAACGCCTAAAGCCTTGTAAGCCTCTGCGTTGTCTCTAGCTGCAGGAACTACTAAGCGAAGGAAACGACCAAGCATTGCGCCAGCTTTAGCACCTTTTACACCTTGTTCTGCATAAGCAGCCAATACAGCAACGCCTTCTTCTATTTCAATATTAGCTGCTCTCATTGCTGCAGCGGAATCACTTGTTAATGCTGTGGCAAACTCTTCAACTGAGGCGTTTGCAAGAGTGTTAGCCTTTACCAGGTTATCCGTTACCCTTGTCATTCCCCTTATATCTTGCGCGGAGTCATCGCTGGCAAGACCTAAAGCCTTTTGTGCATCTGCGGCAAGTGTTGTCGCTGTCGAAAGGTCGAACATACCTGCTGTTGCAAATTCATTTACTGTTGAAAGTAATTTTTGAGATTGTGCAAGGTCTTTACCAGCCGAAATTAGAAAGAAATATCCACGAGCTAAATCCGCTGCAGATGTCATTGATTGATTGGAAATTGTTTGAGCGGTTTTTTCAAGCTCTGATCTTATTTGTGGAGATACTTGCTTTGTAATTGCTAAGCTCTGATTCATTGCGGAATCAAAATCTATAAATGAACGTGCTGCAAAGCCTATACCGGCAGCTACTGCAACCATACCAACATTGGCAAGAACAGAAATACGTTTTTGAAACTTACGCGTGTCTTTCTGTGCTTGTCTTAAACCTTTGCGGTATTGTTTTGTGTCTGTCTTTAGATATACCGCCAGTGTTCCAATGTTAGTTGCCACGGCTTGTCTCCTTCTCGAACTGCATCTTTTCATCAGCAGTCATGTTTTTATATAATTTATCTTTATATTTCGCCATATTACCCGTAACAAGAGAAATAAGTAATTGACTACCAGACATTAATTGTTCTTTATCCTTCTTTTCTTGTTCATCATCATCAAATTTTATGAAACAGTCTTTAAACTCTAAATCTTGAAACTCTTTCAACGACAAAAGATAAACAATTCTAGCAAGATAAAAGTCTTGTTTTTCAACTTCTTTTAACTTATCGTTTCTGTACTGTTGCCATTTACGGAATTCCAAAAGGCTCAACTTCTCTTGATTATCTTCTACGCTTCCGCCAATCTGTGTAGAGATGTAATGCCAAGTGGTTTCCCGTTCCGTTAAAGGAGTAGATTCGCCACCAGAAGATGATGACGAACCCTTGATTAGTTTCCCGCTTTATTACCGTTGTTAACGTCACAAAACAGATTAAACAATCTCATTACGTCAGCATTCTTGAATTCATCACTGCGAAGTTCAGCTTCTGTAACAGCTGGCTTCATATCTGATGGATTAATGAATATGCTCGCTAACATTTTAGCTGCTGCAACATTGTCACCGCTTCCAAATGTCTGCATTGCTTCTGTATATTCAGCTTCACCTAATAATCTGACTAAAACTGGAATCTTTTCTTTTCCAATTTCAAAAACAGCTTCTTGGTGTCCGTGTTTCTTACTTGCGTCTATTAATCTCATAATACTCCCCTATTTTTATTTGTTTATTTATTTTATGCTGATGCTGCAACAACCGCAACAACTGCAACCGTTTCAACTCCTGATGTATTTAAGTTTGTAACTACAAAAGTATAATCAACATCACTACCTGATCTTGCTGCAACATCTGATGTTGATGCTCCACCGAACTCACAGAATAATGTTAATGTTATTGTTAATCCATCATAAGTTGGAATTGTAACAATCATCGCTTCCGAACCTGATGCAAAAGTTTGATTCGGAACAAATCCACAACCTAAAACAACATCCTCAATTTCTGAAAGTGTTGATAATACAGAAGTTGTTACCGCTGCGGTTGTTAAAGTTGTTAAATCAATCTTTTCCTTTGTACCTAATACCGAAATCGCAATTGTTTTAACGCTTGGTATTACAACAGCTTTAAATGATACTGTCGAACCCGTACCATCTGCCAGTCTTTTTATATTTACTGTTTGTGTCATTTTTTACTCCTTTAAGTAACTGTTGGAATTGTTTCAACTCCAGCCTTTAGATTTGTAACTACAAAAGTATAATCAACATCACTTGCTGCTCTTGCTGCAACATCACTTGTAGATGCACCACCGAACTGAGCATAAAGAGTCAATGTTAATGTAGCTCCACCATAAGCAGGAACCGTAATTACTAGTGGGGATGAAGTTGTAACAAATGTTGCATTCGGAACAAATCCACAACCAATAACAACATCTTCAATTTCTGAAAGTGTAGACAGTACAGAGGTCGTTACCGCTGCATTTGAAAGGGTTGTTAAATCAATCTTTTCCTTTGTACCAAGAATTGAAACTGCAATAGTTTTAACACTTGGTATAGCAGTCGATGCAAAAGTAGCTGTTGCACCGCTTCCATCTGCCAATCTACTTGTATTTACTGTCTGAGCCATAATTTACTCCTTATACCGTTTCTGCATAAGCTCTTTTGCGAATATCGTATTCAAGAGCATATTGCGTTATTATTATTTCAGTTCCGTCTGTCTCTTTTTCATCGAGGTCTGTAAAACCTCTAAATGTAAATGAAAAAATCCAATAAGAACCCATTAAAAAGTTATTCTTGCGATTGATTCGCTTTCTTATCAAGTCTTTTATATTCTCACAATCAAGCACTCTGTCGCTAAAGACTGACAATTGAACAAAGTCATTATCCATTTCCTCGTCATGTGTAAGAACGTCACCATCAGGATTGCTGTTTATATACGACATCACCACGTATGGGAACGCTGTACCTTGTGGGGTCATCTTTGCATATATCTTAATTCCAACTGCTGATGCAATATCAGTATCCGCCAATAAGTATGTGCGTAAATCACCTAGTAAACTCATATTTTAAACCTTAATTGTTTCATTTCTTGTTTCCATATAGTTTGAAAATCATTAAATATACTTGCTCGATGCTTGTCCATCGCGGCTCTCATAAAGGAACGTTGTGGAGTTCTTGCTGAACCAAATTCTTGAACCGCTCCATACTTCGCAGCACGTACTCCATTTTCTCCAATTGATCTAGCATCAACATACAATCTACCGTTTCCACCTCTTGTAACATCCGATTTGATGCTTCTTCGCAAGATACCTTTTTTCACAGGTACAAGGCTTTTTGCGGTTGCCACAACAGGCTTCAATGCAATCTTCATAACCCTTTTGTTGATTCTCTTATCTTCTTTAGAAATCATTCTATCAAAGTTCTTTAGTATTTTGTCCACTTCATCTACTCTTGCAAATGTGAGTCTCCCTAAACCGCTCTGTTTTGCAAAACTTACCTTAGCCATCTGAAACCTCCTGACACAAAACTTCTCTAGTTCTGTCGTGCGTTCTATCTTCTCCACAAAAAACTATATTAAAAGTTCTACTATTCCAAACAAATCTCATCTTTGGTGTAAGATTGTTTATCCATCTAATTATAATCCTATGTGTGACCTGTGTAATGTTCTTATCACTTGATAGGTACTCTTTACCCTTCAAAGTATATATTGCACCTTTTACCGTTGTTGTAGTTGCCCATGTCAAAGTAGCTTGACCAGCACCATCAACACCTGCGGTTGAGGTCTGTACTGATATTCTATTTCTAAGCCTACCTGTATTCATTTAGTATATGTCCTTTATCTTCAAACTTGACCATAATGCTTTAGTTGTTGCATTGTCCATCAACCTTAGTTCTGATTGACTTTCCCTATGTTCCCAATTATCCGCAACTATCATCTTACATAATATCTTTGCTGCTGAAGGAACTAAATCAACTGTTGCCCCAAATCCTGCAACATGTGTAACTGTAACTTTTGACCCTGTATATGTGGTAGGCCATGAGTTGATAACTCTGATTGACCCAGGCTGAGAAATTGTATCAACCACATAATCAGCTGAGTCAATTGTTTGTTCTGAATTATCACCATCAAAATATGTAATACTTGTAACACTTGAAAGTGGTGGCGCTAAAACCTCAAGGTCGCAATCTGCCAAGAATCCTTCATAGGTCTGTACGGCTGTTCTATCAATAAACGAGCGGTTAGCCATAGTCTCTATTAACTCTGTAGCTGATTCAATCATTTGTGTCATTAAGGTTGTATCAGCAGTTGTTAAGTCGGCAACAACAGCGTAATTTAAATACTCTGCCATTTCATCCGTGCTAACAATCGCAGTTGTAGCTTGAACCGTTATTTTGTATCCTGAAAATCTCATATAATTATTTCCTTTAAAACGAGCCTGCAGTTGTCACCACCCAACTACAGGCTCTGGAGGGTATTATCTTATCTCACACTAGCCAAACTTGGTAGTCCCTTTGTAACTGTTGATCCAAGTGGTGTACCTGTGGAATGAGTTCCACCACCTACTATAATGGCTCTAACATATCTTGAGCTACCGATATATCCATATTCATACACTGATTCATCATCATCAGATGAAATCATAGTTTTTACAATTCCACCAGATACAATTGTTGCACCTAAAATGTCTGCATCTACCACGTCCGCATAACCACTACCGAGAACATCACTTTCTTGAATACTGAAAGTAAACTTATTAGTACTACTCAATGCAATCCCAGCATCTCCAACAATAAAAGATACTGTTGCAGCTTCGCAGCCTTTAAGGTCTACGCCTGTACCTGTCTGTGTGGCTGCTGCAAGAACCGCAATGCTGCCACAAACGCTTGTTTCAACTGTATTATACATTTCTCTATCTGCCATGATCTTTCTCCATTTTAATATTTTAATTATGGGTGGGATTAACCACCCGTAAAGTTTTTGTTTATGAAGCTGATGTTTTCAAGAACTTCAATGCTTCAAAGTTTTCGATTCCGCCACCAGTCCGCTGAACCATGTAGAACTTGACCCAGCCTTTTTTAGTAACTGCATCACGCATTAAACTAATTCCAGGTTTATCTAGAATTGTGTATGCTTGTTTCATGTCACCAAATACAATTGGCAATGCTGCTGACGCAATAGCTGGCATATTATCGTTCTTATGCACATCATAACCGATAAGCTTATCAGGCTCGCCACCAATTAAAGAAGGCGTCCATAATAGATACTGGTTATCTGATGCTACAGTTGTAGAAACCTTGAATTTTCTGATAATATTCAAGTTTGCACGTGACATCTGCCAAGAAGCATTTGAAAGATACTTAGATTTCAAAGCTGCAATCATATCAAGCAACTTGTCTGATCCGCCAAGAGTAGAAGTACCGCCTGATGCAATATGTCCAACTGTTCCCCAAGCTGTATCAACATCTGCTTCAAACGTTGCATTGGCAACTGTGTCATAGTCCAATATTCCTCTTGCTTCTTCAATACCATCACCAGTAGTAAACCACTCGTTTTGCTTGTTCGCAAAAGCTGTACCGCCTTTATTAACCAAAAGGTTCTCAACGCTATAAGCAGAATCATTTAATAGTTTCTGCGTTGAAATAGGCATTGCATACATTTCTTTGATGAATATTTTGGTAGGCTTAATTGTCGGAGTATCTGTTTCAACTCTTTCATCAAGCTCACTAACTGCGCCACAAGATACGCCACCAGGAACTGCAAATATTTCAATGCTATCGCCAATGCTGATAGTTTCAACATTTGACAACATTCGCATAGGATTTGCATTAGGAGCAACATCTATGATTCTGCTTTGAGTAATTGTAGGAACCCAAAATCCACCATCAGGATTACTGTTGACAGACATTTCCGCATAAGCAGAATTATCTCTTTTTCTTGCATACAAATCAAACGCATCCAATGTTTTCTTGTCCTGTATCTCAGCGTCAGTACCAAGATTATCGCGACTATTTTCAAGAATCATTTGGTTTAATGCGTCTTTAGATTTATCATAAGCTTCCAAAGTGTCGTCAATCTTCTTTTCGAGTTCAGCCGTCCCGTTATTGGCTTCCATCGCTACCATACGAGCTTCCATAGCTTTTTGGTATTCCGCATGTGCATCGCCTTGAGTTTGTATCAAAGCATTAATTTTTTCTAATTCTGTACTCATGTTATTAACCTTTCACAATTATAGTGTTATTTTCTATCGTTTGTTTTAATTCATTCAACATAGCAAGTTCTGCAGGTACATCACGTACTGCCATAGCTTCGGACCTTGAATATCCCGCATCACGCAGGGATTGTTCGCCATCTCGTTTGTTTTGTGAATTAAGTATTTTTACATCTTCAGGAATGCAATCAAATGCACTCAAATCAAAATTCAAATTCTTTATTTTATCTTCAACAACTGTGTCATAAAATCCATCTTTAATCCCTTGTTCTGCTGATATCCATGTTTCTTCATCAAGCATCGTTTCAATCTTATCTGTTTCTAATCCTGTGCGAGATGCAAATATTGAAATCATTGATTTATTTAGACCATCAAGAACATCCGCTGCCTTTCTTAACTCTTTAGAATTGCCAACAAGAAAAGACCAAGGCGAATGAATCATCATCCAAGCATTATTAGCTGTTACAATTTCATCACCAGCCATCATAACATAAGCTGCTGCACTTGCTGCCATTCCAATGTTGTGAGTTATAATCTTTGCTTTGCTCATATTCAAAGCGTTATAAATTGCAAAACCTTCCGCAACAGATCCACCTGGCGAGTTGACATAAATAGTAATTATATTTGCATCCAAGTCGTTTAATTCTGATATGAATCGTTTTGCAGGAACAGTATCATCCATCCAGGAAGCACCACCAATCACACCGAAAATATTAATAGTTGCTTCTTTTTTCACTTTGTCAAATGCAACATTATACCATTCTTCATTCGTTCCAAGCAATTCAAGTTTCTTTCCAAACTCTGAATTGAAAAAATCTTGTTTTTTATTCTTCTTCATTTTCTGTTGTCCCTTCTAGTTGAAAGTTAGCTCCAGCCGGTTCCCAATATTTATCAGCCGAATCATCTGTTCGTGGGTTTAAATCTTCAAACGATCTTACTTCGTTACTATTTAACGCTCCGAGCTGCTGCATCTTCTGATAAAACTCTGAACGTGTCTTAGTGTCGCCCCTAAGTAGTGCATTTGTTCCAAAGTTTGCATAAAGTGATACGTTACCTATCCAAAATCTCTTATCAATCAAATCACGCCTTATTGATTGCTCTATACGCCTCACCAGTGGATTTACACCCAAACTTACAAGTTCATTCATTAACTGCTCCATTGTTGACCAACCTTTTGCTTGTTTGGTACTTCCGAGCATGTGTGGAGGTACTCCAAAGATTCCAGCTATCTGTTCACTCTGAAACTCTCTTGTCTGCAAATATTGAGCATCTTCATTTGACATTGATAACTTCTCAATTGTATATCCGCCTTCTAAAACTCTAGGCACCCCATAATTACCACCGGTAGACCCATCTCGCCAACTTTTAGCAAGCCGAATAGCTGCAAGCTGTGTCATTTCCCCAGGCGAATGAATTACTAATGGCGGTGTTGCATCATTTTTAAAAACCTTTTCCCCATGTAATTCAGCAGTCGCAGCTAGTCCAATCGTTCTTTTGTTTTCACTAATCGGCGAAATTGGTTGAACTCCGTCACTTGTTGAATAAAAACAATAATGACAATCAATTCCGCCAATTAATATTTTAGGTCTAGATTGTCCATTAATTTTTACATGAATTGTAAATGCTAATCTTCCATCACTACGCTTTTCAATCTTACTCACAGAATCAGGCTGAATTGCAATCATCTCAATTATCTCATTTCCAAATCCACGAATTACATAACTTAAATAAAACCCTTTATATAACAAACAGCTTGCATTATACTTCCAGTAGTCATAAGCGGTCATGCTCATGTTTGGTGCAAACAACATCAAACTGTATAAGCTGTTATCTGTAGCCGGTAACTTTGTTGATCCGGTCTGCTCCATGATTTTACATGGTAGTTGTGCAATGGTATCTGATAATATTCTTACACAAGTAAATACTGATGACACTTGGGATGCTGAAGATGTTTGATTAGCCAACGCATCTAAATAAAGGTCTCGTGTTGTTACCGTGCTTTGATTTCGTGGTCTAAAAAAGTTTTTAAAAAACATAAGTTCCTTTTCAATTTCAATTAATCGAACTGTATTCCAATTGGGGTACTCCTAGCAACATCATCATTTTACACAGATGTT
>Ga0307987_1001681_pt1 | contig 12048 bp, 16 predicted proteins | sample EllFjometagen181_FD_203157 | JGI IMG/M metagenome (GOLD analysis project Ga0307987, IMG submission 203157) | Marine microbial communities from Ellis Fjord, Antarctic Ocean - #181 | ecosystem: Environmental > Aquatic > Marine > Unclassified | place: Southern Ocean | collected 2014-10-08 | reverse complement strand
AGAGCTACTATCCGAGTTTACCGATTTAATTTATCCCTGGATATTATGCAAAGTAAATGGAATACAAATCCTGCATTAATAGGGATTAGGAGCGTTAACTTTGCATAATTATTTACTTCGCATAAGGTTCACCGCTTTCACCGATGTTATCGAACATAGTACTGAACGAGTTGTATTATGAGCTTGAAAGCAGGGGGCATAGATATTGTCGCTGGGCGGATGATTTCGTTGTTTTGGTGAAATCAGAGAGAGCCGCAAAGAGGGTAATGGCTGGCATAGTCAAATATCTGGAAGAAGGTCTAAATTTGCCTGTTAATAAGGATAAAAGTAAGGTGGCCTTGATAAAAGATGTCACTTTCCTTGGATTCAAAATATTAAGGGGAAAGATCAGGATAAGCGATAAAGCCAGGGTCAAATTCAAGAAGAAAATCCGTGAGTTGACCAGAAGAAATAATCCTCTTTCGATGTATCAGATGATTCAGGAACTCAATGAATATTTAAGGGGTTGGTTCGCTTATTTTAAGATACAAGAATTTCTTCAGATATTCAAATTGCTTGACGGCTGGATCAGAAGCAGACTTCGATCCATGCAACTGAAGAAATGGAAGAACCCTCGAAAATTTCAAAGAATGATGATAAATGCTGGATATAAACCCTATGAGGCTCAGCTAATTTGGATGAGGATGAACAAATGGCAATCAGTGGATCGAAAAGAGGCTCGGTTTGTAATGAATTTAGCCTGGTTCAAAAAGCAGGGACTGTATTTTCTCCATGTCAAGAAACAGAAAACTCTCGAACTACCGTTCGGTTGCTAATCGAGGAGTGGTATACCTGGCCGGTACGTGCCGTTCTATTGGGAGGGGGTGGCGATAGTCACCTCCTACCAGATTTTTTTAAATAAAAATTAGATACCGTGATGGCACCTCTGAGGCACCTTGGAGGCAACTTAAAGGCATCTCAGAGGTGCCTAAGTACAAAATGTATAGGTATCTCAAGGGCATCTCTGAGGCACCTTGGAGGTGCCTACAGCTTTTTGAGATTTCAAGGAGAAAAGTTGACAGTAACACAAAAATAAAGTTGACAGTAACACTTCCGACTCGTTAAATAAAAGTTGACAGTAACGTATAGAGTAACCAAAATTTTAGGGGGGGGGACCGAAACACTCCTTCTATGTTACTCAAAAGCACTCTCCGTTGTTCGAGATATCAGCACTCCACAGACATTTTCATGTCATTCAACCACTACCCCCAACACACACTCTCTGGTTACCTAAAACACCCACTTAAAGATCACCATAAAACCACACCCTGTTTTAGTCACAATGCTCAGGCTTCAAATGGTATCATGTCCATTGCCGGCCAAGCCTGCAGTTAAGGGCGGTCAATCGTCCCTCCGGACATTTTATCGAAAAAAACTTTGTCCAGGACAACTACTTTTGCCATTGCTGGCCTCCAAAAATAGTGCCATTATATTTTGAGTCAATCAATTTCTGATCTACCGTCATCAACACCAAATCAAAAACCAACGTCGTGGCCAAAATAAATCGGTCTGCCGGATCTTGATGGGGCAAATCAATTTCCCGGCTCCGAATAGCAACCTCGTGAGTGATAGGTGCTTCCTTGATTGGCAGGGATGCAAGAGCATTCCTAAACCATTTCCCCGGATTGTTTGTTCGAAGCTTGGCTCTGCCTTTTTCAGCCAACAGCATCATCTCCCAAACGGAGATGGGAGATAACCACAATTCGTTTTTTTCATCGTCTAGGGCTGTTTTGATAGGCACAGGCAATTTTGCCGGGTCTTTCAAGCTCCAAATGAGAATATGAGTATCAAGCAAAAATTTCATCGCAACGCTTCCCAGTCTTCTACACCTACAGGTTCTATGATATCCCCGATGATTTCAATATCGTTTTTAAACTTTCCCATCCAGGATTCTTTCTTTTCCGGGACAGGCGGTTTTGTCACTAAGGCATATGGTGCCCCTCTTTTTGTGACAAGAATTGGGATGCCTGTTTTTTTAACTTGATCGATGACTTTAAGGCAAGTCGCCTTGAATTCTGATATGGAAATAGTTTCTGGCATTTGCACTCTCCTTTGATTGTTTAACCTAATCGTACTATAGTCATTAACTATAGTCAAGTCAAAACAAAAGAGATATATGCAAGAAAATATCAAAAGGATCTCACATTTCGCTCTTTGAAAATTGACAATAATTATTTATTTTCATGTTTTGGTTGCATGAAATATTTTAGTCAATGGAATTATAAATTTATATCTGTTCAGCCTGTATCAAACATGTGTTCATAGCTATAGCATTCCAGGGGCATCTCAAGGATGGAGAGAATGTCTTTTTGTAGAGGAGTGAACTACCCGCCCCTGAAGGGGTAATTGTCTGTTACAATAGCTACCTTGTCAGGCGTTTCATCTTTTTTTCAGTCAAAGATAAAAAAAATGATAGAAATACTATCACCCTGTCAGGTTTTGGACGGTTTCAACACCCTTTATGTGTTGTGGCGATCTATCAATTTATGTGTATATCCGCTGAAAATATTAAAATGCCAGGTTGGAAAGGGAAAGGCTAATTACTATGATATGCAATTACCAAGCTTTGTGATCGAAGTAAGGGAAGCCTATTACCAGCGAGATAAAGACAAATATGGGCGCATTAAACAAGCAAGAATAGGGCAACTATAGATGTATGCGCATGAATTGATACTCGTTTCATCCATTATTAATAAGCAAAAGGTGTCAATTCATGCGCTATGAACTATAACAGCATGTCCCTGGAGGAGGCCAGAGGTAAAGCAAAACAGATACGTTCCCAGGCATTGATGGGGATGGATCTGAATCTAAAACAGGAGTTGTCGGAGACTGAGCGGCAAAGGCTCCCAGGGGCCCGTAATGATATGCTGCGGTCTGTTTTTGTGTTTGTTTATGCAAAGGCTTGCCGAACAGGCATTGCCCTGTCGATCCTTGCTTTTCTTTTTGGGGTATTCAATGCAGCCCAAATGTCACTTCTTCTTTGCATATTTAGCCAGAAGTCAGGCGTGTTTTCAAATGCTTTTGCCAGTAATAAGGCAGAGTCAACGGTTATTGCCCGTCTACCATTGCAAATTTCATTCACGGTTTTTCGACTGACACCCATTGCTGTTGCAAGCTTTCCCTGGGTGATTTGAAGAGGCGAAAGATACTCTTCTTTGATGATTTCCCCGATGCTCACAGGTTGACGTTTTGTAATTAGCATTGTAAACCTCATTTTTTATAGTCATGATTATCCAGATAAATATCCTCAGCTTCTCCATTGGTATTGTTCCAGAAAAAAATGAGCCGCCATTTTTTATTGACTCGTATACTATATCTATCTTTCAAATTAGCTGAAATATTTTCAAAATGATTGCTTGGCAGGCTCCGTAAATCCATGTCACAGGTGGCGTCATCAAGTACCTGTATTTTTCTGAACAATTGGTTTCGAATGGAGGCAGGAATTTTTTTATGATGAACATCACCTATAAAAAAATCATGAAGCCATGGGTTCCTGAAACTTTTTATCATAGCATCATAGTAACTCCCATGGTTACATATGTCAAGACGATGTTAACTCCATTTGATTAACGACATCCGTCACCGTGCCAATTGTCTGATTGTTCTCATTCCGGTTTTTTCATGACATAGTTCGAATCTCCTGTAGTACTTGTGCTCGATTCATGAAGACTTCCCTTCTGGCGTTTATAATAGCCCGATAAGTCACTTGTTTCTAATAATAATTTTACATTCCATTGACGGAATGTTTTTAGTGGTTTATGACTTTGTCGACGTTGTCCCTCGTATTTATTCGTCCTCTGCGGATAGGATACATGGTGAGCTTATGAAGCTTGGAATTAATGTTCATGAGAGAACTGTTTCAAAAATCATCAAGAGGTGAGAGATAAGGATGAGAAAGGTTGCTGAAGTTTTATTATTTTAGTACCCGGCTACAGAGCTTATTCTGGATTAAATTTTTATAAATAAACTTTTTTCCTGTTGGCAATCCGGATAATAGTTATTAAAAGTAAGTTTTCTTCTTTCAAATAGATAATTCTAAAATTCCTGCTCTTTTCCTAAACTTACCTTTGTGTCTACCTTTTAGATGCTTGTCTTTGTGAAAATGACCTTTTTGAAGATCAATTATTTTTTTTGCAACCAAGGCTCTGTCTTTACCAGGCAAAGATAAAAATTCATTTTCTGCTTCAGGTTCAAACCCAACTTTATACATCAATGCCTGCTTTGGCAAAAACATCTTTAAGGGGGATAACTTCGGTTTCACCTCTTTTCAAAGCATCAATTCTCCTGTCCGCCACCATTTCATCCAGCTTATTAAAATAGGCCTCTATTGCTTTTTCAATCAAGCTTGTTCTTGTCTTGGCCAATTCCGTTGCATAGCCGTCCAAAGAATTTAACATCTCTTTTTCGAGTCTTATATTGATTGCTTGTTTCATTTTTGCACCTTTCATTTTTGGAAACAATAATGGGGTCAGGCTTGCGTTGTTGCGTTATTTGAATAGTTGCGAATGAGTGCCGATTCTAGTTAATCGGATAATGTCGTTTTCAATATAATATACAACCAGTAGATCTCCGCTAATATGGAATTCTTTAAAACCTGAATAATTTCCAATCAGAGTATGATCCCTTGCTTCAAGAGGTAGGATTTTATCATCTAACAATAAAGATAAATATTTGATATATTTAGCATATTGATCATCAGATATTTTAAGCTTCTGGTAATCTTTTTTAAAAGTTTTAGTTCTGAATAATTTCATAAAGCTTATTTTTTGAATTCATTCAGGGTAACAAAATCGCCGTCTAAATCTTTTGCCTCTTCCATTGCACGGAGTGTTTCATCGTTTGGAATTTTTAATTCAAATGGAAGTCCTTTATTACAAACAATCATGCTGTTAAATATATTAACAGCTTGTGAATATGATAATCCCAGGTATTTTAATATTATTTTAGCTTGGGTATAATTATTTTGATCAAGCCTGATGGTAGTTTGAGTTTTCATTATTATATCTCCAAATAAAAATTTAACCTATGTATTATATATCCCAAATGGGATATATAATCAACGATAAATATGGCGGGGTCAGGCTTGCGTTGTTGCGTTATTTGAGAGTAATGTATTGAATTTCTTTTGGCAAAAGGTTATGATTCCTTGAAGGATTTGAAGGAGAGAGTATGGTCAGAAAACCACGTATCCACTACCCTGGTGCATTTTACCATGTTATGCTCCGTGGAAATGCCAAGCAGACCATTTTTTATGATCAGGATGATATCAGGCATTTTGAAAAGATCCTATGCCAGGGATTGGAAAAATACAACCTGCGATTATGTGCTTACTGCTGGATGAAAAATCATGTACACATGGCACTTCAGGTGTCAGATATCCCGCTGTCTAAAATGATGCAGAGCCTTTCACAGCGTTATACCGGCTGGTTTAACCGCCGTTATGATCGAGTCGGGCATCTTTTCCAGGGGCGCTACAGGGCTATCCTGGTTGATGAAGAAGGCTATCTTCGTGAGATTATCAGATATATTCATCTCAATCCCGTGCGTGCCCAGCTGGTTACTGATCCGCTGGATTATCCAGAAAGCAGTCATCGTATTTATCTCTCTTCAGATAAAGTTTCCCGCAGGCTTTGCGTTGATCCGGCATTCAAATTATTTGGACAGACGCAAGAGAGTGCACGGATAAAGTATCGTCATTTCATGGGGCAGCCATTAGAAAAAGAATATCTGGAACTGTTGCGAAAAGGGGGTACAGACGGACATATTCTTGGGGATGATAATTTTGTCCAAAAGGTGTTTCATCAGGCAGGGGATCCGCCTGTATCCGATATAAGCCTTGATGCCCTGACAGTTTTGGTGGCTGAAAAATATAATGTCTTCAGCCAGAACATTCTCAGTAAAAATAGAAGTAGACCAGTTGTGGAGGCACGCGCTGTTATTGCATTGCTTGCCGTTGATTTTACCCGACATACCCTCAAAGAGGCTTCCCAATATCTGGGACGGGAAATATCGACCATGAGCAGGCAGGTTATAAATCTTCGGGATAAAATAACTAAGTTTTCCGGGGTACAAGCGAAAATTGAAGGATTGATTGCAGAAATAACAAGGGTAGGCCAAGGGGAATAAGTCAAGATAGATCTCCCTGTTTTGGGATAACGCAACAACGCAAGCCTGACCCCTATTTGACCATCAAAATTGATCATCTCGGCGCAAAAAAATGTGTCACCGGCTCTTGTCACCTGATGCAGATCCCTGGGTCCCGTGGCCGTGCGGTGAATATCCTTGTGGATTGCGGAAAGGCCCAGGGCAAAGATCCGGAACTGCCCTTTGGCGCTTTTCCTGTGGCACCTGAACATATTCAATATTTGTTTCTCACCCATGCCCACATTGATCATATCGGAAGGGTGCCTGATCTCATTGAGGCTGGCTTTGACGGTGAGATAATCTGTACCCATGGGACAAAGGCTCTTCTGATTCCCATGCTCAGGGATTCTTTATCATTTACACAGAAAAGTAAACGAGAGATCCAGGCAATTGAACAAAGAATTGATGACCTTTCCTGGGGATTTGAATATGGGGAAGTTTTTTTCTCAAAAAAGGTGTTCAGTTCAAACTGGGTAATGCTGGCCATATCCTTGGGTCCTGTTTTGTCTGGTTTGAAATTTCTTTGGAATACCAAAAAGATGCCTATCGGGTTCTTTTTTCGGGAGATCTTGGCTGCACAGATACCCCGATTTTGCCTGATCCTGATATTCCCGATGCCTGTGATCTGCTGATTATGGAATCCACCTATGGTGATCGAAACCATGAAAGCCGAAAAAAGAGAATTGAGGTATTGAAAAACTGTCTTACCAGAGCGCTGGCTGATTGCGGCATTGTCTATATTCCGGCATTTTCCCTGGGGCGCACCCAGGAACTGATATATGAGCTGGACCGAATCGGGATGAAAGTCCCTGTTTTCATCGATTCTCCCCTGGCACTAAAAATTACAAAAATATATGCACGTCTGGATGAATGCTGGGACAGGGAGGCCAGAGCCCTAAAGGCCCGTGGGGATGATCCCATTAATTTTAAAGGCCTCTATTCAGTGGAGCGGTTTGGGGATCATAAGAAACTGCTGAACATGTCAGGGCCGGCCGTTATTATTGCCGGCAGCGGTATGTGCACAGGGGGCCGCATTGTGGATCATTTTAAGCATGGCTTGAACGATCCCAAAAATGACATCTTCTTTGTGGGATACCAGGCAAAGGGAACCCCGGGCAGACGGATCATTGAAAAAAAGGTGCCCTGCAGAGCCGGGATCCACAAACTTTCAGGGTATTCTGCCCATGCGGACCAGGCCATGTTGGTAAAATGGGTGAACTCAATGCCTGCGCCGCCCAAAGAGATACGCCTTGTACATGGAGAATCCCATGCCCGCAAGGCACTTGCTGCTGTTCTGGGTATATAAAACACAGCCCGGGGAAGGACATGCAGATTGTTGAGAGGTGCAGACGTTTGTACTTCCTCAAAAAAAATTAAAAAATAAAAGCTTTTCCGGTTGCATTCTTTATAAAAATTGCTTAGTCTTTGCCAATTGATTCTATTTTCAATAATCACTCATTTTGATAAATCTATCTGTAAATTCCGCCATTCTTTGAGAACCTTGTCTATTTGGGAAATAGATCTTTGCAATCAGATAATCTGGAGTCAGGGATATCATAAATTTTAATGATGAAAGGGAGGGAATAACAATGAAAAAGAACAGAAGAATCGTATCCATTATTTTCATCGGTTTATTGGTTATGCTATATCTTATCCCGGCGGTGGCGAATACGGGAAAGGTCAATATAAACACGGCTGATAAAGCGCAGCTTGTGACGCTTAAGCATGTGGGGGACAAAATTGCAGACCGGATTATAGAATATCGAAAAACCCAACCCTTTGAAGTACCGGAAGATATTATGAAGGTAAAGGGCATAGGACAGAAGGTTTTTGAGGCCAATAAGGATAGAATAATCGTTAAGAATGAATAGCAGTATTGAATTAGTGATTAAATCCCTGATTCCTGATTCAAAAAACCGTTGCTTGATATAACCGAATTTTGTATTATTATTGAATACCATGTTGTAAATGACAGCATGGTATTTTTCATTTTAACAAAGAAAGAGGCTACATTGGAAATTTCAACGATATATCGGAAAAAGTCTTTCTGGGTTATTACCTTGATCATGATCTTACTTGCTGCTGGTTTCAGTGCGGGTATTTATTTTGGGAGCAACTGGCTGGTCACAATCTTTTCATCCGAGGAAGGACAAAAAGGACTTATCCAGAAAATTCCAGAGGGAGTCACCTTGCTGACCCTTGTTTTGGATAAGTTCTATCTATGGACACTTCCGGCAGTTATGGGTGCCTTTTTCCTGTTTGGGTGGGTGGTGTGGCTGGTTTTAAATTTTTCACTGTCATCGGTTTTTAAACTAACGGGTGCACCCCCCAATAAGGGAGGCGAAAGCAAACCTAAAAAGCGGGACTTTTTGGATCAGAAAATTGAGCAGGAGCGCAAAAGACGATTGTTTCTTCACTCTTTGTCTGTTCTTCAACGGGATGGCCGGCTTCTTGATTTTTTTGATGAAGATTTGAGTTTGTATGAGGATGATCAGATCGGTGCTGCTGTCAGAAGTATCCAGGAAGATTGCAAAAAGACCATCAAAAAATATATTGATCCACAGCCGGTGATCAAGGCTGAGGAAGGAGAATCGGTTACCGTTGAACCCGGATTTGATATTGATGCCATAACACTTGTGGGAAATGTTTCAGGAGAGCCTCCCTTCCAAGGGATTTTAAAGCATCGAGGCTGGAAAGCGGGAAAAAAAGATGTGCCCAAGCTGTCTGATATCCAGAATCCCGACATCATGACCCCTGCCGAGATTGAAATACCATAGCATTTAAATACGGTCTAAAATTATTCAGGTAAATACGGTCTAAAATTATTCAGGAGCTGGTTTGGATTTTAAGGATAAACAATATGTAATCGGGATTGATCTAGGAACAACCAATTGTGCTGTGTCCTATGTGGATGTATCTGCATTGAAAGAGATTACCGGAAGGGGCGGGGACCAAGCGGATAAGAATAAGCTGATCAAGGTGTTTAATGTCCCCCAGTTGACCGGACATGGTGAATTTATTAAAATTCCGGTTTTGCCCTCCTTTTTATATATTCCAGGGACCTATGATATTTCAAAGGAAGTATTAAAACACCCATGGAAAAAGAGGGAAGATTTGTTTGCCGGGACCTTTGCCAGGGATCATGGCTCTAAAATACCGTCCCGGCTGGTTTCTTCCGCCAAAAGCTGGTTGTGCAATCCCGGGGTGGATCGTAAATCAAGGATTCTGCCCTGGGGGTCTGAGGGGGTTGAAAAGATTTCTCCTGTGACAGCAACTGCAGAATATCTGACCCATATCCGCAGTGCCTGGAATCATTTTGTGAAAGATGAAGATCAATTCCTGGAAAATCAGTTTGTTGTGATCACGGTGCCGGCTTCTTTTAATGAAGAGGCCAGGGATTTGACCATGGAAGCAATCCGGGTCGCCGGGTTTGGTGGGGCTGTAACCTTGCTTGAAGAACCCCTGGCAGCGTTTTACAGCTGGTTGATTCGCCACGAGGCGGACTGGCAGCAAACCATACGAGAGGATGACCTGATTTTGGTTTGTGACGTTGGCGGCGGAACAACCGACTTTAGTTTGATCACGGTAACGGCCACCGAAGGGTCACCGCGGTTTGAGCGCCTGGCGGTTGGTGACCATCTAATACTGGGGGGGGATAATATAGACCTGACACTGGCCAAGATTGTTGAATCAAAGTTTGGATCAAAGGATAGTTTGACCCCGGACAAATGGAAGACCCTCTGCTACAGGTGCCGGGATGCTAAGGAAAAGATTCTTGGCAATGGGGAGCGGGCTGTTAGAATTACCCTGAAAGGGGAAGGAAGGGCGCTTATTTCAGGAACCCTTTCAGCGGATTTGACCCGGGGGGATGTGGAAACGGTTTTGAGGGGGCAATTTTTTCCCGATGTGGACACAGCTGATTTAACTGACAGGGATATGGGAAAAGAAATAGCCGATTTGGGTCTTCCTTTCGAGAAAGAATCTTCTGTGACCAAACATATTGTCCGATTCCTGGAAAAACACCGGGAAAGTATAAAGGACAGGCTTTCAAAAGAGTCGCCCATGCCGGATTTTATTCTATTTAATGGGGGGACCCTTAAGCCGCCCCTTGTTCAGTCACGCATCAAGGAGGCAATTCGAAGATGGTTTAAGACATCAGATTTGAAAAAGCCCACTATCCTCGAGAATGATAGACCGGAGCTCGCCGTTGGCGTGGGGGCATCCTATTACGGCCTTGTGAAACAGGGGGTTGGGGTCCGAGTGGGAAGCGGTAGCCCGCGAAGCTACTATATCGGTGTCACTTTGGAAGCCGGGAATGACCCCAAAGCGGTCTGCATAGTCGAAAGAGGTCTGGACGAAGGCTCTGTGATCGATCTTCCGGAGATGGCCTATGAGGTCAGGGCCAATCAACCGGTCAGTTTTGATGTCTACAGCTCAAGTTTCAGATCCGGGGACAGGGCCGGCAGTGTTATCCCCATTGACACTTCTTTGAGTGCCATGGCACCCATTAAGACAATTATACGGTTTGGTAAAAATGGAGAAAAGAAGGGAATTCCCATAACCATGGGGGCAGAGTATACGGAGATGGGAACCCTTGCCATGTATTGCCAATCAGCAGTAAGCGATCATCGATGGAAATTACAATTTCAGCTCAGAGATTCGGGACAGGGAATTGAATCTGCTGAAACCGCAGTCTATGATGATGATCTGATTGACAGGGTGTGTGATACGGTTGAGCAGGTTTTTACCTGTAAATCTCCGGTAGAAAATGATTTAAAAGGGCTTGTAAAACAGATTGAAGGAATGGTTGAACAGCGAAAAGCCAACTGGCCTTTGTCTTTTTTGCGGCGGTTGGCGGATCGTCTCCTTGCCATTGAAGCTACAAGGACACTTTCTGAAGATCACGAAGCAAGGTGGTTGAATTTGACAGGGTTTTGCATGCGCCCCGGGTTTGGGGATGCCTTTGACACAGAAAGGGCCAGAAAATTATGGAAGATTTATCTGTCAGGTTTACAATCGGGCAAAGTTGTCCAAAACCGGCTTGAATGGTGGATTTTTAACAGACGGATTGCTGGCGGCTTAAACGCAGGGCAGCAAAGACAGTTTTACCAGGACACTGCCTCCTTTTTAACCATGGCAAAAACAACCAAGGGCAGACTCGCTCCCCAGGAGCTAATAGAGCTATGGATGGCTGCCGGGAATATGGAACGGCTGCTTGTCAAAGACAAGGTGGTGCTGGCCAAGGCCCTTTTTCCCCAGCTTAAACCCGGGAAAAAACAGGATCGCTTGTTCTGGACCCTGGGGCGGTTGGGGGCTAGGCAGTTATTATACGGTTCTGCCGACAGGGTGGTTCCGCCATTGGAAGTCACGCGTTGGGTTTACAGGATTATGAAACAAAAATGGAAGATAGAAGACCCCGCTCAAAGCCTTGTGGCAGAAATTGTTAAAAAGACCGGGGACAGGACCCGGGATGTTGATTCTGATATCAGTGCCAAGATCGTTGGATGGCTGGATGAGACAGGGGCCGATGCCATCCTTATAAAAAGGGTGGTCGAGAAAACCAAAATGGCGTTGAACGAAAAAAGTGTTCAATTCGGAGAAAGACTTCCAGCAGGGCTTGTACTGAAATAAATATTTATTTGAATTTTGTTAAGAAAGTGTTTGACAATAATTGAAAGTTCCTATAGTATTATCGAGTTCTGTCGGGGAGAAGACAAACTGCTCTTCCCAAAAGAATTTTTGATCTTTGAAAATTGGTCAGTGAGAAAAGAAAATGAGCGGGTCCTATTATCTAAAAGTAGGACCTAAAAGTTTTATCAAAGGATTATAACTGGAGAGTTTGATCCTGGCTCAGAATGAACGCTG
>Ga0307987_1001679_pt1 | contig 12051 bp, 10 predicted proteins | sample EllFjometagen181_FD_203157 | JGI IMG/M metagenome (GOLD analysis project Ga0307987, IMG submission 203157) | Marine microbial communities from Ellis Fjord, Antarctic Ocean - #181 | ecosystem: Environmental > Aquatic > Marine > Unclassified | place: Southern Ocean | collected 2014-10-08 | reverse complement strand
TATGTGTTTCTGAAGCAATAAAGTTGGCTAATTCTTTAAGTTCATCACGTAAGGTTATAAGCATTTTATTTTTCTGAAGCATTTGCATAGTTGAATTTGCAAGCTCTTTATCTTTTATCTTAATTCCCTCCCTTAGCTTGTCATTTCTTAGTCTAATTATTTCTTTTTCAGCAACAAGACCTTCTCTCTGAAGTTGCTCTTCTTTTTCTCGAAATAAATCCTGCTGTATTTCTTCACTTTTCTTTTCAGACTTTATATACCTTATTCTCATTAACATAAAAGATAAAAAAATGAAAGCCATAAAAATGATGGTATATATTGCATAAGCTATTATGGATCGTAAAAATGGTGGTTTTACTTTAAATGCAATACTTTGTTCATTTGAAATAGTGCCATAAATATTACTCGATTTTACTCTGAAAATATAATTGCCTTCAAATAAATTAGTATAGTTCTGTGTACTCTGGTGTGTCCATTTTGACCATTGCTTATCATTTCCTTCTAAAAATGTGGAATAAAGTATTTCTCCTGAGTTTTCAAAGTCGTTTGAAGCGAAAGAAAATTCTACTCTATTATTCTCAAAATTGAGCACAACTTCATTTGATACCATTGATGAGTATGTATAAACTGAGTCAGGGTTATATGTCCTTATGGATAGTAAGTATGTTTTATATTCAAAGGAATAATCTTTTTTAAAGATTGGATTATAATGAACAAATCCATTCTCAACACCAAAAAATACATTTTCATCATCAAATGGGTATACAAACTCAAAACTGCTCACAAGCTTTCCTTTAAGCTTTTTAAAAGGTAATGTAATATTTGAATAATTTCCATCTTCACCGTATCTCAAAACTCCAACATCGTCATCTTTAAAGTACCATATATTTCTTTTTGAATCTGTTTTTATGGCACGCAAAAAACCACCATTAAAAAGATTATTAATTTGTGGGTATATATTAAATTCGTTATTTTTGTATGAGTACTGCATTATACCATTGCTGGTTGTAAATAATAATGTATTATCAATCATTACTAATCCTGATACCTGGTTGGGAACATCATCATCGTTACTATTAAAAAATTCTAAGCTTGTGATACTATCATAATTATCAGTAAAATTAAGATGGTAAATACCCTTGTAACCATGAGTAATCCATAATGACCCGTCGGTATCAAATTTCATTTTTCTTGATGATTGAGTAAAGCCTGAAATCTGCTTGTCAAATTTCCACTTACCTTTATCTTTAACGTATGTAACTAAACCAGTGTAAGTTCCTCCAATTATTTTATCAGGATTATCAGGTACTTGTAAAAAGATCCAACCACCTGGGATATCAGAAATGCAAATGGCAACATCACCTTCTATAATGTGTGCTCCATTATTATGTCCACAAAAAAGAGTACCATCAATATTTTTCAATGTCCAAACCTGGCCTTGTGTTTCTTCAATCAACTCCATTTTTTGTGACACAATACTATTTAATGAATCCAGCTTCTGAGTAAATAACCCCTGATTTGTACCAAAATAAATTCTCTTATCATTAATAAAAGCTGAATAGCCGGTACTTACATTATAGTTATGAGAAATTTGTGATAAGGGTAAATTAAGTTCAATGTAATCTATTCCATGATCAGTGCCTAACCAAAGATTACCTAAAAAATCTAATCCCATACACAAAATAGTATTGTTTTGTAAACCATCAGTCTTACTTATATGTTGCAAAGGGTTGCTGTGCATATCACAAATTAACAAACCATTTTGAATTGTGCCAAACACCATAGTATTATTAGGCAGTAAGGAACTACAATATATTTGATTTTTCATTAAAAATGAGATGGTTTCGGTATTGCTGACAGGGGTTACAGAATTACCATCATATAAATAAGTTCCGTCAGAAGATGTGGTAATTAGTAATTTGTTATCAACTGGTAATATTCCCCATATTTCTTTCCCTACTAATAATCCCGTTCCACTTAATGGATAAAGCTTACCCATTGCATAACGCAACAGTCCTTTTTCCATATCGTTAACATAATATTCGTTGTTTACCAGATACGAAAAATGAAATAATGAAGGAGCATCAATAACCGTAAATTTATCATTTTTATAGATGAATAATTGATAATATGTTTGAAAAAATACACCATCAGGATGAATATATATTTTCCAGACATCACCAAAATCACGATTTTCTTCAGGTAAAAGACTCAACAAAGAATGGAATTGTGCACCTCCCATTTCACCTATTTCAAAATAGCCCAACTCATCATATCCACCTGCAAATAATATATTATCAGACCCTTTTTCAATTGATCTTAGTATACTACTGTTGGGTAATTTGTACTTGCTCCAGTTTGTACCATCAAATTCGAGTAAACCATCATTGTTAGCGAAATACATCATTCCATTAACACCCTGCTGAATATCCCATGTTTGACTACCTCCAAGATATTCAGATCGCTGAAAATTTCTAACAAATGGAGTGCCTATATTATAGGTATTAGAAAAAACATGTAGAAACGAAAAAATAATTAATATTAGTAATATCCTCTTTTTTAGCATTGTAGTATTTTATTATGCGAATTTACTAAATCATTTTAAATAATGCTACATTTAATGATATGTTATACCTATTTGATGTATTATTTTTTTTAAATTGTAGTAATAATTAACGGTGGCTTCCACAACAAAAACAATATTAAGATACGGTGAGTGCTTTAATTTAGTAAACTGAAATACATACTCTTAACAAATAAATATTGTAAACAAAAAAGGTAAAATATCCTTAATTACTGTTTTATGAGTATTACTTTGTGTAAGCCTTGTTGTATATAAGCTTAGATTTAAATTAATAAAAATCAATAGAGGTATACAAATAAATACTTAAATTAATTAATTGTTAATCAATATATTATATAAATTACATAAAGAAAAATAGCTTGTGATAATATTTTTGCCACAGATTCACAGATTATTTCTTAATAATTATTATGATAATAAGTTTTTACATAAATTGCTCAGATTAATTATATCTGTCTTCGACAGATATTGTCTGTGGAATTTTATTAAAACAAATCAAATATAATTTAATAATAATCAGTGAATCTGTGGCTTATTATTACAAACTTTTACAAATAAACTGATAAGTAATTATTTGAATACCTCTGAAAATCAATTATCCGGAAACTATTAAACAATACATTTTGCTCATGATATTATTGAACAATACGTTTCATTTCACTTCTGTAATTCGATGCACTTTTTCCGGTAAATTCTTTAAATTGCTTATTGAAGTGAGAGAAATTATTAAAACCACAATCAAAACAAATATCGGTTATGCTATTCTGGCTTTCATATAATAATTTTGTTGCATGCACAACACGGATTTCGTTCACTAGTTTAGTAAATGTTTTTCCTGTCGATTTTTTAAAATACCTGCAAAAAGCAGGGACGGTCATACTGGCCTCCGATGCTATTTCCTGCAATGGGATTTGTCTTTCAAAATTATTATTAATATGTTTAAAGATATGATCAATTTTATTGCTGTCCTGGGGCGAAGTTTCAAAAGCGAAGCCATCAACATTTAATAGTGTATAATGATTTGAATTTGCCAGATCGTGCAAAATTTCAAGTATCAACATAACCCTTTCAAAACCATCTAATTCTAATAACTTTTGAATTTTAGATCCCACATGTTTTTTGGTTTCAGCCTTATACATTATTCCTTTTTTGGCACGTTCAAATAGTGATGTGATAGATTTCATTTCAGGTAAATCTAAAAATGTATCTCCAAGAAAGTCAGGCTTAAATTGAACAATAGTTTCCGAACCTTTAACTGTTAACCTATCACTAAACCCATAATGTGGCAGGTTAGCTCCCAATAATAGTAGTTGACTTTTATTGAAATATGATAGATGATTTCCAATATGCCTTTTGCCACTCCCCTTGTCGACATACACCAGTTCGATTTCAGGATGAAAATGCCAAAATGCCTGGTTAGCAACTATTTGTTCTGAATGTTGCTTTACTAAAATAGAACTTCCAAAACTTGGACTAACCTTTTCTAAAGCAGGTTTCTTATTTATCACAATTATTAAATTTAATGTCCAAAAGTACTACAATATTTATTAAAAAAATATACAATATTAACTCGTTTGTGTACTATTTTAACCCAATAATATTTTTACTGAATTATACTTGTTAATTATGCATATAATGTGGTCAAAACTGATGTTATTCAAAATAGATACCTGCAATACATTTGCACCATTATTTAATCATTAATTAAAACAAAAAAGCAATGAAAAAATTATTTAAATTAAGTATCGTACTTTTAGTAATGTTAATTTCAACTAATGGTTATTCAGTTGAAGATTCAATACTTCCTACAGAAGGCAGTAAAAATGTTACCAATTTAACCCTTGAAAATGTTAGTAAAGGTTCACTAATACAAATAAAAGATAGTGACAACCTAATTCTTTATAGTGAAATTGTTAAAAAATCAGGAAAATATTCAAAAGATTTCAACTTAACAAACCTTCCTGACGCTGAATACAGTATCGAGATTGATCAGCAAAAAAATATCAAAATAATACCTTTTTCGGTAAAATCAAGTATCGCTTTGATCGCAAAAAATGATGCACGTACTTTTTCAAAACCCGAAGTTGTTGTAAAAGGCAACTATCTTTATGTTTCAAAAAAAATGCATGAAAAGCAAACTTTAGAAATTGATGTTTACTTTGAAGGTTATGACCTAGCATACAATAAAAAATATAAAAATGTTGATAGTGTGAGCAAGGTATTTGATTTTTCTACTAGCAAAAAAGGGAGATATGTAATTGTTTTTAAGTCAGAAGGAAAAATATTCAAAAATACTATTAGTATTTAAGAGTATAGTATTATCACATACTATTCATAATTGATAAAATATAAACAACCACTTGATTAAAAGTGGTTGTTTTTTACAAACCTATAGTACTAATATTTTTTCAGTATACTTTTGTTTAACAACGAAGTAGGCCACCCCCTGATTATATTAATTATTGCTACCAGCACCTTCCATCATTCATATACAAAAGCAAATAGGGTAACACATGCGCAGATATCTGTATTTCAAAAAACGTAATCTAAAATATTTGATATGGCACCAGTATTTATACCAAAAAATAAATGAACAGAAATATTGTGTATATTCTATTAATTATCTATACTTATAACTTTTCCCTAATCTATTGAAACTATATTTCTTCCAAGCCCAATATACAAAAGCCTTTCTTCAATCCAAGTTGTTCTGCCTCATCACCTTTTAATACAAAAGTAATCCTACGAAGAAGTTTTCGACCAGTATATAATTCCTTATCTTTATCATACTCCCTCAGCAAAAGCTCATGTCCGGCTAAAAAACCCCTATCATTTTTTCTAAGCTCGAAAGTTTTTTTACCATCTGCAACTAAACTGAAATAATCTATCCAGGTTTTAAGTTCGTGAATCATATCTAAAAAATTAGTTGTTTGGGAATGTTTACTTAATATATACAATAATAATCGGTATAGTTTCTATTTAGCAAAAACCACATGCTGGCTATGTATTTTACCGTCAAACTGATATCTACACAAGTAAATTCCAGGGATTGGATTGACATTGATACTGTTTAATTGTGTATGCTCAATTTTTGTTGTTTTAATCTTTTGTCCCAGTAGGTTAAAAATCTCAATTTTATTACCCAATAATTCCGGTTGCTGGCACTTTAAATGTATGGTATTTTGACTCGTGTAAAAAATTACTTTTGACTTTATTGCCAGAGGAAAATCATTCCCCAGCGATAATTCGTTGGTAGTTAAGTCAACAAACCCATTGAGAATTTCTGCTTTCAGCGTAACCGACACTTCATATCCTTCGTTTGTATTTCCAGACAACATAATCCTTGCCTTAGAAGCATTTAAATAGCTAACTGATTCGATAATCATTCCGGGTGGGGCACTATTCAATTCAAAATAATTATTTTTAAGAATTGGATTACTGAAATATTCATCTGACAAAGTAATTTCCAGCTCAGGAAAAAAACTTGATAATTCGGCGGATGGCGTAAGCGAGGAGCCAGAAATATTATTGTCAATCCAGTTCATCCTGTTAAAAAGCCAGGTTTCAAAAAATGCTACTTCATCGCTATAATCATTTCCCTGCCAATTAAAGTTAGGCCATACATACTGCCCCAAAATAGGCCATCTTTCGTAGTTTCTTTGTTGGGCCTCATCAATATAATCTACTATTGAATCAATGGCATGTTCAAGCTTGTCATTACCTAATTCATTCTCCCTCAATTGCTGCCATCGGGTATGAAACAGATCTCTAAAATAAGGGTCTTCCATCATACGTTTCCACCAAAATATAATACTCCATTCGTAAGACTCCACCATTGGGTACATCCAGCCAGCGTAATCGTTACCAGGAGGCCAGTAATCCACATTTGAATAACCTAGATTAAAATCCCATGCTGGGCCTGCAAATATTTTTCCGCCATCGCTGTCCTTTTCCTTATAAAAGTAAGTGCTGTATCTGTATTTGTCAACCTCCTTGCTTATTTCACATAGAATCATCTGATCGACAAAGGAAGCTGCATTCAGATATTTATTGTATCCATAATTGGGATCTGTGAAGTTAGAGTTGGTTAATGCGTTTTCAGAAGTTGTAATGTAGTCCTCGATGTAATTCCTCTGTTGTTGTACTATATCCTCAGATTTGGGGTAATAAAACTGAAATATGATATTCTTGGCATTTGGGTACGGGGGGTTAGGAGTTGATTTCCAGCCATCTGTGCCAAACACAAAATCGGGGTCTATTTTATCAACCTTTACAATATAGCCCCCAGTGAGCTCATCACCAGAAATATCCTCAGGTTTTAATTTAGCAATATCTACACGGTTATCATCCCGCTTTATCTTCTCCATTAGGATGTACACACCCTTATAATCATTATTGATAATCACCTCACAATAGGCCATTCTGGTACAATAGGAACCAAGTTTACTGCCCATATAAAACGACATAAAGTTCCTGAGCATGGATTTATCGCTGTATGGGGCATACAATACCCAGTCATTTTCTGATGGCATTCCAAGTAGTGATACGTTAAGGTTCTCACCATCCTCATCTCTAGTTTCGAAAGCATAAGATTTCTTTGGAAACATTTGGGAGCTTTGCCCCCTTATTTCTATACCAACAAAACCATCATAATCATTTGGTGGATCGTACTGGTTGTTCATGTTTCCCAAGCCATTGTATATGATTCCCATGTTGCCAGTTATTTTAGGTTCATCAGGAATCTCAACTCCATTTGTATTGATAATTATTATTGGCAAATTGGTTGTGAGTCCGGCAGAATCATTAGATAGGCGCAATACATCGTCAATAAACCATTGACCTCCAGGATTGGTTCCCTGGAAATCAAAAAAGATAACCAAACGGGTATAATCGGTAGCGGTGATTCCTGAAAAATCAAATTCAAGATCATCCCATTGACCAGGTGTTGGCATTTTTTCAATTTCCTGCCATAAAGTATTATCACTATTCTCAAATTTCAATAGTATTGTACCGCCAGATTCCGGCGCAAGTATTTTTAAACGATAAATCGGAGATGTAGAAAAATCAACTGGAACTGCAAAATCAGTGAAAATCAAATCGTAAGGATTCTCACCTGTGATTACCTCCATGCAATGAGCCGACGGATTTATTCCTTCCTGGTTAGGGTTATTAACGGTTATGCCGGAAGGGGCTGAAACTACCCATTCTACATTTATTCCATCCCAATTAGCAATGGTGTCAGTTATCTGAGCCGAAGCTGTATTTACTAAAAACAAGCCCAATAATAAAGTAACCATTGATAAATATATCCTATAAATCATTTTATTGTAAAATAAAAACAACAATTTTCCACAAAGTTAATGAAAACAGGTAAATGAAGAGAGTATCAATACCTGTGAATAATGTATTTTTTGTGAGGGTTCTCTATTCCCTGCCAATATATTACTGATTATCAGAAATAATCGTAATTATTTAGCAGGGTTAAACATCTAACCTGTAACTTTTTACCGCAAAGAGCGCAAAGTATTGCGCAAAGGTACGCAAAGTTATTTACTTGACGGTAAGTACTTTGCGTAACTCTGCGTTAAACATTGCGTAACTCTGCGGTTAAATAACTTATTGAAATTCAGGTTGTAAAACCAGCTAAATAATTACAAATAATCAATGAATAAAGTTCATTGACAATAGTGAAATAAAGAAAATTGCCAAACAGCATGGTTCTGATCGTTATGTAAAGAAGTTTTACTACTTACAATCATATTATAGTAATTTAAAATAAAATATTTGTTGATGCGTTTAGGGCAAAGTACAGGAATCATGTCCCTTGGTTCTTAATTCCCAAAATCCCGATACTAATAATATTAATTCTCTCCTTTTATCCTCTTCTCAATTGCAGTTGTGGAATATCCTGGCAAGAACTCAATGGTTCTTATTGACCCTCTTTTTGCCATAACCACATCATATCCAACAATATCTTCGGGTTTGTAATCGCTACCTTTTACGAGCACATCGGGTTGAATAGCTACTATAAGCTTAAGTGGTGTATCTTCATCAAATAGTATAACAGCATCAACAAATTGTAAGGCTGCAATTATTGTTAATCGTGATTTTTCATCAGTAATAGGTCGGTTATATCCTTTACCTAATAGTTTTGCCGATATGTCGGAGTTTACCCCAACAATTAATACATCGCCGTTATCTTTTGCTTTACCAAGATAATCAACATGACCAAGGTGCAATAAATCGAAAACACCATTAGTGAAAACAACTTTCTTATTGCTTTGTTTCCATTCATCTAATTTTATACTTAACGATTGTTTGTTCAGTATTTTCCGACTTATTGATGATGAACTATTCATTTAATGGTTTTTCTTTTTTTGTTAAAAATCCCATGTAAAAATACGACATACTTCCAATAACAACATTAAGTATTGTTTGTCCGGCATGAGTAATTGCAGCAAATGATCCTGCAACATTTGCACTAATATTAAAAAGTTCGTGTAATACTGCCTTAACTATAAAATGGTAAGCACCAATACCACCTGGTACAGGAGCTACAATACCAAGGCTTCCAATTGCCAATATAGTTAAGGCATCTACAAAGGTAAGGCTACTTGTTTCTTCGAGCATATAAACAGGTAGATAAACCATTATTGCATAAAAAAACCAGATAATAAATGTGTAAAGAAGAAATAGCCATTTATGTTTCAACTTCATTATGGTTTTTACTCCATCTAACAATCCTGCTATAAACTCATTAAGTTTTTGATAAAAGGGAAGTAGCTTAATTACTTCTTTGAGTTTTATTGTAAGAAATATTAATGCCACTATGGTTACAATAGCAACTCCGCTAAATACAAGAATGCTTTGCAGATTTGAAAATAAATCAGAGAAAAATGGCCCAAAAATTTGATTTAGAAATTCTCCCAATGAATCAAGCTGAAATACTATTACTAGAAACATAATTACCAGAAGAGTTATCATATCAAAAATACGTTCGGAAATTACAGTTCCAAATAGTACATTAAAAGGTATTTTTTCTTTTTTCGATAGTACTCCGCATCTAACAAATTCGCCCATCCTTGGAACAGCTGTATTTGCCATATAGCCAACCATAACAGCAAAAAATGTAGTCGATAACTTTGTTTTATAGTTTAGGGAATTAATAAGAAGATTCCATCTGAGTGCCCTAGCAATATGCGAAAAAATTGCTACAACCAAAGAAGCTATTAACCAATAATAGTTTGCAATAAGTATATCATTCCATACTTCTTGCATGTCGAGTTTTCGAAAACTCAAATATAGTAAGCCAATACCTAGTCCTAAAAAAAATAGATACTGTAGAATTGTTAAAATTTTCTTTTTGTTAATAAGTCCCAAATCGTTATTTTATCTGGTTATTATCATCAGGAAAAATAATATGTGGTTTAAAAGATTTTGCTTCTTCAAAGTCCATACTCGCATATGAAACGATAATAATATAATCATTTATGGCTACTTTTCGTGCAGCTGCGCCATTTAGGGATATAATACCCGAACCTCGTTCACCTTTGATAACATAGGTAGATAATCGTTCGCCATTTGTTATATTATAAACACTAACTTTTTCATTTTCAATTAGATTAGATGCCTCCATAAGATTTTCATCTATGGCAATGCTGCCAATATAATTTAAATCGGCCATTGTAACTTTAGCCTTATGGATTTTAGATTTTAGTACTTCTATGTTCATTTTTGTAGTAATATATCCTATTAAACTAACGGTGCAAAATTATTAAATAATTCTGATATTATCTATTAATCTTACTTTCCCTAGTTTTACAACCACAAAAGCTATTATTCCCGGAGACGAATTCCATGAATTAATTGGCTGTAGTTCCTTATCATCTGCAAACTCAAAATACTCTAAATCAAACTCATACCTATCATTAAACATGGTAATAATTTGCTGCTTTAGTTTGTCGGGGGAAGTTGTGCTGCTGGTTTTTTTTGCAAATTTTAACATCTTATAAATAAATGGGGCAATGGCTCGCTCTTCATTTGTAAGACGTTTATTTCGCGAACTCATAGCCAATCCATCTACCTCTCTAATAGTTGGGCAAGGAATAATTTCCACAGGAATTTTATCCATTTCAACTAATTTACTAATAATTGCAAGTTGCTGAAAATCTTTTTCTCCAAAATAAGCTTTGTGCGGAAGGGTAATGTTAAACAGTTTGCTCACAACAATTGCCACACCATTAAAATGTCCTGGACGTGAAGCTCCTTCCATTACTGTTTCGAGTGGTCCAAAGCTGTATTCCTTAGAAACTTTTTTGGGATACATTTCGGTAACTGAGGGCACAAATAGAATATCACACCCTATATCCTCCAATAATTCCATGTCGGCAACTAAATCTCGAGGGTATTTTTCAAGATCTTCTGGGTTATTAAACTGAATTGGGTTCACAAATATGCTCACAACAAGTATATCGTTTTCTTGTTTGGCACGAAGCATCAAGTCTAGGTGACCCTGATGCAATGCTCCCATTGTTGGAACAAAGCCAATGGTTTTTCCATCCTCTCTTTGCTTTGTTACAAAGTTACTAATATCAGAAATCTTAGAAAAGGTAATCATAATATACTACGATTATTTTGTGGGCATTGTAATTATTGGTCTCAGAAAAAATTATACCTATGCACTTTTAGTTCATGTCGTTTTCAGCTTCTAAAAATAAACTAAATGGTATGAAGCTTGAAGTCAGAAGTCGGATGAGACTTGTTTCAAACTTCTGTCTTCCAACTTCCAACCTTTTTTTTATTTCATTTGTATTGCAAAACTATGGTACTTTAAATCCATAGTGGTTTATTTTATAATTTTCCAAAGATCTTTTTCCAGCGATTTTTTTGGTGTTTCAATTATCCGCCCTATTTCCACATTATCTCTGTAAATAATAAAGGTTGGCACTTTTTCTATATTTAAATCTTTAATATCAACAACAATTGCTTCTTTGGCTTTATCAACGGCAATTACTTTTACTCTTTTGTCATTATACCCAGCCTCATTTATAACTTTGTAAAAGCGTGGCACTTCTCGCTGACTGTCAGAACACCATGTGCCTAATACAACAGTTATTTCAATATCATCTAATTTACCTTCAAGCTTTGTAATGTATGTGTCAGCTGGATTATAAACATCGTACTGGCTTTTAAAGTAAACACCGTATACATCTTTTTCAAGACCCTCTTTATTGCAGTAACCAATTAGCATTTTAGTTTTTGTTTTAGTATCAACTACCATGCTGTTCAACATTTGAGCGGTGGCCTGAAAGCCTGAAAGTACTATAAGTACAGCTACTATTATTTTTGTGTTCATGTTTCGCTTTTTTTAAGAACGCAAAATTAGGAGAATTCTTTTAATGAATATATGTTTTGCAATAATTCATAAAAACTTATAGAAGCGAAAACTTAACAGGAAGTGTAAATTT
>Ga0307987_1001678_pt1 | contig 12054 bp, 9 predicted proteins | sample EllFjometagen181_FD_203157 | JGI IMG/M metagenome (GOLD analysis project Ga0307987, IMG submission 203157) | Marine microbial communities from Ellis Fjord, Antarctic Ocean - #181 | ecosystem: Environmental > Aquatic > Marine > Unclassified | place: Southern Ocean | collected 2014-10-08 | reverse complement strand
ACAAAAACCCTTTCAGCCAAAAGGCTGAAAAGGAGGTGCTCAACAGTGTTGAAAAACGATTGGGACAGGTGCGTGATGATGTTTTTGAAGCACTTGCCGTAAATGAGCCGGAAACCGATGCCCAAACCCTGACCCAAAAACTTCAGGGTATGGTGGTTTATTTTAAAAGGCGTGTGCAGACCAAGAAAAAGATAAAGAACATGGCACACACGTCCATTGATTTCGATGCAGAGGATTATGAGGCCATCGCCAGGGATTTTGATATATCCGTTGAAGAGGCAAAAGCGTTTTTGGAATTGCTGAAAGGATGTTTTGATGGGGCGGGAAACTTTTTAAGAAACGGACTTGAAAAAAAATATTCCTCACATGGCAAAGTACGGCGTGAAGATTTTCGGGTTTTTGTGGCACTATCTCCGAAAGACCTTGAGTCGCAAGGACCGGGTTGCCTTTTTGAATTCTCTCCAGGCCCTCATTTCTAAGATGGAGCAAACACCGGCGGCTCTGACGCTTCTGCTGGAGGATTTTTGCCGCACGCCGTACGAAGTGCTGTTTTCGGATCGGAATTCCCTTATTCTGGCCAACGTTTTGCTTCGAAAATACAATAAGGAGATTCACAACGATATCGAAATTACTCCTGAAGAAGTCCTTTTAGTCAGGGATGGTTTGAGCCCGGAAGCGGTGAAGGCCGCAGGCGACGTCATCGATAATTTGACGGATGCGTTTTTCCAGAAGATCAGAACCCTTCACGGAAAACTCCTTAAAGGCTTTCAAAAGGGGGAAGAAGATGCGGCTATGCCGTTGCGGTTTCTGCTGTCACTGGAGCGGGAATGCTACATATTTCTGGCACTGATTGGAAGGCCCCCCGGCCATACCGTTATCAAGAGCGCCGTAAAGACCTACGGCAATCCCGGATCGGAAATCTACCGCAAGAAAAGAGGGAAAGGGTTTGAAGAGGCCTGCCTGAAGCATCTTCGCGTTGCGGTTCGAGGGTTATCCCGGTACGAAGACAAAAATGACCTTCCTCTTTCGATGTTAACGCGTCCTGTGCCTGTGCATCCTTGGCCGCAGTATGGGAATCAGCCACGATTTCCGGTGGGGCCACACGAAAAACTTCCTCAATGGTGGTCAGGCCCTGAAGCGCTTTTTGAATCCCATCAAAGGACATTATCTGAAACCCTTCCTTTTGCGCCTCTTTTTTAAGCTTTTCGCTTGACAGACCACCGGATATGACCTCCTTCAGTGAAGCGGTCAGGGTCAACATTTCAAACAATCCGAGCCTGCCGGAATAGCCGGTATGCTGGCACGCCTCACAGCCTGTGCCTTTCCAGAAGACCACTCGGGGGAATTGAGTTTGTTCAAGCAGGCATAGAGGGTCGAGGATTTTCCGCTTCCGGTGGGACCGGTTACCAGGATGATGCCCTGGGGCATGTTGATGGCCCGGTTGCGGGTCTTCAGGTCCTTATCTGAAAATCCCAGATCTTCAGGGTTCAGTTGGGCCGTGGCTGGGTTGAGGATACGGATGGTGACTTTTTCGCCGTAACTGGTGGGCAAAGATGAGACTCTTAAGTCAAAGATTTTCCCAGCCTGTTTCACCTGAGCTTTGCCGTCCTGGGGTTTTCGTTTAATGGCAATATCCAAATTGGACATGATTTTGATTCGGGAGGCAACCGCGGCATGGATGTTGCTATCCGCACGCATGATTTCCCGCATAATGCCGTCCACCCGGTATCGAACCACCAAAGATTTTTCCTGGGGTTCGATATGGATATCGCTTGCTTTGAGTTTAATGGCGTCGGAGATAACGGAATTGACAAATTTGACAATGGGGGGAAGGTCTCCAAGATCTTGCAGCTCCCTGATGGAGGTCTCTTTTTCTTTCGTTCTTTCGACGACTTCAATGTCATCTTCTTCCGTACCGAATTGGGAACACAGATCATTGATGAGTAACGATTTCGGGTAGTACTTCTCAATGGCCGCAACGATATCACTCGAAGGCACAACCGCTCGGTCAATGGGCAGTTGCGCATAAAAGCGCAGATCCTCCAGAGCATAGAGATCCAGTGGGTTGGTCATGGCCACCAGGAGCCGATTACCATTCATTTTTAGCGGCATGATCGAATATTTTTCGGCAAGCTGCTTTCGGGGGGAGGTTTGAGGCGGGGGTTCTTTGCCGTCAATAATGATACACCTCGCAATCGTTACCAGATAACGGTTTTTTGTGATTTTGATTCGGATGGAGATGGCACAAATGACAGATTTACCGCCACTACGAATATCCGTAAGGGTAAAGTGAAAAAAACAGGTTGATTAAAAAGGTGGGATAGAAGCCCGTTTTAATGGCCTTGGACTTCCAGCCCTTCATCGATCAGTTCCAGCACCCGTTGTTTTTCTTCCGGAAATTTGTATCCCTCATAACCATGGCTGAAAAGGTAACCGCCTCGACGGTTCTTCCAGTAGTTGCCCGCATGGTCAAAACACACCTTGGATGAGACATTCAGGGTTTCCATGGTCAATTTGAGCTCCTGAAGTTGCTCCCGGGGAGTCAGGGGTATAAATTCTTTTTTTTGGACTGCCTGACTGAGTGGAGTTCCGGGCCATGAGCGAAAGGGCCTGGAGCGGATGAAGTGGGGATTGATTTCATTGAGTACCCGCGCCGTGTTGAGCGCGTGGTTTTCCCAGCAAGCCTTGCCGCCCACGCCAGGCATCCAGTACTCGGAAACCTGGAATCCGGCTCTAATGGCTTTTTGACCGCCCTCGATGTGACTTTCAGGTGTGGCGCCCTTTTTAATCATCCTCAAAACGTCTTCGTCGCCGGACTCAAGGCCCAGATGCAATCGGTCCAGACCCGCTTTGCGGATGTTTTTAAGGTTCTCAGGGCTTTTTTGAGCGAGCGTTTTGGAGCGGGCGTAGGAAGTCACCCTGTTGATGGTCGGGAAAGTCGCCCTAAGGTATTTCAGTGCGGCCATCAATGGTTCCGCTTTCATAATGGGGCTGTTTGCGTCCTGCAGGAAAGCCGTTTTACCCCCGGACAACAACCACTGGTAGACCATTGGAAAGCCATTGCTGTATTCCAGGTCCGGAACGCGCCGCATCAACATGATGGCGGCCTCATGGGTTATTTCACCGCCATTTCCGGTTTTTGAAGAGAGTTCTTTCAGGTCATGGACCAATTGGGCCATGGCATCGATGTCCCCTTTGATGTCCTCCAGGGTGCGCATTTCGAATTTTTCGTTTTTGTACATGCCGCAAAAGGTGCAGTGGTTCCAGGGACAATTGCGGGTAAACCGCACCAGCAGCGAATCGCTTCCACCTTCGCTGGGGGGGCGGTATACGCCGGTTTCAAAAGCATATGTTTGATGGTTGTCCATAATATTGTTCCTCTAAAAGCTTTGTCGGTATGAATCCATTCCGGTGAAGATTTCCAGTATCAAAATTAAGTGCCTGTTGACCCATAAAATAGGATCTTTCTCTCGAATTTCAATTCATGGGAAGACTTTTATTTTCGAAATGGTCCCTTGGAAGTCGTTGCTCTTGTGATTGACACTTTATTATCCTTGTGTCACATTGAACAGCGAAGGTCGATAAAAAGTTTTCCTCAAAATCATAGCCCTGTAAGGGAGGTATCCATGAACTTTAAACATCTGTTTGAACCGGAGAGCATGGCGGTGATCGGGGTTTCTCTCCATAACAATCGACATCCTGCCAATATCGTGTACCGGAAAAACCGGCTGCGGTATCCCGTAAAGGTGTTTGCTGTTAATCCAAAGGGCGGTACGATTCATGGGGAGCCGGTGTATGAAAGGCCGGGAGATATACCGGAGAAAGTGGATTTGGCTGTCATTGCCGTTCGAGCAGACCTGGTGCCCGACACCTTGGCCCAATGTATTTCGGCAGGGGTTGGGGGCGCTGTGATCATTTCCGGCGGATTTGCGGAGGTGGGGCAAACAGAACTGCAGGATCAATTGGTGGAAATGGCCCGGGAGGCGGACTTTCCGTTTATAGGACCGAACTGTCTTGGCCTTTTCTCTCCGGGGCATGTGGATACTTTTTTTCTGCCGCCTGAACGAACGGTACCACCGGTGCCCGGTAATGTTGCGCTGGTTAGCCAGAGCGGCGGTGTACTGGTGGACCAGATGATTAATTTTTCAAAGGAAGGGGTGGGGCTTTCCGTGGGGGTCAGCATCGGCAACAAGGCCCTCGTGGATGAAGTGGCACTCCTTAAATATTTGAGTGCTGACCCCAATACGGATGCCATTGCCTTTTACCTGGAGGGTTTTAAGAAAAATGGGGGTCGAGCATTTGTGGAAGCCGCCTGTCATTGCCAAAAACCCATTGTGGTGCTGAAATCCGGCAAGAGTCCGGAGGGTGGACGGGCCGTTTCAAGCCATACGGCATCTCTTGCCGGTGATTATGCCGTGTTCTCGCAGGTGATGGCCCAATTCGGGGTCATTGAGGCGCGTACACAGTTTGAACTGGTTTCTTTCTGCGAATCGCTTAGCTGTTACCGGGATACTATCAATGGAAAAATCGGTGTCATTACCGGTAGTGGCGGCCATGGGGCACTGACCGTTGATTTTTGTGCGACCCACGGGCTAAAGGTTCCTTTGCTGTCAAAGGAATTGCAATCTGAACTCAAAAGTAGGCTTTCCCCCAGCGTTCAACCCATTGCGGGAACGAGCAATCCGGTAGACCTTACCGGAAGCGCTGTTGACGATGATTTTGTTGCGGCGGCCGATTGCCTCAGTCAAAGCCCGGAGGTGGATTGTCTGGTGCTCCTGGTATTGCCCTATTCGCCCGGCACCACTTCAGATCTCGGTGCCAGACTAAGTGAAGTCTATCATAGGGTCGGGAAGCCCATGGTGGCGTATGTTCCGAGCTTGCAAAGATACCGTATGCTCATCGAAGGATTCGAATTGAACCATATTCCGGTGTCTCCGGCCATTGAAGGTGCTGTTTTGATGGCCAGTGCCATGAGGAGGCGATCATGTTGAAGACTGAGATCCTTGAGGTAATTTCATCATCCAAACCCTGGGGTTGGGTTCTGGAACCTGATGCCAAACGTATATTATCACTTGCGGGAATAACGGTACCAACGTTTACATGGGCCCAGACCCTTGAAGAAGCCCTGCAGTTTGCGGAAGAAAATGAATACCCTGTGGTGGCCAAGGTGGTTTCACCCAAGGTGATTCATAAAACAGAAGTAAAAGGTGTTGTGCTGGGTATCGATAATAAAATAGCCCTGGCGGAGACCTTTCATCGGTTAAGTTCATTTGACGGTGCCAGAGGGATCCTGGTTGAGAAACCCATTCAGGGAATCGAGATGATTATCGGTGCCAAAATTGATTTTCAGTTTGGGCCGGTGATCCTGATGGGGATGGGCGGCACCGGGGTTGAAATATACAAGGATACCTCCCTTCGGATGGCACCTATTACGCCGGAAGATGCCTTATCCATGCTCAAGGGGCTCAAAGCCCATCGCCTTTTCGAGGGATACAGAGGAGCCGAACCCATTAACCAGGAGGCACTGGTTCGCATGCTCATGGCCTTTTCCCGTTTGATCATGGCGCTTGATGAAAGCGTTTCGTCCATTGATCTGAATCCGGTGTTCTGCTCGGCGGAAAGCTGTGTGGTGGGTGATGCGAGGATTATGCTGCCGTCATAAAACGTAAAAGAAATGAAATGTGAAATTCAGGTATCCATTTCCATGACCTCCTGGATTGTTTTCAACAATACCAGTCGATCAAAGGGTTTGCTCAAGGTGCGCAAAGCGCCGACCCCTTTGGCCATTTTGAGGTAGGACTCCGGGCCGATTCGGCCACCGCCGGAAACGGCGATAATTTTGACATGGGGGAATTCTTGCCGGACCCATGTTATCAGGTGTGCTCATCATCACTTTGGCATTGCTGAGGCATCAACACCCAAAACCTGAGATCTTCGATATCTTTAAAGGATTCAGGTTCTTTGTAAACGCCTTTGTTTTTGTCCTTGTATGGGGTATGCTCATAGCGGGAAACAAGGCGGTTTCCTTAATAACGTCATGTCAGTGTGATAGCCTTTTCCGGGCACATCTCCTGGCAGCAGAAACAGGTGATGCAGCGTTCCGGATCCACTTCGGGGAGTTCATGGGTCATGGACAGGGCCGATACAGGACACTGGTCAATACAGGTGCCGCAGGCGGTGCACATGTCGGGATCGACCTGGGGTCGAAGAAGGGTCTTTTGGTGAAGAAAATCCTGAATGGCTTCATCGTGATGGATGGCTTCGCCCCCCAGGGGCGGCAGTTTGAAATGGCTGATGGGTTTCAGTTCCCCGATGATTTCGTTTTCCTCCGGGTCGTACTCCCCCAGACCCAGTTCCTTTGCCCTCTGAAGGAATCCCAGAAGACCGGGATCACATCCCATGAGGGTCGCAATGACGCCGTCAAGGGCAATGGCATTGTCGGAGGCCAGGATCAGGCCGATGTCCCTCAGATCAGGAGAAGCCGGGCCGTTCCCCTCCATCCCCACCACCGCATCCACTACAAAGAGTTCGGGAACTCGAAGCCGAAACACGTCCAACACCAGGTGGTGGAACCTTTCCGGGCTCCCCGCAATGTTGTGCAGCCTGGCCTTCTGAGCGCCGGGAAGAAACCCGTAACTGTTTTTGATGGCGCCGGTTAAAACCGTCAGGCCGTGGGTTTTGAATTTGGGAAGGCTGATGATCACATCCGCATCCATAACGGCCCGTGAGACGCTCACCGTGGGTACGAAATCCGGGTTGAAGTCAAGTGTCAGGGAATCGTTGCCGATGTTTTGGTAATACCCCTTGGCTGCTTCCATCAGACCGGTTTTTTTGAAACTCTCCTCATTGGCCCCATAGCTCTTCATACCGGTGTTGTCCCCCACAACAATGGCTGCGGGATTCATGGTCTCAACCCTTTCCACGACCCCGCGCAGTACCGCGGGATGAGTGACGACCCCTTCTGATGCATCGGTGGCACGAAGCACATTGGGTTTTATCAGGACATTTTTTCCGCGTAAATCCAGTGGAAAAAGTGTAAAAGCGCTGTCCAGAGCCTCTTGGAGATTTTCATAAGTAGCGGGATGAATCATTACTTTTGACATAACCTTTACCTCTTTGCTATCAATGCAATATAAGATTTTCGATTTGGTGGCAGTATAAGGTCTTAGAGAAGAGGTGTCAAAGGACAGTTCCGCGCAACCATGATTAAGGAGAAGACAATGCAACTTGATATTTTTGATGAAATGGATGCTTCAGAGCTTAAACAGTATATCGAATTTCTGCTGTGGCACTACCGGGTGATGGATGCATTCTGGTTCATCAATGTGGCCGAGCGCTTCGATCAGCCAACGGCCGAACGACTCAATGAAAAAGTCTGGGGGCGGGTCGCGGGAATGGCGGCTAAAGATCTGATGCCACGTTTCGCCATTCAAGAAAAGGGGCTTAAAGGCTTTGTCAAGGCTCTGAAACTTTTTCCCTGGTGCATCCTGGTGGGTTACCACATCGAAGAAACCGAAGGCGAAGTCATCATTTCAGTGCCGTCCTGTCCCACCCAGGAGGCGAGGATCAAAAGAGGCCTGGATGAATTTGTCTGCAAAGAGATGCATCGAGGAGAATTTGAAGGGTTCGCTCGGGCAGTGGATGAGCGCATTCAGGTTGAATGCCGCTTTGCGCCCCCTGATCCACATCCGAAGGACATGTTCTGCCAGTGGCGGTTTTGCCTGGGTGAGAATGGCTGATGTGATCGGGAACAGGTTGACATGACAAAGATTTAATGCTAGGAAAATTACCTTTTAGCGGGTGAGTCGGCGTTCTGTTTGATGAGTAGCTCGCTTTTCATAATTTGCCCGGCTTTTTATTTGATTGATAAGGGAGGAACACCGCGATGGCTGATTTAGCTTCCAAGTTTGAGACGGCTTCACAGGACGTGAAGAAATTGACCAAACGGCCTGACAATAAAACGCTCCTGGAATTGTATGCTTATCACAAACAGTCAAAGAGTGGAGATGTATCGGGCAAACGTCCCGGTTTTACCAACATGGTGGGCCGTGCCAAATATGACGCCTGGGCAAAACTGAAGGGAACCGGTAAGGATGGGGCCATGCAGTCTTATATTGATCTGGTGGAACGTCTGCTGAAAGCTGGGTAAATAGTATGTTTGTCTGTTAAATACAAAAAAAAGGTGCAAACAATGAGTCAATCCATGACCAATGCCGATAACTTCTGGCTCTGTATGGATGATCCCACCAACCTGATGATGATCTCCGCATTCATGGAGTTTGAAGATCGTATTGATTTCAAGCGACTGCGGGCGACCATTGAATCTCGTGTGTCATCATTTCCCCGGTTCAGGCAAAAAGTGGTAAGACCCGTATCCGGCATGGGAACGCCCACCTGGGAGATGGACCGGCATTTTGATATCCGCAGCCATATTCACCGGGTGGCCCTTCCGTCTCCGGGAGGAAAGCAGGAGCTCCAGGAAATGGTGAGTGATATGATGGACGCCCCCCTGGATCCCCACAAACCGCTTTGGCAGGTCCATCTCATCGAGAACTATGGTGAAGGAAGTGTGGTTCTGTTCCGGATTCATCACTGCATTGCCGATGGTATTGCGCTGATTTACGTATTATTGGCTGCGGCCGACAGCGAAGCGGATGCGTCCTGGCCTGAGGAATTGCCTCGGAAACGGAAAAAGATGTCATCCTTTGATTTCCAATGGCCCATATCCGGGGTGATTCGTGGGGTTCAGAAAGTCAAAGATACCACCCGGAAACTGGGGCAGAAGATTGCCGAAGAATTCAAGGATACGGTTTTCGATCTGGATGGCCTGATGGACTTGGCACGGAAAAGTTCCCATATCTCAGCCGATGTGGGCGGAGGCCTGGCAAAACTGGCTCTCATGCCGCCGGATCCGTCTACCGCATTCAAAGGAAAACTGGGAACCCGCAAAAATGCGGTCTGGACCGATCCCATTCCCCTGGATTCGGTGAAAAACGTGGGGCACTCCATTCGCGGCGCCACCATCAATGACGTGCTGATTTCCTCGGTCACCGGGGCCATGAGGCGCTATTTGAAGAGCCGGAACTACCCGGTCAACACGCTGGATCTGAATGTGCTTGTGCCGGTCAATATCCGCAAGCCGGGTACGGAAGTGGAGTTGGGGAACAAATTCAGCCTGATTTTTCTGACACTGCCCGTCTATATTGAGGACGCGGTACTTCGATTGAAGGAAGTCAAGCGCCGAATGGATGATCTCAAAAATTCTCCTGATGCCATTGTGAATTTCGGCCTGCTCAGCACGGTGGGCTTCATGCCGCCCGGGATCGCCAAAAGTATGGCCCATTATTTCAGCAGTAAGGCATCCGGAATACTGACCAACGTGCCGGGGCCTCGGGATCCTCTCTATTTTGCGGGAAGCGAAATCAAGAACATGATGTTCTGGGTGCCCAGGGCAGGGGACGTGGGGCTGGGTGTCAGCATTTTGAGCTATAATGGAAAAGTGACTGTGGGGATTGCCGCCGACGAGGGCTTGATGCCCGATGGCGAAGTGCTTCTGGAGGGTTTTGAAGAAGAACTGGCGCACTTGGTGAGGCTGGTGGAATCAGGTGAGATTGAAGAAGAACCCCTGGTTCTACACGATACCTATCAGGATATGCGTTGTAAGGCGCTGACCCGGGGGGGAGAACAGTGCAAAAAACGGGCGATTCCCGGGTCCGGATACTGCCGCATTCACGAGCAAACGGCGGAAACGGATGAACATCCTTTTGCAGGATCAGGCGATCTCGGGGAAGGTGGGGGCGAAAAACCTTTCATTCCTCCGGTTCATGTGGATCTGGATACGGATCCCAACCGTTGCCAGGCCTTGACTCAAAGTGGAAACCAGTGTAAGAAACGGGCAGTGCCGAATTCAGGGTATTGCAGTACCCATCGGCCGGAAGTGCCGGAACGGGATACCCGTGATCTGTCTGACATTTTGAAGGAATTGAGTGGACATTAATGGTTCGTATCGAACAGGGGAGGAAAACGTGAAACAGGTCGTCAGTATCAGCCTTGGTCCGGAAGCAGCCGATTTTGAACTGGATACGGAGTTTTTGGGCCATGAGTTTTCCATCAGACGTGTGGGAACGGATGGTGATCTGGATAGAATGTTGGCGTTGCTGCTGGAGTGGGACGGCAAAGCCGACGCCATTGGTTTGGGCAGCATGCGGTTTCCCAATGCCATCGGCCCCAAACATGTCCTGGAGCGGCGTGCTGGAAAGATCAGGGCTTTGAGTGATCGGGTCAACACGCCCGTAACCATGGGCAGCGCCCTTCGAAATGTGGTCCATGAATGGTCTATCCGACACGTGGAGTTTGTATTCGGAAAATATTTTAACAACGCCCGGGTTTTCTTTTTCTCGGGGTTGGCCAATCATAAAATCGCCCGGGTATTGAACGAGTTTACGGAAAACCTGGTTTTTGCGGACCCGGTTCTGGAAAACGGTATCAGTAAATTTTTAAAATCCGTCAGGGATCTGGAACTGTATGCCAGCGGCGTCCATGAGATCCTGAAATGGTTGCCCAGCAAAAAGTTTAGCGCGAATTTCACGCCCGCCCGCCTCTGGAATATTCACCTCATGAGAAAGGCCATGCAACAGGCCCAGGTCATTGTGGTGCCCCATTATGATTTTTATCGCTACCTGGAGCATGCAACCCTGGAAGAGTTAGGGGGCAAGATTATCATTACCTCCTGTGCCTATGATGATCGGGTCAGTTTCCTCCAGGAGCGGGGTGTGGATGTGATCATCGATACCGCCCCCAAAGTACTTGAAAAAGTGGTGGGGCTCAATGTTCTGGAAGCCATGATGCTGGCGGCCCTCGGTAAAAAGCAGGACCAGATCACCGATGATGATCTCCTGGAGATTATTTGCGAACAGAATATGGCCCCAAGGGTGGTGTATCCTTCCGGGACCCCCAAGCGGGTCAACCGGTTCGCCTTTGTGATCCATCCCCTCTCCCAGGAGTTTCTCAAGAAAGAAAAAGCACTGGATATGGTCAGCCAGTTTGCGCCACCCCTTTTCATGGATGCCGTGGAAAAAATCATCGCCTATGCGCCTCCCTTTCTCTATTCTAAGGTGACCGGCATCAAGTCTCCTACCGGCGTGGAAGCGGAAGGATGGTTGATTTCAGTGGGGGGGACGCCCAAGCAGATGCTGGCCCACAAACCTGAATTTACTTACGACCGTCTCCTGCAGGCAGCCAAGATGGCAAAGCGGCTGGGCGCACAGATCATGGGGCTGGGGGCTTTTACCAAAGTGGTGGGAGACGCGGGTGTGACCGTTGCCAAGAAAGCGAATATCCCCATTACCACGGGGAACAGTTACAGTGCTTCAGGGGCGCTCTGGGCCGCGGCGGATGCCGTACGCCGAATGGGCTTGATCCAGGTGGAAAAAGGGAAAGCCATTAAGGCCAAAACAATGGTTTTCGGGGCCACCGGGGCCATCGGATCGGTGTGCTGCCGTCTTCTGGCAAAAGCCTTTGAAGAGGTCTACATGGTGGGCCGTAATACCGCCAAACTGCTGGCGTTGCGGGAGGCCATCCTGAAAGAAACGCCCGGTGTGAAGTTGTACATATCGACCCGCCCGGATCGACATCTGCCCGATATGGATGTCGTTGTCACGGCCACGTCCGGTGCCGGTAAGGCCATCCTGGACATCATGCGGGCGAAACCCGGTTGTATCATCACGGATGTGGCTCGACCGCTCGATCTCTCTCCCGAAGACGTGGACAAGCGACCGGATGTGCTGGTCATTGAATCCGGTGAAATTGAACTCCCCGGCAACCCGGAGATGAAGAATATCGGTCTTCCCCCCAAAGTGACCTACGCGTGCATGGCTGAAACCATTGTGCTGGCCCTGGAAGGCCGTTTTGAAGTCTTTACCATCGGTCGCGAAATTGAATGGGAAAAGGTACGGGAAATCTATAAGATGGGTTTGAAACACGGTATGAAGCTGGCGGCCATTTCAGGGGTCAATGGCGTGTTTAGCGATGACGACATTGCACGCGTCAGAAGAC
>Ga0307987_1001676_pt1 | contig 12066 bp, 8 predicted proteins | sample EllFjometagen181_FD_203157 | JGI IMG/M metagenome (GOLD analysis project Ga0307987, IMG submission 203157) | Marine microbial communities from Ellis Fjord, Antarctic Ocean - #181 | ecosystem: Environmental > Aquatic > Marine > Unclassified | place: Southern Ocean | collected 2014-10-08 | reverse complement strand
CGCCGGTGGCCGAGAACGGCCGGGACGACCCCCACAAGCTGGGCTTCGCCCTGCTGCACATCGACGCCGAGGGGCATCGGTTGGAGTGGGTCTGTCCCGAACGAACCGTGGGTGAGCATCCCGAGCCCCCAGCACCCGCGCCCGTAGGGGTCTGGCTGCGGGGCGGCTGGGCCCGCACCGTGGACCTGCCCGCCGGAGACCTGGACCCCTTCGATCGCAAGCGGGCACGCAACGACTGGGCCGAGCTGGCCCTGATGGACATGGGGCTGCACCAGCTACGGGTGCAGCTGGCCGACCTGTGCGATCCGGATCTGGGACCCCGCATCCTGCAGCTACAGCGTGCCGGCTTCGAGCTGCAGGTGGCCAGCGTGGGGGCGCCCAGCCCCGGGCAGCGGGCGCTGGTGGATCAGCACCGAAGCGCCATCGCCTGCTGGGAGGTCGTGTTGCCGCCAGCGCTTCCCAGCGAATCCCTGTCGGCCCTCGCTGGGGCCCCTGTGCCCGTGGCCGTCAGCGTCATCGACCCCGGCGCGCCCGGCCCTGGTGGCTACCACTCCCACTTCCCGGAGCAGGGCTTCGGGCTGGACGGCGCGGCCCTCGAGGGGCTGGGCCAGCTACCCGCCAGCGTGCGCTGGCTGGTCTTCCGGGTGCCCCACGATGTCTCGCCTTGGCTGGGAATCCACCGGGCGGTCGAATGGGCCGGAGGCCGAGGTCTCGAGGCCCTGTGCCAGGTGGAGCTACCCCGGGGCGACGAGCTGCACCCCCCCACCGATCCTCACGCCGCCAGTCGGCGGGTGGCGGAGACCCTGCTGGCCGCCGCCGCCATCCCCCAGGTGCGGGTGCTGCTGGACGGCCTGCTGGACAAGGACCGAGGCTATCACCCCCGCCCCGGCCTGCTGGACCGCCGCTGCAACCCTCACCCCGCAGCGATGGTGCTGCGGGCGCTGTCCCGGCGCCTGGTGGGGGCTGTGGCCATCCGCGAGCTCACCCCCGAGCGCTTCGCCATAGGCGATGAAGAGCTATGGCTCGAGCCGAAGGGTCCGGGGCCTTGGTGGTCCCTCGAGGATGATGCCAGGCAGCAGGATGCGCCAGAGGGACCGGCCATCAAGCTCTAGCGCGGCGTCTCCTGCTCGAGGCCAGCCCGAGTGCACCGAGCATAGCCAGCAGGCCGGCGGCGGTTCCGGTGCGACGGCCCAATGCGCAGCTCCATCCGCCGCTGACCCGAGTGTCCAGCTCCAGCTCGGCGGCTGCCATGCCCCCTGGGCCACCCACGTTGAGCAGCACAGTGTACACACCACGGGCCGGCAGCTCGATGATGGGGGACCAGGCGCTGATCTCGTCGATGAGGTCGCCTTCGGACCAGACCTGCCACACCACGGTGTCCAGGCAGCCGTAGACTTCGGTGCGGGTGCGATTGATCATCTGGTACCGCAGGCCCTCGACCTGCTGGAACGTGAACAGGCCGGGGTAGGGCTCGCCGGTGCTGGGCTCGAGACCGGGTGTGGGGGCCTCGCAGGCAGTGATGAGGGCGCGCTGGGAATAGTTGAAGGACCACTGGCCGCAGACCTCGGAGTCTCCCTCGACCGCGGCGGACACGGTGTACCGGCCTTCCTCGGTGAAGGTGTGGCAGGGGCCTTCCTCCGCCGTGCCCGGCGAGCCATCGCCAAAGAGCCACCACACACTGGTCACGTCGGTGTTCTCGCTGGCCACGAGGCCGAAGCAGACTTCCCAGGGCACGGACCCCAGCTTCTCGCCCTCGGTCGCGAAAGAGATCCATGGTCCGTACAGGGCGTTGATGCCGGCGATGTCGTCCGAGTTGATGGGGGGCGAGGGCTGGTCGCAGGCGGCGGTCTGCCAGTTCATGGTGGCGAAGGCCAGCGCCTCGTCGGTGCAGGCGTCGTCCTCTTCGCAGGAGTGGGCGAGCCCCCACATGTGCCCGATCTCGTGGGTGGTGATGTGCTCGATGTAGATGCCTTCGTCCTCGACACAGTCCTCTCGTGGCATCTCGCTGGGGACCCAGTTCACGTTGTCGTTCCAGGTGATGTCCGTGTCCCCGTAGCGGTACAGGTAGATCCCGTCCTGTTCGCGCAGGAACTCGGCGCTCACCCGGGGCAACACCGCCGCCAGCACGCCCGCCCCCAGAATGCCGGTGGGATCGTTGGCGTAGAAGACGTTGACGCCGTCATTGGTGTAGCCCCCGCACTCCGACACCAGGCCCAGGTACCTATCGGAGATCTCGGCGCACTCCGCCTCGTACCAGTTGTCGAAGGAGTCCTGAGTCATGGACACTTGGTAGTCCACGACGCTGGGGTAGCCGTAGTCCAGGACCTCCTCGAGGTTGTCGAGGGGCCGGTCGCACATGGCCCAGGGCAAAGGCATGTCCTGGGGCGCCCAGGCGTAGCCCATGAACTCGTAGGCACGCGCACTGGGTGAGAGCGCAAGGACAAAGGCGAGGGTCGAGGCGATCATGGCTTCCTCTGGGGGTCCTGGGACCTCCACCCGTGAGGGTAGCACAGCCCCCCCGAGGCTGACCCACCGCAGCGGAAGGAGCCTCCGACACCGGCCCTCCCGGCCCTGGCACACCAGGCACCGATCAAAATGGGCCCGGTTCGCCGACAGTTCGAAAAGCCGAGATGGCTTCTCATCGGGGCTGCGGACGCAGCCTCGCGCCGCTCATCAAGCGGCGAAGATGGGGGGAGCGGCGGTGGCCCCCTCGGACAGGGAGGGAAGAATCTGTCTTCCCCCCAAACAAAGCGATGCCGTCATTCCCGCCGACAATGTCGGTGGAAATGGTCGGTGCCACACATTATCCCGGCCCCATGCGTACCCTCACCCTCGCCCTCGTCCTGCTCGCCTCGGCATCCCTCGCCTGCGAGCCCACCGACACCGACAAGCCCGACGACACCGGGCCCGAGGGCGACACCGACACCGACACCGATGCGGATACCGACACGGACACCGACACCGACACCGACGCGGACACCGACTGCGTGGACCACAGCGAGCTGGTGGCGGCCTGCCTGGACGAGGTGATCCTCGTGGACGACGGGGGCAGCTACTACAGCAGCATCGATATGGACTCACAGTACCTGGCCTCGGACCTCAACCGGCTGATCGAGGACCACAACCACATCGGCTACGACAGCCTGTGGAACGCCTTCGAGAGCACCGACCGCCGCAGCGATGGCAAGGTCTGGGACATCTACTCGGACGTCCCCGGCGGCACCGCGCCCTACAGCTACGACTTCGATGACGACCAGTGCGGTGAGTACGGCCAGGAAGGCGACTGCTTCAACCGCGAGCACAGCTTCCCGTCCAGCTGGTTCGACGGCGGCTCGCCCATGAAGAGTGACCTGCACCAGTTGTTCCCGGTGGACGGCTACATCAACGGCATCCGAGGCAGCAACCCCTACGGCGACGTGGGCAGCTCCAGCTACGACTCGGCCAACGGCTCCATGCGGGGCAACAGCGAGCTGTGCAGCTACCGCGGGCGGGTGTTCGAGCCCATCGACGACTACAAGGGCGACGTGGCCCGGGCGCAGCTGTACATGAGCATCCGCTACCGCGGCGAGGACGGCGACTGGGCATCCAGCGCGGCCACCGACGGCGCCACCCTCGAGGACTGGTACGTCGAGACCATGATCGCCTGGCACCTGCTGGACCCGGTCAGCGAAAAGGAACGGGACCGCAACGACGCCATCGAAGACATCCAGGACAACCGCAACCCCTTCGTGGACCACCCCGAGTACGCCTGCCACATCTGGGTGGATTAGCGACGCTATCCAGCAGCGGCTACCACACCACTGAAGGCCCGATGTCCACCACCACCACGCGGTCGTAGAAGCGCTGGTCGGCCAGCAACATGACGCCGATGTTGATCTGGAACCAGCCGGGCGTCTTGTAGCGGGCTGCCATGCCGGAGACCCAGCCCCAGGTGTCGTCGAAGGCGTAGGTGGCCTTGCCCCGGGTGTCCCGGTCCACCGCCGCGACGCCAGCGGTGAGCTCTAACTGCCACTCTTCTTCGGCGAACAGGTCGATGGTGGGCGCCACGAACAGGCTTCCCAGGTTGCGCTCGGAGCCGAACACCGGCGAGGGGCCGGCGGCGTAGCCCACTTTCAGGCCCAACATGTCCACCGCGCCGTCGTTGTGCTCCCAGCCCGCACGCACGGCCACACCCCACAGTCCGATGAGGTCGACGCCCAGATCCCAGCGGTGCCTGGTGCGTTCCTCGGGCTCGGCTCGAACCGACGAGGGCAGCGCCAAGGCCAGCCACAGGCCACACAGCAGCGCCCAGCGCCCGCTATTCCCCCAGGTTCGCCGCGGTGAGGAACAGGAAGGGGGCATCGGGGTCGCTCCCAAGCTCGAGCACGACGGCCTTGCCGCGCAGGTCCACCCCTGTAGCCAGTTGGCGCTCGAAGGGACCGTCGTCGAAGCCGCGTACGGTGACGGACTCGTCCAAGACGGGCTCTTCGCCCACCAGCAAGCGGATCCGGATCTCGGCATCCTGGCGCACGCCCGCGAAGGCCGAGCCCTCGAGCCGTAGCCGAGAGGCGCCGTCCCGCAGCTCGCGCCGGCGCAGATTGGGCAGGGGCAGCCGGGCGACATCGCCGGGGTAGACCCACCAGTACTTCTTGATCAGGCGCTCAGGCCGCAGCCTCACTGTGAAGGTCTGGCTACCCTCGAGGGGATCGCTGCCGTCGCTGGAGGTGAACAGGAAGTCGCCGTCCCTGACGCAGTAGGTGTCGGGCTCGCCCTTGAACACCCGGCCACAGTAGGTGTCGGGAAGGTCCCGCAGCGCATCACCCTGGGCCAGGCGCAGGGGGGAGCAGGAACCGCAAGCCACCCGGGCGGCGATGGCGGCTGCATGAAGCTGTTCGAGGCCGGGCACCGTTCCCCGCACGACGCCCTTGTTGTTGTAGGGCTCGAGAGTCAGGGGGAAGCGGGGTGGGTCGCCCTGGACGGTGGCCTCGCTCTGCTTGGCGATGGTCATGAAGCTGACCTGCGGCGGCTGCATGAGCTGGTCGTTGCCCACCAGATCCACGGACTCTCCATCGGCACCGATAGCGATGTGCCGCACCAGCAGCCAAGGGCCATCGGCTGGGGAGCTCACGGTCAGGTTCCACGGACCCTGAGGGGCCGGGCCGGTGGTGTCGGCCTGCAGCCAGCGCTCGCTGGTGGCCTCGAGGGCCAGGGCCTGGCCGTCCAGGCTCACCGTACCGCCGGTGGAGCCCACCAGGGGCTCCAGCCCCACGCGGACCTGTCGCTCACCCGCGGACTCGGGCCAGCCGGCGAAGTCGAAGCTCAGCTCGGTGCCCGGATAGACGAACCAGCCCTCGGCCTTGCCGTTGACCACCGGCAGGTCAGTCGTGACCGCCAGCGTGTAGCTGCGCTGTTCCCAGGGGGGAGCCTTGTGGGGGCCCGGGGAGACGAAGATGCGTCCGGACTGAGGCACATAGGCGCCGTGGCAGGCGCCGGTGAGCTGGCCGGGCCAGCTGGCGGGGGTGAGAGGTAGACCGTCTTCGAGCACCACCAGGGGCGAGACAGCGCCGACCCGGGCGGCACTCAGGGCCGAGTTGCCCAGGGCCTGCCACTGGGCGGCGTTCACCAGGAAGCGACAGGCCTCACCGCCGGGATCGGGTTTCGGTTCCACCGTGCCCAGATCCGGCGGAGTGCCCACCAACCGGGCCTGGTAGTCCAGGCTCAAGGGCAACTCGTTTGCCCGGAACGGGCCGCCGTCCATGACGCCCAGCTGCGCCAGCGCTGCCGCCAGTTCTGCCGAGAAGCGCTTCTTGCCCGCCGGGCCCAGGTGGGCGAAGTCCTCGAAGAGCTGCCGGGGGTAGCCCAGGCCGCTCATGTCCAGGTAGGCCGCACCGCGCTCGTTGAGGGTGCGGATGAACTCGGCCTGGACCGCGGGGGCCACCACGACCTTGGCTTCGGTCTCGGGCAGCATGGGCATCCACACGAACACCACCCGGGTGCCGTGCTCTTCGGCCAGATCCAGCAGATCGGGCACAAAGGATGCCGCCACTACCGACGCATCGGACTCCACCGAGGCCTCGACCGCGTGTTCAACCACCGGGATCACCCGCTGATGCAGCGCCATATCCACGGCGCCATCAGCCTGGAACACCCGCTCGAGGGCCGGCCCAGCCACCGCTTCGCCACGCTCGAGCAGGGGGAGCTCGGCGTCGCCGTGGAACAGGCCCACCGAGGCGGCCCGAAGGGTGGCGGCCCACCATTCCTGGAAGGCGCCCCGCTGGTCCCGCAGGCGCTGCAGCCAGGGGTTGGGGGATTCCTGGCCGAACACCTTGAGGTTGACCACCGGTTCGTACTCGCCCACGTGGTTGGCGAAGGACTTCTGGGCCAGATCGGAGCTCAGCTCGGCGTCGAAGAGGGTCTGGGGCGCCATGAGCACGACCATGACGTGGGGTCGGTGCCCGTTGGCGTAGACCCGGTTGGCCATGAACAGGTACCAGTTGGCTGGGCGAGTGCCGGGCTCCCAGACCCGCCCCACAGACACGGGGCTGTCCCCCAGACCGGCCCCGATGATCTTGGCGTCGGCACCCCTGCCCACCAAGGAGTTGCCCAGCACCACGACCTGGGGTTGGTCGTCGGCGAGCAGGTCTTCCATACGCTGGGCGGCCACCGACAGCGCGTCATCGGGGGCCTCGAGCAGGCGGGAGAGACCATAGGCCAGCACCAGCGACGGCAGCAACAGCGCCAGCACCACGGCGATGACGCGCTGGGGCATGGGGGCGGAGATTGTAGCTGGAGACATGGTTCAGAACTGGAAGTAGATGAAGTCGGCGGTGCCGGAGCGCACGAAGTGCAGGATGATCACCAGCAGCACCGACCAGGCGACGGCCTGGGCGGGCAGCAGCCAGGGCGTACCCTCGAGGCGAGGCAGCACGAAGCGTTCGATGAGCAGGGCGATCACCAGCGGAATGGCGCCGGTGGCCACCACCCCCAACATCACCAGGGCGGCGATCCACTGGTCCGTGGTGCCGCCGAAGGGGTTGAGGGTCCAGTAGTGCAGCAGGCGATCGAGGTGGGTCTCCCGGAAGATCATCCATCCCAATACCGAGAAGCCAAACATCAGGGGCACCGCCAGGGTGCGCCCGAGGGTGGACTTGCGGAAGGAAGCGGGGATGCGTCGGCCCACGAAGCGGTAGCCGGTGATGAGCAGGGCGTGGAACGCGCCCCAGATCACAAAGGTCCAGGCCGCGCCGTGCCACAAGCCCGACAGCAGCAAGGCTCCTGCCGTGGCCTGGAAGGTGCGCCACGAGCCGCCCTTGGAGCCCCCCAGGGGGATGTAGAGATAGTCGCGGATCCAGCTGGAGAACGTGATGTGCCAGCGCTTCCAGAAGTCCGAGGGGTTGCGGGCCAGGTAGGGGTGGAAGAAGTTGAGGGACAGCTCGAAGCCCAACATGCGGGCCGTGCCCCGGGCGATGTCGGTGTAGCCGGAGAAGTCCGCCAGGATCTGCACCGTGAAGCCCAGGGTGGCCGCCCAGACCATGGCGCCCGAGGGATCGGTGTGGATGAAGATCTTGTCCACATACGGCGCGATCTGATCGGCGATCACGACCTTCTTGAAGCCACCCCACAGGGCTAGGCCCAGGCCGGAGCGGAAGCGCATGAAGTCGAACTGCCGTGGCTGTTCCATCTGGGGCAACAGCTTGCTGGCTCGTTCCACCGGCCCCGCCACCAGCTGGGGGAAGAACGACAGGAACGCGATGTAGTCCAGGAAGTTCTTCCGGGGCTCGAGCTCACCCCGATACACGTCGATGGTGTAGCTCATGGTCTGGAACGTGTAGAAGCTGATGCCCACGGGCAGGAAGATGCCCAGGGTGTGCACGCTGGTGTCGAGCCCCAGAGCGGCGAACACATCGATGAAGTTCTGGATGAAGAAGTCGCAGTACTTGAAGTAGCCGAGGATCGACAGATCCCCGATCAGGCTCATGGCCAGGAAGAGCTTCTTGCGGTGGGGCCAGCGCGCCATGGCCCGGCCCATGGAGTAGTCCAGGGTCGCCGAGCTGTAGAGCAGGATCAGGAACCAGGGGTGCACCCAGCCGTAGAACACCGCGCTGGCGGCCACCAGCAGCACGTTCTGGAACATCCGGTTCCGCACCGTCCAGTACGCGGTGAAGACGATGATGAAGAGCCAGATGAACTCGATCTGGATGAAAGTCATGGCGTCCCGTCAGACAGCGGCCACCCATCGAGGTGATAAATCCAGCAACAGCTAACCCCTCTGTGGCACCGAGTGCAGGAAAGGATCCCCGCTACGCATCACTGCAAAGTCCCCCCGAGCGATGGACTCGGGGGGACAAGCAAAGAGCCAACACGAGGCGGTGGTGCTCCCCTTGTGTTGTTTGCGGAGTATTGATTATTTGCGCTTCGTGCAAGCCAAGAATTCGCCAAAAGAGGCGATGCACCACGGGGTCCGGTCAGACGCCACCGTCATCAAAACGCTCAGCTGCCTTCCACCGGCGCCCACTCCAAAATCTCCACCCGGGCCCCGCCGATGCCGGCGGGGGCTAGGCCACCCTCGCTCAGATCGATGTGGAAGGCTTTGTCTTTTCCAGGGCCCACCGCTCGCCGGTCGGGGCCGGGCACCACCTCGACCTTCCTGGCCGCCAGGAACCGCCCGTCGGCATCCCTCACCTGCACGTCGAGCACAGCGCGATTGAGCACCTGATCCGAGCCATTGACCAACACACCCCGCAGGGCGCCGCCCTCGTAGAACAGGCCGCGGAGCTCCACCAGGTCGTCGGGGGTGGCCAGCTTTTTGCGGTAGAGCTCTTCGAGATCCGGGAGGGGAGCGTCCACCAGGATGCCCGCCGGTAGAGCTGTACCCACCACCTCGAGGAACGGGGAGCGGGCCGAGCTCTGGGCGGAGCCGTCCACCCGCATCACCACCAAGGCGGCGCTGGCGCCGTCGATGGGCATGGCGGCCCAGGTCAGCTGCTGAAGGCTGAGCTTGCGCATGCGGGTGGTGTGGATGATGGCGCCCTCTCGCCCACCCAGCCCGGTGAAGGTCTCGGTGCTGGTCTCGGCGCCGGCCTTCTTGTCGGCCAGATACGCCCGCACCGCCATGGACAGAGAGTGCTCGCCGGTGGGGATGACCCCCAGCAGCTCCACCATCACCGCGTGGGGATCGGCCTCGAGACCAAGCTCGTGGTCGCCCACGGCGTACCATTGATCATCGAAGCGCAGCTGGTAGGCGTCACCGGGGCCGGAGATGAGCCCGGCGTGGGCGATCGCGGTGCAGAGCAGCGTGTGCAGGAGCATGGCGGGACCTCCGAGGTGGAGGCCCAGCCTAGCACGGAAGGGCTAGTCCTGAGCCATCAACGCGCTGGGGTAGCGGGCCAGGAACGCGATGGCGTGACGCAGCTCGCGGGTGTCCACGCACTCGCCGATCTTGTGGGTGTTCTGCTCCATACCAGGGCCCAGGCCCACCATGGCGGGATGCTTCACAGCGCCACTGACCACCCAGCGCTTGGCCGCGGTGACAGGGATGCTGGTGTCTTCCTTGGGCACGGGGAAACCCACGCCATCGGTGGAGAAGATCCAGCGGGCCACACGGGGCTCACGGCGTAGGTTGCCGCCGTTCTGGTCGGCGTCTTCGGCGATGTTCGGCGTGATGACGTCCCGGTAGGCCTTCACCGCAGCGACGATGGCGGGATGGTCCTCGGGGGTGACCCAGCCGGGGTAGACCGCGGCGTTGTCGGGGTTGTACCCGGTCCAGGTGGGGTTGGTGTAGCGCGGGATGCGCACGGTGACGTCCAGACCGGCCTCGCGAGCCTTGGCGACCGAGGACAGGGCCTCGATGTCGGCCACGGACTGTTCCGGGGTCTCACCCACGGTCAGGCGGCGGTCGAAGCGCACCACCAGGCGGTCGGGCACGGCGCAGTCGCTGGGGGTGTCCAGGTGAGCCATGGACGCGGTGCGGGTGCCGTGGCCCAAGAACGCGTGGTCCAAGAAGCCGTCGCGACGGTCGTAGGCATCGGCGGCCTCGGCCACGATGCGGCCGCCCCACTCCAGCGGGTTCAGGCCTTCCCAGGGCATGGAGCCGTGGCAGCTGCGGCCCACCACCTCGAGCTCGATCTGCATGCGGCCGCGCTGGCCCCGGTAGATGCCCAGAGCGCCCAGGTGGGCACAGCCCGTGCCCTCGGTCAAGATGACCACGTCGGGGATGATCTCGGGAGCCGCACCGGGGAACACGTCCTTCACCAGGTACATGGGCCCGCCACCGTCGTTGTCTTCCTCGGCGGCCGAAGCGTAGGAGCGCACGATGACACCCTTCAGGGCGCCCTCGTCAGCCAGCTCGAGCAGGATCTTGGCGGCCACCACCTGGGCCACCACACCACCAAGCTGATCGGCCGAGCCACGACCCCAGAGCAGGTGCTCCCAGTCGCCATCGGCGGGCAGCCAGCCGAGCTGCTCCTTCAAGAATGCGCTGTCGACCTTGTCGGAGTCCACCAGGCCGTCGTAGGCGTCGATGCCACCGCCGATCTTGGCCCGCCACTGTTCCCGCAAGGCGGCGACGGTGTCGGAGTGGCCGTCCCAGTAGATGACCTTCTTGTCGTCGCGGGGGATGCCGTCGTTGGGGTCTTCGACGGTCCAGACCAGGTTGCCGAAGTCGTCCACCCACACGTCCTCGGGGCTGCGCACAGCGCCACAGCCGATGATGGCCATGCGCAGGCCCTGCAGGCGGGGGCCTTCGTGGTTGGACAGGCCGCAGGAAGGATCGCCACCGTCTTCGACGGGACGGTCCACGAAGTCGGCGGGCACGCGAATGGCTTCGGCCAGGATCTCGCGGGCGAGGGGCAGGTATTCGGCGGCCAGGGCGGCGATGCGGTGTTCGAGACAGGTCATGGTGAGATCTCTTCGGAAGGAAACGACCCCGGCATCTATACGGTCGAGGGCGGGGGCGCCCGAGCTCACACACCCGGATCGCGACGCGGGACAGCGTGCGCTGGGTCAGCTACGGGTCATTCACCACCCCACAGGGAGATTCACCCATGAGCCCTGCGCTTCCACCCCTACCCTCACCCGACGAGGAGCTGATCCACGTCGAGACGGCGGCGGGCCGCATCGGCCCCGTCAGCCCCAACCAGCTGAAGTTCCAGCTCGCCATGGGCAAGCTGGAGGCCAACGACCAGTTCTGGATCTCCGGTATGGAGGCCTGGCTGCGCATCGGCGACCACACGGCGTGGCTGCGAGGCGAAGCCGCCCCTGCCCCCGCAGAGGCGCCCGCACCCGCCCAAGCCACGGAGCCGGTACCAGCGCTGGCAGCGCCAGCCCCAGCGCCAGCCCCAGCGCCCGCACCCCCGGCCGACCCTCTCGCCGCCGCCGCGGCCATGGCCAACGACGATCCATTGGTGATGGGCAGCGTGGGCGACTTCAGCGCCCATGTCGAGCCCGGCAGCGCCGAGGACAACCGCCTCGACGACATCTTCGGCAGTCTGGTGACCAAGTCCTGGGACTACTACGAATCCCACGCCTTCGCGGGGCACATCGACGAGGTGTTCCTGGGCGCCATCATCACCAGCACCCTGGACTCGGGCTGCGCGCTCATCGACATCTCGAGCGACGGAACCCACCACTACCTGCGCTTCGAGGATCTCGAGGATCAAAGCCGCATCGTGTACCGCATGACCCACCTCACCCCCAACCTGGCCCAGGCCAAGGTGCTGGGCCAGCGCGCCAGCGTGGTGGTGGGCTACGGCGAACGGGTCGGCAACATGCAGAAGATCTGGAAGGCGCTCAAGGCGGAGTACAAGTCCGGCCTGGTGGCCTCACCCGAGCCGGGCACCATCACCGTCGATGGTGACCTGAACTCCGGCTACGTCTACGTGCAGGTGGACCTGTTCGTCTCCATCGATGACTACGTCAGCGACGACTACCGCATCGACTACACGCTGCTGCAGGACCACCTCGCGGCCACCCACAACGCCCTGCGCAAATATCTGCGCGGCCGCTTCTGCTGATCGGGGGCCTCCATGTTCAAGCTGCTCAACCAGTTCAATCACAAAGCCGAAATCCGCGAGTCCCAAGACGAGATGC
>Ga0307987_1001675_pt1 | contig 12076 bp, 9 predicted proteins | sample EllFjometagen181_FD_203157 | JGI IMG/M metagenome (GOLD analysis project Ga0307987, IMG submission 203157) | Marine microbial communities from Ellis Fjord, Antarctic Ocean - #181 | ecosystem: Environmental > Aquatic > Marine > Unclassified | place: Southern Ocean | collected 2014-10-08 | reverse complement strand
AAGAAGTCCTTATGATGATTTTAGCAATGAAGCAATCCGTATTTTGAAAGATGGACCGAAATGGAATCCCGCAATGAACAATGGGCTTTATAGTGAAGAAGAAATCCGTATTAAGATTCTTTTTGAGAAATAAACCGGAATATTTCTATCTTTGACCCCCTATGAAAAAAAATATTCTTTTCACCCTTAGCTTTGTATTAAGTTTTCTAAACCTTTATAGCCAAGATAACATTCACTGGGAATCTGTTGTTAACGCAGACGTTCTCTGGCGATATACGCCTGGAGATGCAAGCGTTTCTCCTGATTGGAAGACAAAAGATTTTGATGACTCGGGGTGGCTTGAAGGGCCCGGAGGCATTGGTTATGGGGATGGAGACGATGCAACTATAATCGACCCAACAACAACACTATATATTCGACATGATTTTCTTATTTCTGACATCACAGAAATTCTTGCTGTAAATCTATATGTTGACTATGACGATGGCTTTGTGGCTTATTTAAACGGAGAAGAAATTGCAAGAGCTAACATGAATAATGCCGGCTTAAATCCCAGCTATGATCAGTTCAGTGATAATTGCATTTCGGAAGTTGACATTCCGAATCTATTTTCACTATCAGATGGGGTTATTGATAATTTATTAACAGCTGGAGTAAACAATCTGGCTATTGAAATACATAATTGCACTGCCACCTCCTCCGATATGTCTTCTTCTACATGGCTTATCGCTTCCATTGACAGCCCCGACAACAATTACTCTCCGATTCCGGCCTGGTTTGTTGAGCCCCCCGATGGAAAGTCACATTTACCATTGATTGTTATTGAAACATCACAATACATTCCTGACGAACCAAAAATTAATGGCTTTATGAAGGTAATTGACAATGGCGTGGGGGAATTCAATTATATCGATGATTTGGGTACAGACTATTCAGGAATAATTGGCATTGAAATCAGGGGGCAGACCTCTGCAAGCTTTCCTAAAAAATCGTATACCATAGAAACCAGAGATGACTTTGGAGAGGATTTAAAAGCAAGTTTATTGGGAATGCCGGAAGAGAGTGACTGGGTGTTACATGCTCCCTATTCAGACAAAACGCTCATGAGAAATGCATTAACCTACCACTTTGGACGGGAAATGGGTAGCTGGGCTCCTCGCTTCAAATATTGCGAAGTATATTTAAATAGAGACTATCAGGGAATATATCTTTTAATGGAAAAGATTAAACGTGACGGTGACAGGGTTGATGTTGAAAAAACCTTGCCAGATCATAATTCCGGCGATAGCCTAACAGGAGGATACATCATAAGAGCAGACAAACTAGACGGTCTCACAGCCTGGGAAGACTTTTTTTACGCCTATCCAAAATATACCTATCCCAATTCAAGATTGTATTATTTCACGTACTACTATCCTGAAGCAGATAAAATTACCACGAATCAACAAAATTATATTCAGTCTTTTATGTATAATGCTGAAAGCGCGTTGAACAGTCCTGACTTTAAGGATGCTGTGAAAGGCTATCCCAATTTCATGGATCCTAATTCATTTGCCGACTTCCAGATTATGAATGAATTGGGAAATAATGTAGATGGTTACAAAATCAGCACCTATTTCTATAAAGATGCAGATTCCAAAGACGGTCGATTGCATGCTGGTCCCTTGTGGGACTTTAATCTATGCTATGGAAATGTTGACTATGCCAATGCCAGATATATGACCAATACCTGGTTATATAAAGATTTGAATTGGGGTGTATTGCACTGGTGGGCCAGGTTAATGGAGGATGAGAATTACAGCTCTAATTTAAAAACCCGGTATTCTTTTTTCCGGAATACCAAACTCAGCAATGAAATGGTTTTTGGATTTATAGACGAAACAGCTGCCTACCTTGGAGAGGCTATTGATAGAAATTTTGTGCGTTGGCCTATTCTTGGACAACACATTTGGCCAAATAATTTTGTAGGAAATACCTATGCAGAAGAAATCAGCTTTTTGAAAAGTTGGATGGATGATCGTTTCGCCTTTCTCGATGCAAACTGGTATTATGATGTTGTAAGTGTTGAAGAAAATAGTTTGGCTTTATTAAGAAATATCAGAGTTTATCCCAATCCTTTTACGGAAAACATTGCTGTTGAATTTTCAGAGACAAAGGAAAGTCTTCACCAATTATTAATTTACGATTTAACCGGAAAAATAGTCCATGAAAGCTCTATAGGAAATCAAGAAACACTCTCACTTTCTTTTCTCTCAAAAGGAGTTTATATCCTAAAAATTTCATTGGATAATAATAGATGGCACACACAGAAGCTGATAAAACAATAGGCATTGGACGCTAGCGAATCTGGCCATTCCCGTAAATAATATATTTTGTCGTGGTTAATTCTTTAAGTCCCATCGGACCGCGGGCGTGTAGCTTTTGAGTGCTAATACCAATCTCCGCACCAAAGCCAAATTCAAAGCCATCCGTAAATCTTGTTGAAGCATTTACATAAACGGCAGCGGAATCAACTTCATCAAGGAATTTCTGTGCGTGAGTGTAATTCTCGGTAATAATAGCTTCGGAATGCATTGTACCATATTTTTCAATATGCTCTATTGCTTCCTCAAGCGAATCCACAATTTTTGCAGAAATTATATAGTCGAGATATTCCATTCCCCAATCTTCTTCTGCAGCAGGAATAGCAAAATCTACAATCTCACAAACCTTCTTATCTCCTCTTATCTCCACGTCCTTCTCATGCAACTTAGAGGCAATTTGCGGTAATAATTTTTCAGCCACTTTTGAATGTATCAAAAAGCTTTCAGCTGCATTGCATACTCCAGGACGATGAGTTTTGGCATTAAATACAATTTCAACAGCTTTTTGAGGGTCTGCAAATTCATCCACATAAATATGACAGTTGCCAACACCGGTTTCAATAACTGGCACTGTACTGTTCATAACTACGCTCTGAATAAGCCCGGCGCCACCCCTGGGAATTAATAGGTCGAGGTAATCGTTCATTTTCATCAATGCAACCGCGCTTTCCCGACTTGTATTTTGAATAAGCTGTACCGCATCTTCGGGCAAACCTGCTTCTTTCAATGATTCTCGTAAGATATTTACGATGGCTAAATTAGAATGAAAAGCTTCCTTTCCCCCTCTTAGTATTATCACATTTCCCGTTTTAATGCATAAGCCAAAGACGTCGGCTGTAACATTTGGTCTGGATTCATAAATCATTCCGATAACACCGATTGCCACCCTTTTTTGTCCGATTTTAAGGCCGTTAGGTCTTTGCTTCATGCTAATAATCTCTCCAACAGGATCGTCTAGTGAAACTATTTGGCTTAATCCTTCTGCTATATCTTGTATTCTAGCATCGGTAAGTTTTAGTCGGTCGAGTATTGCGCCTTTCAATCCATTGATGGTCGCGCTCTCAAGGTCTCGTTTGTTTGCTGATAAAATTTTATCGGTGTTTTTTACGAGATTTTTAGCGGCTAGCTCTAGGGCGAGATCTTTTTTTATTGAGGATTCGTTACGGAAGAGTTTTGAGGCTTGTTTTGCTTTTTGTCCTATGGTTTTAAGTTCTTTCATAATCTTGATGTTAAATAGTTCAGCCTTGCTGGGGTTGGGCCCGGGGTGAAACCCGGGGTAATCTAGTTTAACCACTCTGTGGTTGGGACCCGGGGCATTTAGTTTAAACTCTATCTGGTCTGTAATCAGAGTCACCATCGTCCATCGTCCATCGTCCATCGTCCACAACCCATCATTCATAACCCACAATCCTACGACGCCCGAACCCCTTGTTTCGATTCAAAATAAGTCCCCACATTTTTAGCTTCGAGCACATCATAAATTATAGCGGGATTAGATCCGTTTGTGATTACCATATCAATGCCGTGATCGAGGCAATGGTGAGCTGCGGCAAACTTTGATGTCATCCCTCCTGTTCCAAAAGCTGAGTTCGCTGAAAAGATAAATTTTTCTATATTTTCGTCTTCGCTTGTTAATTTTGAAATCAGCATTGCGTCTGAATTTAAACGAGGATCTTCGGTAAAAACGCCATCGACATCACTTAATATTATCAACAAATCAGCTTCAATTAGGCTTGAAACCATTGCAGAAAGAATGTCGTTATCTCCAAACTCGATTTCATCCGTACTTACCGTATCGTTTTCGTTTATAATTGGAATAACCCCCATTGCAACCAATTCATTCAATGTGTTTTTCGCATTTTTCCTTCTTGTGGGCTCTTCAATTCCGTCTCTGGTAAGTAAAAGTTGCGCAACGGTATTATTATAATCCTCAAAAAATTTATCATAAATTCTAATCAGCTCCGCTTGTCCAATAGACGCAAGGGCTTGTTTCTTAATTTTATCATCGGGTTTTTTTTCTATCCCCATTTTTCCAGCACCTGCGGCAATTGCTCCGGAAGAAACAAGAACAACCTCCTTACCTTCATTATTCAAATCAGTTATCACTCTTACAAGCTTATCGATGCGCAAAAGATTAAGTTTACCACTGGGATGCGTAAGGGAGGTCGATCCAACTTTGATAACAATTCGTTTTATATTTAATATTTGCTTACGATCAAGCATCATTCTCCTTTTTAATATCCTGAATAAACCGCGTATAAAAACCACGGTATTTCTTGACCTGAAAAGAGGAAATTTCCGTTTCAAGTTTTTTCTTTATCCTGTCATTCCCCAAATTTCCGATACTTCCAATATGCGTATGTTCGTATCTAAGTCCTGACACATATTTTCCTTCCTTAATCTCATCGGCAACATCCCGGTAAGCATCTCTAAATGGCACACCGTTCATTACCTTTTTGTTCATGGCATCAACCGTTCCAAGATATTTATATTTTTCCTCTTCAGGATCTATGCCAAGCATCTTAATATTTTCAGTTACCAGCGACATAATTTCAAGCAAATTACTTAACTCGTCTAAGGCTGGAAAACAAATCTCCTTTAAAAGTTGAAAGTCCCTGTGATATCCCGAAGGAAGGTTATTTATTATAGAAAAGATCTGCGATTCAGCCATCTGAATTCGATTCGCTTTTGCTCTGATTAGTTCAAGAACATCCGGATTCTTTTTATGCGGCATAATGGATGAGCCTGTAGTAAATTCATCATTTAATTTCATCAAATTGAAATTCTGATTCATGAACAGCACCATATCCATAGCCATTTTAGAAAGACTGGCAGCAATTCCCGAGATTCCCACCATCATCATTTTCTCTGATTTTCCTCTGGAAAGTTGAGCATTTACTGAATTAATATGCATATTCTCGAATTCTAATAAATCCGTAGTATATTGACGATCTATAGGAAAAGAAGAGCCATATCCAGCAGCAGAGCCCAAAGGATTTTGATTAATGTATTTAAAAACCCCGGATAATAACTGCAGGTCTTCGGTTAAAGACTCGGCATAAGCCCCGAACCATAAGCCAAAACTTGAAGGCATTGCGGCCTGAAGATGAGTGTAACCAGGTATCTCTATGTCTTTGGATTCATTGCTTTTAACAATTAGTTTTTCAACCAAAGTTTCTACCTGTCCAACCAGTAAAATAATTTTAGCCCGATAAAATAATTTTAAATCTGTAATAACCTGGTCGTTTCTGGAGCGAGCTGTGTGAACCTTTTTCCCTGACTCTCCAAGCTTCTCTGTAAGTATTTTTTCTATTTGAGAATGAATATCTTCCTCCCCCTTGTCTATCACAAATTCTCCCTTCTCTATCGTTTGATAAATATCGAGCAAAGTGCCAAGTAACTCTCCCTCCTCTACTTTTGTCAATAAACTAACCTTCCCCAACATCTTAACATGCGCCATTGAAGCAATCACATCCTCGCGAGCAAGCTGTAAATCTAATATTCGATCTGTTCCCGCTGTAAATTCCAGGATGTTCTCCTGAGTCTTTATGCCTTTTTCCCAGAGCTTCATTATATTTTATAGTCTTTTAATAAATTAATATATAGATCAATAGCCTTCCTTATTTGAAGCTTTTCAATATGCTCATCTGCTTTATGCGACAAACTTGATTTGCCGGGCCCAATCTTTACTGAAGGTTTAGAAATCAAGGCTTGATCGGACATAGTTTTTGATCCGAATGTATTTACCCCCATTTTTTTTGCCTTTTTAATTAGTGAGTGTGACGGATCAATAAAAGAAGATTTTAAACGCAGAGATCTTGCTTTAACCTCTGATTCAAGTTGATTTTCAACAATTTTCAGGATTTCCTCATTGGAATAATTTTCGTTCGTTCTTACGTCCACAACAAAACTACATTCATCCGGAATTACATTATGCTGGTAACCTGCGCTAATTTGTGTCACTTCCAGTTGAACCTCACCAAGAAATTTTGATTTCTTCTCAAACCTAAGTTCTTGTAGCAACTCAACATCCTTCATTGCTTTAAGGATTGCGTTGTCGCCGTTTCTGTGGGCTACGTGACCTGCTCTACCTTTCGCAATGCAGTCGAGAACAATCAGTCCTCTTTCACAAATTGCCATCTCCAGTCCTGTAGGCTCGCCCACAATAGCTAAATCAAAATTTCTAATCTTTTCAAGGGCTGAGGAAATACCTTTCGGTCCTGAATTTTCTTCTTCCGCAGATATTAACAGCACCATATTAAATTCCCGAGAATTTATCTTTGACAACTCAATAAATGCCATTAACAATGACACTAAGCTTGCTCCTGCATCACTGGATCCTAAACCATATAATAAATCATTGGTTTCTTCGGCAATAAAGGGGTCTATCGTCCATCCCGCGACTTCCTTAACTGTGTCCATGTGTGAATTCAGAAGAATGGTAGGTGCTTTTTCAGAAATAATTGACTCTATCCACAAATTATTGTGGATTCTGTTTACTTTAAAACCTTTTTTTTCAATCCATTTTGATAAAAAATCGGCAAGAAATTTCTCATCACCACTTTTCGAGGGAATTGCTATCAATTGCGTTAGCAAATTTACCGCTTCTTTATATAGATCTGAGCTCATTTTAGCTTACTTAACTCGTTGTATGAAGTAACGATCCCTTTGATCAGGGCAGAACTCATGCCATTATGTTCCATTTCATTCAGTCCGGCTATCGTACAACCCATGGGTGTAGTGACCTTATCAATTTCCGTTTCAGGATGATTCCCCGTTGTAAGAAGCAGCTTACTTGCTCCTTTGGCGGTTTGAGCGGCTATGAATTGAGCTTCTTTAGCATGAAAGCCTACCTGAATCCCGCCCTGTGAAGCAGCACGAATGTATCTCATAAAATAAGCTACACCACACGCAGCTAAAATGGTTGCGCTTCCAATTAGATTTTCCGGAATATTCAAAACCTCTCCAACAAGATCAAAATAGGCTGAAACCATGTCTAATTGTTCTTTATCCTCGTCGTCAGAGGCCAAACAGGTCATCGATTCTCCTACCGCAAGGGCGGTATTTGGCATAGCGAGAACAACCGGACATTTGCTCCCAATAAAATCCTTTATTTCAGCAATACTATAAGCTGTTACAACCGAAACCAGAACTTTTGATGAATCCAGGCTATCTTTTATTTCTGCTAAAACGCTTTTTAGCTGTTTAGGTAAAACGGTGAGGATAATGATGTCTGATTTTTTCGTCGCTTCGGCATTATCTGAACCAATAATTGCTCCTTCTTTTTCATAAGAAGACAAAAAAATCTTTCTTCTGCGTGTCAGGAAAAACTGAGTAGGGTTCATATCCTTATTTATCATCCCCTGATAAATAGCGGTTCCTATATTTCCGCTTCCAATTATTGCTATTTTATGATTGTATTTCATTTTTACTTTTTTTAATCCGCAATTAATTATTCTCCAGATCCAGTTTCCCTGCTTCTTCTTTATTTACATTATAAAATATACTCCCTTCAGCAGACACAATTCGCGTGAAACCTTTTACATCATTTCCGTCCCAGTGTAAATTTTCTTCTCCATATTTTGCAAAATCTGCATTCATCAGGTCGTGTTTGCTTTCCACTCCCGTAATATTATAATGATAGGGGCGCAAACGAATATTTACTTTCCCCGACACGTATCTTTGTGAGCTTTCAAGGAAAGCTTCAATATCTCTCATGCCAGGATCAAGAAACTTTGCTTCGTGGACAAACATTCCATACCAATTACCAAGTTGCTCCTTCCAGCTTTGTTGCCATTTGCTCAGCACATGCTTTTCCAGATTATAATGTGCTTCAATCATAATAAGCGCTGCAGCTGCTTGAAATCCTACCCTGCCTTTTATTCCGATTATTGTATCTCCAACATGAATATCTCTTCCAATAGCATAGGGTGCTGCCAGCTTTTCCAGAGCTCCGATTAACTCAACTTTGTTACTGTATTCAGTATCGTTTAGTTTTATTGGCTCCCCATTTTTAAATTCGACGCTAATCTGCTCAGTACCCGTTTTGCTTAAAGGATCTAAAAAAGCCTCCTCCGGTAATTCAAGATGTGAGCTCAGGGTTTCTTCTCCTCCAACGCTACTTCCCCACAATCCTTTATTGATAGAGTACTTGGCTTTTTCAGCCACATAATTCAATCCCTTTGATTTAAGGTATTCTATCTCTTTCTCTCTACTAATTGCCAATTCGCGAATAGGAGCAACTACTTCCATTTGAGGTTCAAGAATTGCGGCAATAGATTCAAATCGAACCTGATCGTTCCCGGCACCGGTAGACCCGTGAGCAATGGCTGTAATTCCTTCTTTTTTAGCATATTGAATTACATCAATTGCTTGAAAGCTTCTTTCTGAACTAACGGATAAGGGATAATTTCGATTTCGAAGAACATTTCCAAAAATAAGATATTTTAAACATTGATTATAATAAACCTGCGTAGCATCGATGGTTATATGCTTAGAGGATCCATACTCATAAGCTTTTTTCTCAATTAGAGCAAGCTCTTCTTTATTAAACCCTCCTGTATTTACTATTACCGTATGCACATCATAGTCTTTGTCTTCTGAAAGATATTTTGTGCAGAATGATGTGTCTAAACCCCCACTAAATGCTAAAGCTATTTTTTTCATTTCAATTTTATTGCAAAAGGAACAAGTATCGCTTCAAATATGTGCGCTTGTGCCTTTGTTATTTTATTACAATTTTTTCCGATTTCACATGCTGTGCTTCGATTTCCTCAAGAGATTGCCCTTGCTTTTTCACCATACCAGTACACAAACAATGAACTCGTCTGGTTCTTACAAGAATGTCATAATAAGGACAAGATTCACAACCTTTCCAAAACTCATCATCATCCGTTAATTCTGAAAAGGTTACGGGTTGATATCCCAGATTGCTATTGATTTTCATTACCTCTAAGCTGGTTGTGAGTCCGAATAATCGCGCTCCCGGAAATACAGAAAAAGAAAGCAACATGGCTTTTTCCTTAATAGCACCCGCTAAACCCTGTCCGCGAAACGTGGGCTCTACGACCAGCCCGGAATTTGCCACATATTTATTATGTCCCCATGATTCTATATAACAAAAGCCTGCCCATTTCCCACTATCGGTAAGCGCAATCACAGCTTTGCCTCCCTCTATTTTGTCGCTAATATATTCAGGTGTACGAACGGCAATCCCCGTTCCTTTTTTTTGCGAGGCCTCAACTATTGCAGAAACGATTTGTTCAACATAACTCAAATCTGTATTAACAGCATTTCTAACTATAAAATTCAACATATCTTTAATTTTTAATACCCGGAATAACCAGTGCCAACTGATTTAAAATATCTCCCTTTTTTGCTCCGTCTCTTGGAATCACCATAATAGTGTCATCTCCAGCTATTGTCCCTGCAAGCTCTATCATGTTCATGGTATCAATGGCCGAAGCAATGCTGCTGGCATATCCGGGACGCGTTCTTAAAATTGCAATTCCTTGCGCAAACTCAAATGACACAAAACCCTCAATAAGAAATCCGGACCATGGTGTAATTTGTTCCTGGTTATCTCCATCGGGTAAATTATATACATAACCCTTATTGTCATCATGCACTTTAGAAACCCTGAGATACTTAAGATCTCTGGACAAAGTTGCCTGTGTCATTATAAATCCTTTTTTTTCAAGAATGGAAAGCATTTCATCCTGACTAGCAATTTTTTCTGAAACAATAAGCTTTCGTATTTGCAATAAACGCTCGCTTTTATTTTTCATAATGTATATTTATACAATTTCTTTGCAAATTTATACATTTTTTATTTTAAATAACAAGTTTTTCAAAAAAATTTTATAATTTTACAGAAAAATATAAATTGGGTATGTGTTTAGATTTTGAATAAATATTCGCTGGATGAAACTCCTCGCAGCAAGCTGACGAGGTATCTCAATGGAATATTTTATTTTCCATATTCGCCAAGGTGCGGGGAACCGACCTTAGGAGCTCTGCGCAGCAAATATAATCCATAAACCTATTTCAGACCTTATATTTTTTCATTTTTGTTTTCTTTTATGAAATTTTAATTTAAAATCCCTCCTTTTTCATGAACCAATCAGTTAAAAAAGTAATTCTTCTAGGTTCCGGTGCGTTAAAAATTGGCGAAGCTGGCGAATTTGATTATTCAGGATCACAAGCCTTAAAGGCTTTACGTGAAGAGGGCGTTGAAACCGTTCTGATCAATCCAAATATTGCTACAGTGCAAACAAGTGAAGGAATTGCAGATAAAATCTACTTCCTTCCGGTAACCCCTTATTTTGTTGAAAAAATAATTAAAAAGGAAAAACCCCAGGGGATACTTCTGGCATTTGGCGGACAAACAGCCTTGAACTGTGGCATTGAATTATTCCAAAAGGGCATTTTAAAGCGAGAAAATGTAAGGGTTCTGGGAACTCCGGTTCAAGCTATTATAAACACAGAGGACAGAGAAATATTTACAGGAAAGCTTGGAGAGAAAAATATAAAAACTCCAAAATCATTTGCAGTAACAAGTGTTTCCGATGCAAAAAAAGCTGCAGAAAAAATTGGTTTCCCAATTATTATCAGGGCGGCTTTTACTCTTGGCGGACAAGGAAGTGGATTTTGCTCAAACTGGGAAGAACTTGAGCAAATGGCGCCTAAAGCTTTCTCCTATTCCAGTCAGATTCTGGTTGAAGAGTCTCTGAAAGGTTGGAAAGAAATTGAATATGAAGTAGTACGAGATCAATACGACAATTGTATTACTGTTTGTAATATGGAGAATTTTGATCCTCTGGGAATTCATACAGGAGAAAGCATCGTCGTCGCTCCATCTCAAACACTAACCAATAGTGAATATCATAAACTTCGGAAAATTTCAATTGAACTCATTCGTCATATAGGAATTATTGGCGAATGCAATGTACAGTATGCTCTTGATCCCGACTCCGAAGACTATAGGGTTATTGAAGTAAACGCCCGTTTATCGCGCTCCAGTGCACTGGCATCAAAAGCGACCGGGTATCCACTTGCTTTCGTTGCAGCTAAACTTGCTTTAGGATATGGCTTGCATGAGCTTAAAAATTCCATTACAAAAACAACGCCCGCATTTTTTGAGCCTTCACTTGATTACATTGTTGTTAAAATTCCACGTTGGGATTTAAATAAGTTCACTGGCGTTTCAAAGCTTATCGACAGTTCCATGAAGTCAGTGGGAGAAATAATGGCAATTGGAAGAACTTTTGAGGAAGCTATTCAAAAGGGACTAAGGATGATAGGCATGGGTGTACATGGATTTGTTGCCAATCACGATTTAGAATACCAGGAATTGATAACCGAACTTGAAAAGCCAACAGATATGAGAATATTTGCTATTGCAGAGGCTTTTGAAAAGGGAATGAGCATAGATGAAATTCACAATCGCACTAAAATTGACAACTGGTTTTTATTTAAGTTGAAAAAAATATTCAATATTAAAGTTGAGCTTGAGAAATACAATAAAATCAGCGATTTATCTTTGAATCTTGTTTATGATGCAAAAAAAGCCGGGTTTTCCGATTTCCAGCTTTCCCGACTCATTTATGAAGAAGAAGATATTTCAGATCGAATATTAGAAGTGAGAAATTACAGAAAATCACATGGTATTGTTCCGGTTGTAAAGCAGATTGATACTCTTGCGGCCGAATATC
>Ga0307987_1001674_pt1 | contig 12084 bp, 9 predicted proteins | sample EllFjometagen181_FD_203157 | JGI IMG/M metagenome (GOLD analysis project Ga0307987, IMG submission 203157) | Marine microbial communities from Ellis Fjord, Antarctic Ocean - #181 | ecosystem: Environmental > Aquatic > Marine > Unclassified | place: Southern Ocean | collected 2014-10-08 | reverse complement strand
GCCTGTACCAGCGCCGCATCTCGTCAGCGCCAACGCGCTACGACGATGATGACGTGGTGGCCGCTGAGATCGGCCACTGTCGCCAGCGGATCCGGCAGCTCCGCCGCAGCTACTTCGAGCGCTACGCTTGGGCGGCCATCCGCAGTCTGTCCAAGAAAGAGGTCGCCGGGGGTGAGATGGCGGCCGAAGTCGCTGCGTTCTTGGCCCGCTATGCCGGCTCCATCGATCGCGCGGAGCGCTTCGCCATTCGCCCCCTCGAGCCCACGGGACAGGCCAGGGTCTGGTACCTCGAACCTCCCGGTCGTTCTCCGCTGCTGCTGTACCTGTACCGCTTCCAGCGCGACGAGGACTGCCCCGCACGGGCCGCCATGGAGTCCTTCCTCTGCACCCTCGAGGGGCTCGGCGATCAGGGTGACCTCGAGCGGCTGCACGCCAGCCACGCGAGCGATGACTGCGGGCTGATCCTCACCGGTCCAGAGCCCCCCCAAGACGACGACGATGACGATGAACGAGACGTCGAGCAGGGTCCCAAAGCCCTGTACGATCTGCTCGATCCCGTTGCACGGGCCGTTGCCATGCTCCGGGACGGCCAGACCCGGGAAGCGCTCCAGCTGCTGGACAGCATGCTGATCCTCCAGCCGGATCATCGCTCCGCCGCCCTGACCGCAGCCCAGGCAGCAGGGCACCTGGGTCTTCCTCAACAGGCGGAACTCTACATCCGACTCGCCACGGCCTATCACCCCGACGACGGCATCCTGATGCACCAGCTGGGCATCGCGCTGCTGCAGCAGGAGCGTCTCGAAGAAGCCGAAGAGGTCTTCGACAGAGCGCTGAAGCGTCAGCCCTGGCTGTTTCCGTCCCGCTTGCTGCTGGCCCTACTGGCGCTCCACGCCGGCAAGCTGGACAGGGCCGGGAGCCTACTCGCCCAGCCTGATCTGGCCAGCGGCCGAAGCCAGATCGACGCGACCCGTGCAGTTCATGGCCTGGTCCGCCGCGCACGCTGGCGTCGGGTCGGGCTCGTCGGCGGAGTCGGGGCGTCCATCCTCTCGGCGATCTGGGTCGCGCTGGGTCACCCCCTGGCCATCCCTTGTTTCCTGGCGACGGTGGCCAGCTCCGCGCTGCTGTTCCACCTCACGCGGCGGCCCAAGCCTCTCGCCGTGGCCCACGAGATCGCCCGCCGGATGCAGGTGCCTCGGGAGATGCTGCCCCCCAGCTCCGATGACTGGGACGTCGAGGACGACTAGTCGCCGACGGCCCCGACCAGCTCGAGCAGGGTGGAGATCGCATCCTCGGCGAGGGTCACGGTCTGTTCTTGTGACGGCACACCGACCTGCCGGCGCCCATCGATGCCGAGCGTGTAGATGTCCAAGGCCACCGCACCGCCAACCCCATCGCCGAGCTCAACCCGCAGCTCGATGGGGCCAGGCTCGGCCTCGCTGGACTCGAAGTGCTCGATCTGCAAGCTCTGGAGGAACTGCAACACCACCGCAGGGTCCGCCGACCCCTCCGTCAGAACGGGCAGCTCACCCTCGGTCACCCGCCACCCCTCGTCGGCGCGTTCCACGCTCCAGGTCACAACCCCGGACAGGGCGAGGCTGTCGCTGTTGGAGATGGGCAGGAGCCAGACCCTTCGATCGCGGATGGTGTCGAAGTCGAGGGGTACGCTCCGCGCGACCAGGCCGGCAGCCGGCAGGACCCGGCCGTCCACCAAAAGGTAGGTGCCAGCATCCACGGTCTCTGCGCCGAGGCCGACCGTGTGCTGATCGCCCCCTATCGTCCAGATGGAGACCTCGACCCGCTGCTCCGGGTCGAGCCCATAGTCCGCCAGGGCAGAGGACTCGAAGCCATCCCTGGCCTCGAGGGAGAGCAACGAGCGGATCAGCACACCCAGGCGCTGTTCGTCGGCCCGGGCGGAGCCGTGGGCCACGGAGACCCACTCACCTTCGATGCGCTCCACCACCAGCGGTGTCGCGCTGTGGGGCCATACGATCTCCACACGCACCACCTCATCGAATTCCATGGCTGGGAGCACGGGGTGCATCCCCTCGCTGCTTCCCTCGCGCGGAGGGGGCAGCATCAACAGTACGGTGACGATGGAGACAGCTAGGGCGAGGACCACCAGGGTCCGCTGTTGTCCGCGGTTCATGGGCGCTTCTCCACGTGGCGACGTGCGCCTGATGGCTAACCCCGCGTGCGGTGACGACAAGTCTCCGTCAGGCTCCGGAGCCTTGCTCCTGGGGGCGGTTGACTCGCGCCTTGCGGCGGTTAGCATTGAGCCGATCGGAGCCCTCCCGGATAGCTCCGAGACGTCCATGTGGAGGACAACGTGGCCCACGAGCACGACATGCCAAGCGACCCCGAGACCCCTGACACCCTACAGCCCGAGGCCCCCCAGCCCGAGCCTGAAGGTGCCGAGGTTCACGTGCTGCACGATGCCGATACCGAAGAGGTCAGCGACGAGCTCTCGAGCGAGTCCGATCTCGAGGCGCGCTTGCGCCAGGTCAGCGCGGCCTACGTCAAGCTGCAGGAAGAGATGCAGTCCTTCCGTGAGCGTCAGGAACGCATCCAGCAAGACCGTGACCGCCGCCGCCAGGGCGAAGTGGTCAAGTCGATGTTCGAGCCGGTGCAGAACCTGCGCCGATCCTTGGATGCCTGGGGGAGCCTCGACCTGCCCCCCGAAGCCACCCAGGGCCTGGGCCTGGTGCTCGAGCAGTTCCAAGGGGCCCTGCGAACCCTGGGCCTCGAAGAGATCGGCGCGGCGCCGGTGCCCTTCGATCCCAACATCCACGACGCCATCTGCACCATGCCCGTGCAGCGCGCCGCCCTCGATGGGCAGGTCATCCAGGTCTTCGAGGCGGGCTACCGGGTGGGCAGCATCGTCATCCAGGCCGCACGCGTGATCATAGGCCGCTACGAAGCCCCGGTCCCCACCGAGGCAGAAGCCGAAGCCGAAGCCGAAGCCGAAGCGACCGAGGGCACCGAGGAGTGAGCACCGGCGGGCCTCCACGTCCCGCGGGAACGCTGAGCAGCCCCAGCCTGCACCTCGTCCTCGTGCATCCCGAGATCCCTCAGAACACCGGCAACATCGGGCGTCTGTGCGTGGGTATCCAGGCCCGCCTGCACCTGGTCGAGCCCCTGGGATTCAGCCTGGACGCCAAGGCGGTCCGACGCTCAGGTATCGATCACTGGCGCCACGTGGATCTACAGGTCCACCCCGATCTCGAGGCCTTCCTGGCCTGGTCCGAGGGTCGCCGACTTCATCGCCTGACCCGTCACGCTCCCAAGAGCATCGCTCAGGCCCACTTCGAGCACGGCGACGTGTTGGTCTTCGGCCGCGAGAGCAGTGGCCTGCCAGCGTCACTGCGCGACGGCCCCGACTGCTGGCGCATTCCCATCCCAGGCCCCATCCGCAGCCTGAACCTGTCCAACGCGGTGGCCGTCGCAGCCTATCGAGCGCTGGAGTCCATACAGCCGGAGCTCTTTGACGATCTGGCGTGAGCGCCCCCTAGCGGATTACCCTCCGGGGCCCCCTGCGATCACGCGCGCAGACAACTCCCGGAGCCAGCATGCTTCCTCCTACCTGTGGTCACCTCAAGGTGCTGGTCATGGCGGGAGGCCGCGGCACGCGCTTCTGGCCCCTGTCCCGCAGCGTACGACCCAAGCAGTGCATCGCCCTCAACGGTGAGCGCAGCTTGATCCAGCAGACCGTGGACAGGCTCAGCGGGCTGGTGAAGCCCGAGTGCGTGCTCATCGCCACCGGGCGGGACATGGAGCATGCCGTCCGCGAGCAGCTACCGCAGCTTCCGCCCGAGAACTTCCTGGTGGAACCCCGCGGTCGCAACACCGCCCCCTGCATCGCCTGGGGCGCGGTGGAGATCGCCCGCCGCTGGGGCGGTGACACCGTCATGGCCGTGCTCCCCGCCGACCACCTCGTGGCCGACGAAGACCGCTTCCGGCATGTACTCAACGGGGCTGCCCAGGGCGCCTCCCGCACCAACTCCCTTGTCACCATCGGCATCCAGCCCACCCGCCCCGAGACCGGCTACGGCTACCTCAAGGTCGGCGGCGAGCTGGGTCGCTGGGGCGGCGAGCCCTTCCTGCGGGTGCGCCGCTTCGTCGAGAAGCCCGACGCCGAGACCGCCAAGACCTTCCTGGAGTCCGGCGAGTATCTCTGGAACGCAGGCATGTTCTGCTGGACCGTAGACGCCATCCGCGACGCCTACCGCGAGTACCTGCCGGGTACGTGGGCGGCCATGGAAGCCCTGACCCACCAACCCTCGGCCATCGAGCAGCTCTGGGAACGTTTCGACGCCACCAGCGTCGACTACGGCGTCATGGAGCGTTCCCGTGGCGTCCTGACCGTCCCCGCCGACCTCGGCTGGTCCGACGTGGGCGCCTGGAGCGCGCTGCCCGAGGTGCTCCCTTCGGGCGACGGTGGCACCCTGGTCTCCGCCGACAAGATCGTCATCGATGCCCAGGGCAATGTGGTGCACAGCCCCGAGAAGCTCGTCGCCCTGCTCGGCGTCGAAGGCCTCGTGGTGGTGGACACCCCGGACGTGCTGTTCGTGGGGCGCTTGGACCGCGCACAGGACATCCGGGCCATCCACGAGCAGCTCGAGAAGCGTGGGCTGCAGCGATATCTCTAGCGGCGGTGGGTTCCAACGGACACTTCGCCACTTGCTCGAGGTAGAATGACGACATCCCCTAGGAGTCCATGATGTTTCTCGCGCTCTTGCTCATCGTTGGCTGTGGTTCCGAGATCGCCATCCAGGTCGAGACGGCGGAGTGTACCGACTACGACTTCGATGCGCCCGAGACCGAGTCCTTCGAGGTCACATCCGTCGATGGCGACTGGATGGTCTCCCACAAGGGTGTGTTCCAGGGCTGTGCAGACCTCTTCGACCCCGACATCGTCGGCAAGGGCAAGGTCATCACCGTGCGCGAGTTCTGGGAAGCCCGCACCGATGACGACTGCACCCTCTGCTTCGCGCCGACCATCGTCCTCGAACAGCCGCCTCCGGGCAGCTACGAAGTGGGCTGGTACAACGGCGAGAGCAGCTCACCCCTGGATGTGGTGAGCTTCGAGGTGGAGTAGAGAGGGCTGGCCGCTATTCCTCTCTCACATCCATCTGTCCGTCGCCGTCGATGTCCCAGCCGACCTTGACCACCTGGCCCTTCTCGTCGAAGTATTCCCAGTGGTCGACCTGGCCGTCGCCGGTGGTGTCGCGTTCCTTGCGGCGGATGTTGCCCTGTTCGTAGTACTTGAACAGGTCGAAGCGGCCGGCGTTCTGGGTGTCGATTTCGCTCATCACCCGCTTGCCACCCTGGTAGTGGTCGATCCAGTCGATGGCGCCGTCGAAGTCGCCGTCCATCTCTTCACGCTCGAGGTCGCCGGTTTCGGTGAAGAAACTCCAGACGTCGATGCGGGCATCCTGGTTGAGGTCCATCTCCTTGCGGATCAGCAACCGCCCGTCGTCTTCCAGCGTGCGGAAGTAGTTGTAGATATCTGGATGACCATCACCGTCGAGGTCCACCTCGACCACGAGGTTCCCGTCGGTGGTGGTGCGCTCGCGAACGGAGCTGGTGTCAACCGCCGCAGCGGTGGTGGTCTCGTCCTTCTTGGCGAAGCACGCCGTGGACGCCAAGGCCAAGAAGACGGCCAGGGTGATGCGAGAGGTCATCACGTGGACTCCAGCAGGTCGGAAAGGAAAGGGGAGTTTTGGAGAGAAGGACTCATACAGCACGAGCCGTGGAGTCCCACTCCACTCGGCAGGTAGTTTAGTATCTCGCTGCGCCCTGTCAAACATCGCCCCAACGCGCATTCACCCATCTCGCCGTGATGGCGCCCGCCGTGCTACTCTGCTTGTCCGCCCGAGGCGCATCCATGGACTCCAAGTCCCCCGAAAGCACCCCGCATCTGTTGATCGTCGACGACGAACCCGTCATCCTCCAGATCCTCAAGGCTGTCTTCGAAGACGAGCCCTATCGGCTCACACTGGCGAGCTCGGGACACGAGGCTCTGGCCGTCATGCAGCGCGACGGCGTGGATCTGCTGCTGACCGACAAGAACCTCCCCGACGTCAACGGGCTCGAGCTGCTCAAGGCCGCCAAGCAGGTCAATCCCGACGCAGAAGTCATCATCATCACCGGCTATGCCAGCCTCGAGACCGCGCTGGCGGCCATGGAACTCGACGCCTTCGACTACGTGCTCAAGCCTCTCAACAATGTCTTCGACATTCGCAAGAAGGTGCGTCGAGCCCTCGAGAAGCAGCGCATGGTGGTGCAAAACCGCAAGCTGCTCGCCTATCTCGAGGCCAAGAACACGGAACTCCAGCACTCCCTGGAAGAAACCAAGCGTCTGCAGGCAGAACTCATCCAGTCCGAGAAGCTCGCTGGCATCGGCACCCTCGCGGCAGGCATCGCCCACGAGATCTCGAACCCGCTGTTCGGTATCCTCGGCTTGGCCGAAGCCATCGTGGACGAAGACGACCCCAAGCTGACCCACGACTACGCCCGTGACATCGTCGAGTACAGCCAAAACATCCGCAGCATCGTGGTGGAGCTGTCCAGCTACAGTCGGGCGTCCAAGGGCGAGTACCTCACCACGGTGGACCTCCCCAGGGTCATCGCCGACGCCATCCGCTTGGTGGAGCGATCCGCTGACATCCGCGGCATCGAGATCGACACCCAGCTGCAGGACGACACCTTCGTCAACGCCCGCACCAACGAGGTCCAGCAGGTCTTCGTGAACCTGGTCAAGAACGCGGTGGAAGCACTCTCAGAGCTCCACAGCGCCGGCCGGCAGGGCAAGGTCACCGTGCGCACCGGCACCGACGACGGGCATGTGTGGGCCGAGGTCTCCGACAACGGGCCGGGCATCCCCGAGTCCAATCTGGCCATGGTCTTCGACCCCTTCTACACGACCAAGCAGCCTGGCAAGGGCACCGGCCTGGGCCTCAACATCGTCTACCGCATCGTCACCAAGTACCGCGGCACGATCGTGGCTGAGAGCGCAGAAGGCGAAGGCACGACCTTCCGTATGCGCTTCCCCATCGACACCTAGGCCAACGGGGGGGGGCTGTGCGACTCCGGACGCTGCTCATCCTCAGTAGTGCTGGTGCCGCGCTCCCACCGCTGTTGTTGCTGGGCTACGCCGCCACCGAAGTGGCCACCCGAGCCATCACCGACAAGGTGGTGGAGCTGCACGCTCAGCGCGCCGACAATTTGGCCAGCTTCGCCGACGGCTGGTTCACGGGGCGCGCCCATGCCGTGGCCCTGCTCAGGGAAGCGTTTCCTATCGAGAACCTCAGCCACGAAGGCCAGGTGGGCTTCGAGCGCCTGGTCTACAACCAGCTCCCCGAGGTCAACGTCGTCAGCCTGGTCACCCGCCAGGGCGCCGACGTCGCCCCCAGCCAGCGTGTGCGTCCCGGCTCCCCGGTGCCCCCGGGACACCAAGCGGTGGACGAACAGCGCTTCAGCGCATTCCGCTCGCGCCTGCCACTGGCGGGCCTCGCCGACGACGAGATCGTGGTCGGCGCCCCCTACCTTCCGGTGGGAGCCAGCTTTCCCGTCGCACCGGTCGTATTCTCCGGGGTCGGCGAAGACGCCCCCGTACTGGCGGTAGAGCTATCCCTCGAGCCCTTGGTAGAGCGTATGGACCTGCTGTCCACCGACACTACCGAGCTCGCCATGCTGGATGCCCAAGGCCTGCCCTTCGCCGGGGTGGGGGATCGCCTGGTCCAGCCCGAACACTTCCTGTGGTTCCTCGACAGCGTGCCCAGCGCCGAGCTCCGCTACGATCTGGCCGACGGCGAAGAAGTGCTCGCCGCCTTCTCCCGGGTAGACGGCACCGGCTGGCTGGCGGTGGTCGCCGAGCCCTACGACGTCGCCACCGCGCCGGGTCAGGACATCCGCTGGCGCGCCAGCTGGTTCGGCCTGGTGGCCATGGCCCTCGCCAGCGTCATGGGGCTGCACTTCGCCGGCAAGATCCACCGGCCAGTGGTGCAGCTGCGCGACGCCGCCCGCGACGTGGGCGAAGGCGCCCTGGGGCGAGAGGTCGAGCCCGACCCCATCGGTGAGCTCGAAGACCTGGGCCGGGCATTCAACACCATGTCCCAGCAGCTGGCTCGCGACGCCGCGCATATCCGGGACCAACAGCAGGAGATCCAGGCCTTCAACGTCGAGCTACAGGAACGGGTCGAGGCCCGCACCCAAGAGCTGAGCGAAGCCCAAGACCAGCTGGTGGAGTCTGGCCGGCTGGCCGCCGTGGCCGAGCTGGGCGCGGGCCTGGCCCACGAGCTGAACAACCCCCTCGCAGGCATCCTCGGGCTCACCCAGTTGCTGGCCCAGCGCCACGCCGGCACCAGCGACGCCGAGATGCTTGGCGCCATCGAACAACAGACCCGCCGCTGCGCCGAGATCGTGGCGTCCCTGCTGGCGTTCACCCGGGAAGGTGTCGATCGCGGTGAGCTGCTGGAGGTGGACCTCGACACCCTCACGGCCGACGTGGTGGCCCTCGTTCGGCCGTCCTTCGAGCTCAAGGAGATCGAACTCCGCCATGCACCTTCGGGGCGCTCCCTGCTCGTGCGTGCAGACCCCACAACCCTGGGGCGCGCCCTCGCACAGCTGCTCACCAGCCTCCGCGCCCTGCTCGCGCCCGGAGGGGTGCTGTCCCTGCACGGGGACATCCAGGGCCAGGAGATATGCATCGACCTCCGTTTGTCCGGTATTAAACCCGGTAAAGACGACACCAAGCGCGACGACTGGTTCGCATCGGGTATGTCTTTGTGGGTGGCTCGTCGTATCCTTGCCGAGCACGGCGGCCGCCTGCGAGAACCCGACGGCTCACCCGGCTCCACCTACCAGCTGGCACTACCCAAGGCCTGACATGAGCGAGAACCTGCGCATCGCCTTCGCGGTCGTCCTGATCCTCGTGGTGGGATTTGTAGGGTACAGATTCATCTTCCCATCGGACGACACGGTGCCCCTGTTGGTCCAGGCCGTGGAAGGCTCCGTCCACCACATCGACCAAAACGGCGAACGCGCCACGGTCAGCCCGGGGCTGATCCTCGAGCGCTCATCGCGCATCGAGACCCAAGCTGACGGCCGCGCCTTCCTGGCCCTGGGGGAAGGCTCCACCCTCACCATCGATCAGGCCAGCTCCGTACGCATCCTGGACGTCACCCGCGAGGGTGTGCGCATCGAGCTGGACAATGGCTCGGTGGAAGCCACCGTCCGCCCGGAGCGGGGGAGCCTGGGCATCGTCAGCGCCGATCGTGAAGTCATCGGCCGGGACGGGAGCTTCGCCGTGGGCGTCAACGCTGGTGGCAGCATGGCGGTGGAGACCCACCAGGGATCGGTGGAGATCCTGGGCGTCGACAGCCTCAATGTCCTCGAGCAGGGAGAGCGACTGCTGCTGCTCTCCGACGGCACCCCCCGGGTCGCGTCCATCCCCGAGTCGCTGTTGCTCGAGGTGGCATGGCCCGAGTCCGCCCGCACCCGCCACGCCGAGGTCGCAGTGCGGGGGCTGACGGATCCCGGCGCCGAGGTCCGCGTCGGTGCAGCGGGGCGCTGGACCACGGTGGTGGCCGACGCTTCGGGACACTTCGAAGCCAGCATTCCCCTCGAGGAAGGTGACAATCCTCTGCGGGTGGTCTCGAAGGGTCCCCTCGGTCGCACCTCCGAGGACGAGACCGTCGTCAGCCGCGACAGCGAGCCCCCGAACGCAGCCAGCTTCGAGGTCAAGTACTGACCCAGCGGGTGGGATAGACTGGGGGCGTGCTGCGATCCCGCCCGTTCCTGTTGCTGCTGGCGCTCCTGTGGGTCGCGCTCGCCCCCCCGCGAGCGTGGGCCGAGGTGTCCCTCGTAGCCACCGATGGAGCCCTGGTCCCCGGGCGGCCCAACCGTCTGTTGTTGGTGGTGCACCGAGACGGTCTGGCCATCACCGAGGCTCTGCCCGCGATCGCCGCCGAGCCCGGCCAGGTGGTCATGGCCGAAGGCCGCATCCGCGACGGGGTCTACGCCTACCACTACCTGGCACCGGCCAACGCCAAAGGGCAGGTCACCTTCACCATCGGCACCGGCTCTGGCGGGATCAAGAGGGTGCACATGCCCCTCGCCAAGCTACCCGGTCCCGTGCTCACGGGACCCGAGCGCGTCGATGTCGTGGTCGGCGCCGATCCCGAGATCATCATCTCTCTACGAGGCCACGACATCCCGAACCCAGAAGAGGTGAACGCCAAGCTGTCCGAGGGCAGCGTGCTGGGCATCGAGTCCAAGGACGGCGAGCTCGTCGTGCGAGTCAAGCTGGGCGACGAGCGTTATCCGCGGGTCGCCATGCTGGCGGTACACGACCTGCGTTACCCCGACCACCCACCGGCCTGGGTACCCATTCGGGTCGTCGGACGGCCCCGTATTCCCGTGCGCACGGAACCGGGCGCCTCGGTGACCCTCGAGGTCGGCGGGCGCAGCTACGGCCCCTTCGTGGCCGACAACGACGGTGTAGCCACCGCCTCCATCTCCGCCTGGCCCGGTGAAGAGACCGCCACCGTCAGCATCACCGACCCCTCGGGCAACACCCAGCGCACTACGCTGAACCTGGCCCGGGAGACCCGCCCGCTGCTGATGCACCTGCCGGCTCCGAACCGCCCCGCGTCGGCACCCATCCCCCCCCTCTACCTCGCGGCCCTGGACTCCTGGGGCCGACCCTGGACGGGCGTCCCCCCCCAGTGCACCATCTCCCCCAAAGGAAGCGGCGAGCTCATCCCTCACGCCCCAGGGCGCTTCGTGTTGGTGCCCGTCCCCCCCGAGGACGAGAGCTACCTGGACCTGCGGGTCGACTGCTCGATCCCCGGCACCCTGGCCTCCACCCGCACCCGCCTGCCCATGGGCGAGGGCATCCCCGACCGCCTGCTGCTGCGCATCTACCCCACGGCCCTGTCCGCCGATTTTCCCGTGGCCCAGGTCCAGGTTCTGCTCGAGGATCGCGCGGGGGAGCGCCTGCCAGCGAGCCTGGTCGAGGTGGGCGCGGAAAAGGGTATTGTCAAGGTGGAGCGCGTCGAAGGTGGAGCGCTGCGCGGCGAGTACAACGGCGCAGCGGCGGGGGGCAGCGGCGCGGATCGGGTCTGGGCACGGTACACCCGCGAACCAGGGGAAGGTCCCGTGACCATGGTGGACGTGGGTCACGGCGAGGCCAGAACGGTGCAGACCCGCACCATGCTCCCGGTCTACGGTCGCGCCATGGATGCCAAGGGTGGCCCCCTCGAGGGTATCGAGCTCGAGCTGTCCCTAGGGGACTCGAAGATCCACGCGCTCACCGACGCCCGGGGTTGGGCGTCCGCCGAGATCGAGGCCACCGATACCAGCGCCCTGACCATCCTCCAGTGTCGCTACCGGAACCGCGTGGCACGCGAACCCTATCTGCCCGGCTCTCCTGAGCCGCCCACCGCACTGGATCGAGCAGATCTCCGCGCCAGCGTCGAGGTGCCTATCTCAGCGGGGCGCGTCCGCGAGGTCTTCATCGACACCATGCCGGCGGTACTCCATACGGGTCCGTCGGCGGTGGCCAGGATCAGGGTGCGTCTGGTGGACCGCCACGGCAACGCCGTGACCGACGAGACCATCCGCGTCGTCGCGGACGTGGGCGAGGTAGGCGCGTTGCGGACCACCGCCGATGCCACCTATGAAGCCTGGTACCGCCCGCCGCGGGATCTGCGCGCAGGCACGGTGCAGCTCAGCGCCCACAGCCAAGAGGGTGCGGTGGTGGGGTCCACCAAGCTCGAGCTGCTACCTCGGCCGCTGTCCATGGCCGCGGGCCTGAGCTTGGGTGGGATGAGCAACCTGGGCTCCATCAACTCTCCGCTGGTGGACCTGTCCTTCGAGGGCCGGCTGTTCGAGGAGCTCGACTGGGTGTTGCTGCGGGGCTCCATCGGCTTCTTCACCGACCGTACCGTCATCGATGACACCGACAGCGACGAAACCATCACCTTCCGCAGCAGCTTCTTTCCCATGACGCTCTCCGGCTCCATCCGACATGAGCAGGGGCTCAACGCCTTCACTATCGGAGCGGGCCTGGTGGTACTCGTC
>Ga0307987_1001672_pt1 | contig 12084 bp, 6 predicted proteins | sample EllFjometagen181_FD_203157 | JGI IMG/M metagenome (GOLD analysis project Ga0307987, IMG submission 203157) | Marine microbial communities from Ellis Fjord, Antarctic Ocean - #181 | ecosystem: Environmental > Aquatic > Marine > Unclassified | place: Southern Ocean | collected 2014-10-08 | reverse complement strand
AAATGTTGTAGGTCTTGACTCATCAATAATTATGCATCCAAGAGTATGGGAAGCCTCGGGGCATCTGGGTGGATTTTCTGATCCAATGGTTGACTGCAAGGATTGTAAAAAGAGATTTAAAGCAGACAATTTGTGTGAAGAACAGGGACAGGATCTTATTCAGGAAGGTAAAACGTTTAAATTACCAGAAGGAATCAAATGCGCAGCATGTGGATCTGATAATCTGACAGAACCAAGGTCTTTTGATTTGATGTTCAAAACTTTTGTTGGACCTGTTGAAGATGACTCGTCTGTTGCATATTTGCGTCCAGAGACAGCACAAGGAATTTTTGCACAATTTGGTAACGTTCTTTCAACTTCAAGGCAGAAAGTGCCATTTGGTATTGGTCAAATTGGTAAATCATTTAGAAATGAGATTAATCCAAGAAACTATACTTTCCGCTCTAGAGAATTTGAACAGATGGAACTTGAATTTTTTATAAAGCCAGGAACAGATGAGAAGTGGCACAAGTACTGGGTTGAGAAGAGATTAAAATGGTATCAGTCTGTTGGACTTCCTTTGAGTAGTCTTGAGCTTGATGAACATCCAAAGGAAAAACTTGCACATTATGCTTCTGCATGTACAGATGTTGCTTACGCATTTCCATTTGGAGTTCAGGAACTTGAAGGTATTGCAGCACGTGGTAATTTTGACCTTTCTCGTCATCAGGAATTTAGTGGTAAGTCATTGGAATATTTTGATCAGGAAGCAAATGAACGTTATATTCCTCACGTAATTGAACCATCTGCTGGTGTTGACCGAATTGCTTTGGCAATTCTTTGTGAAGCATACACAGAGGAGTGGTTACCAAAGGGTGGAGAGGGTGAAGTTTTACAAGCTGAGTATGGCAAACGTCCTCCTGAAGGATATGAAGCAAGAACAGTTCTTAAGTTTGTTCCTAAGATTGCTCCAATTAAGGTTGCTGTGTTCCCATTGTTGAAAAACAAACCAGAACTTGTTGAGAAGGCTAGAGAAATTTTTGAAGAGTTGCAGGAGTATTGGCCATGTTTCTGGGATGTTGCAGGTGCTATTGGTAGAAGATATCGTAGACAAGACGAAATTGGTACGCCATTTGGAGTGACTATTGACTTTGATACTTTGGAAGATAATACTGTTACTATTCGTCATAGAGATAGTATGAAACAAGAGCGTATTTCCTGTGATGAATTGCTTTCTTTCTTGATGAAAGAAATGAAATAGAGAATAGTTGTTAATTGTTAGTTGTTAATGGGAAAATGGCAGGATTACCCCTCCGACATGCTGTGCATGCCACCTCCCCTAAACAGGTCAGGAGCACCTTGGTTCTAATGGTGTGAGGATGGATTAATGCGGAGAGGGCAAAAATTGCCGAGCTTTTCCTACAAGCTCGGCGTTCCCAGGGAGAATGTGAGATATGGGACCTATGGAAATTATATTTCTGGAGAAAGTTTTTATGTATGATAAATAGAAAGCCAGTTTTTTATATTCGACTTTTTACAATACTGGCATTTCTTGTCATATGTATTATTCTATACAATTGTCCTTTAAGCATGGTGGACGATCAAGGTCAGATAACTTATGTAAGAAACCTTTCTCTATCTCAGATGTTTTCAAATGACTTTTTTGGTTTTTTCAGACCAGTAAAAAATATCCTTTTTTACATTTTCATGCTTAATAAACCATGGGGAATGCATTTTGCAAGGATATTGACTTTTCTTATTGCCTTGGCAACATATATAAGTGTTTCTAAGTTACTAAGTCGAATTTTGAAATCGGATTTATGGGGAAGTATAGGTGGTGGTATATGGCTTATTGCTCCTACACTTCTGGCAACAATTGCATGGTTTAGCTGCACAAATATTATGGTTATGGTTCTGTTTGGAACACTCTGTTTAAATATGTATATTAAACAGAAAGATGTGGATAGCCATAAACGGAAATATTTATTACTCCTTATATGTTTGCTCATATTTTTAAATTTAGTTAGTTATGAGGGCGGTGTGTCTCTGTTGGCAATGATTTTTGCAATTGATTTCTTTTTGTATCCCGAGGGTTTTAAATTAAAGAGGACATGGATTAATTATCTATATCTTGTTATACCACTTGTTTGCTATTCTATTTTAAGAGATAGTGTTGCTACAAAAGCTGGCGATAGTGCTGTCAAGCTTTTAGTTCCAAACGCTTGTTTTGACCCAAGTATTACTGATGTTCAGGTTGTCTTATCTTCAGCATGGTTTACAATGCATCATATATTACTGTGGTTTCTTCCTTATGGCAACCAATATATTATTGGATATTATTCATGGGGTGATGTGTCGATTTATACTATTATCAGCTGCTGGGGGATTATTGTTGGTGCAATCTTCTTTGCTTTGTTCAAAAAGAATAAATTTCCAAAAGTTGGTCTGGCAATATCATGGATTATTCTTGGAATTCTTCCTGTGAGCAATTTGTTTGCATTCAAGAATGGACCATATGGTGATTATTATCTAGCTTATGCATCAATTGGTATTGTTTTATTGCTATGTTCAATCTGTCAAAGTATTGCAACAAGCAAAGTAAAAAATTATTTTGTGGCATTTGCATTGGGTATATACGTACTCTATCTATACATAACAAATCTAATCTGGTTGGTAGCATGGCAGAGACCTATGGTAATGATGGAGAGGACTCGGACTATTTTTCCAAAGCAGATAAATATTTTTTTTAATGAAGTTAATTATTATATTCAGAATGGTCGTAGTGATTTGGCAAAGCAGGTTGTTTTGGAAGCATTGGATTCTGGGGTAGAGGATGTTAAATATGCTGTTGTTTACAATTACTGGCTTGATGGTAAATATCAAGAGGCATACGATTTCCTTGAAACTGATGCCCAAAATAATAAACCTAACAAATGGTCGTTTTATTTTAGGGGTTATCTTTTATCCGACTGTTTGAATAGAGCGGATGATGCAATTTATTTCTATGAAAAGGCTATCAACTATAATTCAAGGAAAGATGGCACCTATATTAATTCTGTGAACAATCTTGCTTTTATTTGCGCGCAGGCTGGTAGTGAGGAAAAGGCTATTGAGCTTTGGGAAGATATTGAACCGATCTATCATGCCCCAGCTGAGATTAAAAAGAATATTGATATTGCGAGAAGAAAAATAGAATTAAGAGATAAGAGATAATGCGTCGATCGTTGATCGTTAATCGGGGAGGGCGTTGATTGTTGGTTTGGAATCCATGCTTCGCCTAAAGGCTACGCAGGACACGGTGGGACTGATGGGACTTATGGGACGGATGTTGAAGAAATGTAAAAATGCGTAAGTTCGAAAATGTGAAAATTATGGAAAGCCTCCAGCGGTATTTGTTTTTGCCGAGTTTTTCCTTCAAGCTCAGCGTTCCCAGAAGGCGAACAACGAATAACGTATTATTGTTTTCCATTTCCCCTTTACAGTTTGTTTAAGCCGTAATCAGGTCTGCAATATTCTTGGTGGGATTGCCTTTGTAGAGGTTTCCCATGTTTTGCACCATTTGGTGCAGTTCATCTGGTTTGGAGATTATTTCTTCAATTGTTGCTGTGATTTTTTCTTCAGTCAAATCTTTTTCTTCTATAACAAATGCGGCATTTGCCTTTTCAGCTGTTTTTGCATTATGAAACTGATGGTTTCCTATAGCATGTGGGTAGGGAATGAATATTGCAGGGACTTTGAATGCAGCAAGTTCTGTGCACGATGCCGCTCCTGAACGACATATGGCTATGTTTGCTTCATTGTAGGCCTTGCCAATTTCTTTTAAAAATGGAAACACTAGGGCATTAACATTCGCATTCATATATTTTTGTTTTACCATGTTTGCATCAAGCTCTCCTGTCAGATGTATAACTTGTAGTTGCTCCTTTTTATGAAAATTGCAGATGGCATCTGTAACAACCTCGTTTAGAGTATGTGCTCCTAGACTCCCTCCCATCACAAGAATTGTAAATTTTGTTTTTGTAAACTCCTCGTTTGTGAATTTCTCATTAAGTGTGTCTCTGATTGGAAATCCGGTAAATACTGCTTTGTTCTGTGGAAAATATTTTTCAACACCATCGAATGAGACAGCAATTTTATTGGCAAATTTTGCAAGGAATTTAATTGCTCTGCCTGGCACAGCATTACCTTCGTGAAGGAATACAGGAATATGATATATTTTGGCTGCAAGGACAGGTCCAACAGAAGAGTAGCTACCCATGGCTAGAAGTCTATCTGGTCTGTCAGACATAAAAGCAAACAAGAATCGTACAGTTGACCTAAGCACCAAAAGAGCTGATTTTAATGTCTGTAAGGAGATAGGTTTGCCAGTAATACCGCAGGAAGATATTGACACTATACGGTCGGCATAGTCTTCTGTAATTATATCTTCAATTTTTCTGCCGGCTAGAAGAAGGCTAATCTCGCAACCTCGGTTTTTCAGCTCTTTGGCTACGGCTAATCCCGGATATATGTGTCCACCAGTTCCACCGCAGGCTATTGCTATTTTCATTTTTAATTTCCTTTCAGGACGGGCGAGATGCGTCTCGCCCCTACAAATTTTCAATTAACAGATCCTGACGCAATGACCAAATGACTCTGGACTAAAACAAACTGTAAGCTCAGGTGTTGCTTTGCAACCTATTTAATTAATACCGAGTTTTTCCTTCAAGCTCGGCGTTCCCAGAAAAAGCATTGCGTTACATAAAGACCGTCGGAGGCTTTCCAACATTAACCATTAATCACTAACCATTGACCATTGTTTTTAATGCTTAATTAATTTATCAAACTCGCCTGATTTAATCATTGGTTCAAGTTTTTTCCATCCTTTAATATGTGTGTCTCCAATAAAGATTTGTGGAACGAAATCAACTTCTCCTTTACATCGTCTGTACATCTCTGCACTGTTTTCTGATTCAACAAATTTGTCGTTCTTTCCATCCCATTGGACAGCAGAAGCTGTGAATGTTATTCCCTGAGACCTGAAAAATTCTATTGCTTTAGTGCATAAACCGCATACACTTGCATAATATATTTCAATCTTTACCATTGTTTGTTCCTCATTTCTATTTTGTTTTCAAGTGTGGCTTCGCAACCTATCTAATAAATGCCTGCGACAAAGCCAAGAACATAGGTCCCATAAGTCCCATAGGTCCCATTCTTAATCCTCTGGGAACGCCTAGCCCCAGCTTGGCATACAACAAATACCGCAGGAGGCACTCCACCCTTCATAATTTAGCATTCAGCATTCATAATTCTTTCAAGCCTATCTAACCATCTAACGAACTAGCTAAATCTCTATTTTCAATTATTTACTCGTCAGTATACACGTGAAATTTATAAAAATCAAATTCTTTTGAAAAAAGTTACAAAATAAGTTGACAGATTCTCCTATTGTGGTATAGTAGTACCTAAATACAAGAAAAGGATAAAGAGAGATGAATAATATGTTAAGACTTTCAGAGGCAACATCACTTGCGCTTCACAGCATGATTTTAATGTCTTTGAAAAATGGTAAAATGTTGCAGACGAAAGAGATAGCAGAGCATTTGGGATGTTCTTCGGATCATCTTTCAAAAGTGCTGCAACGACTTCGCAAGAATAATTTGGTTTTGTCGACGAGAGGACCTAAGGGAGGTTCACGTTTGGCAAAAAAACCAGAGCAGATAGCTCTTCTTGAAATTTGTGAAGTTATTGAAGGACCTTTTCATCTTCCTAATTGTATGTTGGATGAACCAATATGCAGAGGTGAGTGTTTGCTCTTTGGGAATTTGTTGAAAGAGTTTGGAGAAAAATTAAGAGCACATCTTGAGAATACAACACTAGCTGATGCAGGCAAAATTCTTGTTGATTTGTAAATTTAGTAATGTATAAATAATAAATATAAAATAAACGAAAGGCACAAAGTATGAGTATGTTTTGTTATCAATGTCAGGAAACTATTAATGGTAAAGGTTGTACTGTTGGTGGCGCTTGTGGAAAAAAAGCAGATTTAGCTAATATGCAGGATCTTTTAATCTTTGTATTAAAGGGAATTGCAATTTATGATGAAAAAGCTAGAGAAATTGGAGTAGAGACTGAAAAAGCAGATACATTTTTACTAACTGGTCTGTTTATGACAATTACTAATGCTAATTATGATAAAGATCGTTTTATTGATAGCATTAAAGAAGGTCTACAAATTAGAGATGAACTTAAAGATGCATATATTGCAGCTGGTGGAGTTCTTGAGGACAATTTGGCTGAAGCAGCAACTTGGACAGCTAATACTGTTGAAGAGTTTGAAGCAAAGAATGGTTCAATTGGCGTTCTTGCAACAGAGAACGAAGATGTAAGAAGTTTAAGAGAACTTACTATTTATGGTTTAAAGGGTGTGGCTGCTTATACAGAACATGCTTATGCTCTTGGATATAAAAATCCTGAAATTTTTGCATTTGTAAGTAAAGCTTTGGTTGCTACAACAGATGACTCGTTGAGTGCAGATGAGCTTGTTGCTCTTGTTCTTGAGACTGGTAAATTTGGTGTTGATGCTATGGCGTTGCTTGATGAAGCAAATACAACTAAATATGGAAATCCAGAGATTAGCAAGGTAAATATTGGTGTAAGTGATAAGCCAGGTATTTTAATTAGTGGTCATGATATGCGTGATATGGAAGACTTGCTTGCTCAGACAGAAGGAACAGGCGTTGATGTGTATACACATAGTGAAATGCTTCCTGCCAATTACTATCCTGAGTTCAAGAAGTATTCAAATCTTGTGGGAAATTATGGTAATGCATGGTGGAAACAGAAAACAGAATTTGCCAGTTTTAATGGTCCAATTCTTTTTACAACAAACTGTATTGTTCCTCCATCAAAAGATGCTGTATATGCAAGTAAAGTTTATACAACTGGTGCTGCTGGTTACCCAGGTTCAAAGCATATTGCTGATAGAGTTGAAGGTGGACGCAAAGATTTCTCTGAAATCATTGAGTTAGCAAAAACTTGTGAAGCCCCTGTAGAGATTGAAAAGGGTGAGATTGTTGGTGGTTTTGCACATAATCAGGTTATAGAACTTGCAGATACAGTTGTTGGAGCTGTTAAAAGTGGAGCCATAAAGAAATTCTTTGTAATGGCTGGTTGCGATGGAAGACATAAGGAAAGAAATTATTATACAGATTTTGCAGAAAAACTTCCTAAAGATACTGTTATCTTGACAGCTGGATGTGCAAAATATCGTTATAACAAGCTTGATCTTGGTGATATTGGCGGTATTCCTAGAGTTCTTGATGCTGGGCAGTGTAATGACAGTTATTCTCTAGTAGTTATTGCTCAGACACTGCAAAAAGTTTTTGAGCTTGATGATATCAATGATCTACCAATTGCATATAATATTGCATGGTATGAGCAAAAAGCTGTAATTGTGTTGTTAGCGTTGTTATACCTAGGTGTAAAGGATATTCATCTTGGACCAACATTGCCAGCATTCTTGTCTCCTAATGTGGCAAAAGTTCTTATTGATACATTTGGTATTGCAGGTATTGGTACAGTCGAAGATGATCTTGAACTGTTTTTGAAATAAACAAACAGAATCTTTTCAAATATATAATAATGCTCTTGGGTAAAACCAAGGGCATTTCTTTTGTTTAAAAAGAGATAGGGAGGGACGAAAGGGAAAAGGGAAAAAGAACGTCCAACATCGAACATCCAACATCCAATGAAGAATGCAGGGTTACCCCTTCGTCATGCTGTGCCTGCCACCTCCCCTAAACAGGGCAGGAGCACTTTGGGTCTAATGGAGAAAGATAGATAAATGCGGGGAGGGCGTAAAAAGAGTTAAGAAGAGGGGGAATGAATATCCAATATCCAACACTCAATAACCAATGTCCAAGGAAAAGACACAAAGGGCAAATGAATATCCAATCAATCTTCGCTCTACGAGCTATGCCGGACAGGCTACTCAATATCCAATGTCCAAGGGAAAGAAAAAGAACTTAATCGTTGGTCGAGGGAGGGCAGATATTGAATCTGCCCGTATGGGGTGAATTGAAGAAAGGGTAAATGGTAAAGGGAAGCAGAGAGTTAAGATGTAAGAGGTAGGAAATGGACGTTTGGATTTGGCAAAAAAATCACTTTACAGTGTTGTTTTGAACTAATATAGTGGTTCTGTGATAAAATTCTTGAAAAAGTTTGATATAAACAATATGCTACCAAGTCAAATTGATATTAAAAATAAAGGAAAATAATGAAAAATAGATTTTTGTCAGCTCTAGTTGTGTGGTTGGTAGGAGTGTCACTTTTTGCGGGTGGTGATAATTTGTTGAAGAATGGAGATTTTCAGACGGATGCCAACGGGGATGGGTGGCCAGATGGTTGGAAAAGGCTTCCGGGAGTTAATGCTGAGAAGTCAGGAGATAATTTATGGCTTAGTGTTTCCAAGACATATCAGGGACCGAAATTTGTAATACCTATTGACTCAAGCTGGACTGTTTTGAATTTTAAAGCAAAGTTGAAGGCAACAGATGTTTTGGTTGGCAGAGAAAGCTGGAAAGATGGCAGGATTGCAATGTCTTTTGTTGATGGGGAAGGAAATAAAGTTGGAGCATATCCTAAGGCGTCGAATATCAAGGGAACGACCGATTGGAAAGATTATGATTTTCAGATGCCGGTTCCAAAGGGTGCTAAGAATTTAACTGGTAGCCTAATAATGTTTGGACCATCAGGTAAGGTGGAGTTTGATGACATTATTGTTACTGTTGCAGAAATGGATGCAAAGAAAAAGAGTGTTGAGAAGAAAGCAGTTGAGATTCCTGAAGCAGTAGAAGTTGGAACAGAACTTGTGATTAATGGAGATCTTGAAAAGGGCTCAGAAGGTTGGTTTAAGCCATCATTCCCAAAGATTCTTAAAGATGACAATGGAAATTATGCTGAGATTGTTCGAGGTACTCCACTTACTCAGAGTATTCTGATACCTAAAGATACTGGTAGCCTAAAGTTAACAATGCGCATGAAGTCGGACAGTATTGTCAAGGGTAAGAAGAGCTGGTATGATGGTCGGATGGCAATGGCTTTTAAAGATGTCAATGACAAACAGGTTGGTGGTTTTCCTTCAGTATTCAGTGTAGAAGGAACAACGGACTGGAAACTATGTGAAAGAGTTTATTCAGTGCCTGAAAATGCTTTGACGTTGAATTTGAGTGGGTATATGATGGGAGAATCCGGTAAATTTTATATTGGTGACGTTTTCGTTGTTGTTGAATCAAAAAAAGTGTCAAAGCCAACAAAGCTTGAAGTTGGAACAGAACTGGTTACTAATGGTGGTTTTAAGAAGGATTCAGAGGGGTGGGATCCAAATAGTTTTCCAAAAGTTCTTGAAGATGATGGAAAGTTGTTTGTAACAATTCCAAGAGGTAAAGCTGTAAGCCAGGTGGTTGATATCCCTGTAGAGACCGAAAGTGTTATCTTAACCATGAAGATGAAGTCTGACGGAATTGTTAAAGGGAGTGAATCCTGGCATGATGGTCGCCTTGCAATGTCTTTTCATGACTCTACTGGCAAACAGGTTGGTCCATGGCCGAAGACTTTTTCTACGGATGGAACAGAGGATTGGGTTGATTGTGAAAGAGTTTATGACGTACCTGATGGTGCAACAACTCTAAAGCTTAGTGGCTATATGATGGGAAAATCAGGCACTATATCTTTTGCAGATATATCTGTGAAAGTAAACGAGAATTTCAAGAAAGCCCAACCATCCGCGTGCCCTGTTGATGCAAGTAATATTTGGAGCTATGTAGATGCGTTTGTGCAGAACACACCAACAAGAACTAAAATTTGTCTAAATGGATTCTGGAAGTTTCTTCCGGAAAAAGAGTTGTCTGGTAAGATAGAGGCACCTGCAGCAGATGCCAACTGGGGATGGTTTAAGGTTCCTGGAGTCTGGCCTAATCCGGTTAAGTCGTATGAGCCTATTAAAACTAAGGTTCAAGACTTTATATTAGATCCATCTTTTTCGAAGAGGTTTGATTTATACAATCTTCAGTTTGGGTGGTATGAGCGGGAGTTGGCCGTACCAGCACATTTTGCGGGGCGTAGAATTTTGTTGGATTTTGAATTGATTCAGGCACAGGTTGTTGTATTTATTGATGGAAAACAGGTTGAATTATTGAGATTTCCAGGTGGGAAAGTTGATATTACTGATTATGTAAAGCCTGGTAAAAAACATAGGCTTGATCTTCTGCTTATTGCAAAGCCTTTGAAGGAAGATGCAACCGTTGTTATGGATGTTACAAATGTTTTTAAGGTTAAGGCAAGATTGGGTGTTCGAGGTATAACAGGCGATGTGTTTTTGTTGGGGATTCCTAAGGAAACGTCAATTGAGAATATAAGATTTACTGGTGATACTGATGAAATGAAGCTTAAGACAGAGGTTTCGTTTGAAGGACAAGTTCCTAGTGGAGCAACTGTTTCTGTTGATATTACAGAAGATAAGAAGAGTGTTAAGAAAAGCAAAGAAGAAAAGGTTGCTGTTAAGAAAGATGGTTATACAGAATTTAAGGAAGATTGGAAAGATGCAAACCTTTGGGATATCAATACACCTGAAAATCTATATTACGGAACAATTTCTTTGAAGGACAAAGATGGAAAATTACTAGATCAGTCTTTTCCGGTTCGTTTTGGTTTTAGAGAATTTAAAATTGTCGGCAAAGATTTCTACCTTAATAACAGACGAATTCATTGGCGCACATTGGTTGTGGATAGTATGAATGCACCAGCTGACCTCTCTAACAAACGGGATGTGCTTTCTACTTTGGAGAATATTAAGGAGTATGGTTTCAACTCTGTTATAACTCATAATTATCATTTTAGACCCGGTGGTGTAACTTACATGCAGGGACTTCTTGATGCAACCGATGAAGCAGGTGTGATGCTTTCGTTTTCTCTGCCTCATGGAACAGATTTCGACTGGAACTTTAGTGAACCAGCGGTTATGGATGAATATATCAGAATATCAGAATATCTGATTAATAAAGTATGGAATCATCCGGCTACTGTATTGTATACAATGAATCATAATCAGTGTGGTTATAGCGGAGATTTAAATCCACTTTCTATGGATGGTGTTTTTTCGCCGGAATACGGTAGGGACGCAAAACCTGCAGAGCGTAGAGTACAGGCCGAGATGCTTGCAGATACTGTTAGAAAGATTGATCCTACGCGTCCGGTATATCATCACTCCTCTGGTAATCTTGGAGATATATATTCTAACAATATATATTTGAATTGGTCACCAATGCAGGAACGAAGTGACTGGACTCAGTATTGGTCAACAAATTCTATAAAACCAATTTTCTTTGTTGAATGGGGTTTGCCACATGTTGCTAGTTGGTCGAGTTATAGAGGTCCAAACTTTATTTGGAGAACAGAGGCTTTGCAGTCAATGTGGGACAGTGAATTTGCAGCAGCGTTTTTGGGTAATGATGCATATGTTATGACGCCAACAAAAGAGAAACAGATGCAGCATGAAGAGAAGTTGTGGAAGCAAAGCCCTGATGGTTTCAACTGGGGGTATCTATGTCAGCCGCTGAGAAGTAATCGTTCGTTGTATCATAACATAACTGCAATGTTTGTTGATGCAAATTGGAAGAATCTTCGAGCATGGGGAACAACGGCAATGTTGCCATGGGATCAGGAAAGGCTTGAAGAACCGGTTAACAAAATCAGTAAGCCAGTGAAAAATCCTGATAAGTATAAGAATTTGAAGAAGCCGGGTATTGTTCCTGACTACTATCTTCCTGTTAAGCATTGGCTTTATGAACGGAAGCAGGATGAGTTTGAGCCAGAAGTAATTGGTAATGCCTTTATGAAATGGAATCAGCCGGTGATTGCATGGATTGCTGGTAATGCATCGCATTTTACAGAAACTGCTGGTAATTTTAATATTGGCGACCAGGTTGCTAAACAGATTGCAGTTGTTAACGACTCGCGTGAACCTGTTACTATAAAGTATAGTTGGAATGTAGAAGGACTATCTTTACAAGGAGAAGGTTCTATTACGGTTGATGTGGGATCAACTGGTTTTAAACCGCTTGA
>Ga0307987_1001670_pt1 | contig 12090 bp, 8 predicted proteins | sample EllFjometagen181_FD_203157 | JGI IMG/M metagenome (GOLD analysis project Ga0307987, IMG submission 203157) | Marine microbial communities from Ellis Fjord, Antarctic Ocean - #181 | ecosystem: Environmental > Aquatic > Marine > Unclassified | place: Southern Ocean | collected 2014-10-08 | reverse complement strand
TTGGTAAAGTGTTAGAACCAAAGTGCTCCTGCCCTGTTTAGGGGAGGTGGCAGGCGCAGCCTGACGGAGGGGTAATTCTTATGCACGGCTGTGATAGGCATAACTCGCAGGATTAAAACTAATAACAACTGGAATCATATAACGTAAAACTTTGTTGGTGGGGTCGAACAAAAATATTTCACCCACACAAACCGTGACAGAGCCAGAATTAAAAATGTTGGAATGCCTCCTGCGGTATTTAGGTAACGCAACGATCTTCGTTGCAAGTGTTTTTGGGAAACGCCGAGTTTGAAGGAAAAACTCGGCATTAACAAATAGGTTGAGAGTAGGCCACTTCGTTGCTGTCGCGAGCTCCAGACGCTCTTAGGCTCCGCCACGAGAGTCTCGCCGTCTTGTCGAGCCATAAGGAACGAAGGCTGAAGCCCGGAACGGCGATGGCAGAAGCAACACCATCGTTTACCATTTACCGTTTGTTTTTTCTTAGGCCATAGAACTTAGAACTAAAAACAGTAGGCCTGAAAAGAAGATGGAACTTTTAACAGAAACAAATATAACAACAGAAAATCAATATGAACATAAAATCAACACTCACAATATCAATACTTGCAACTGCAATATCTATGTCATCATTAAATGGTGACGTTCTCATAATGCAAGATTTCACAAACTTTGACACAAACAAAATTGACTACCTAGACTCTACCGCAGAAATAGTTGATATAAATGGAAACAAAGCCATTAAAGCAACTCTCGGCAACACAAACCCATGGCCAAAGGTAAGTGTTTCTGGCAAGTGGGACTTGTCAAAACATACACATGTAGAAGCTGACATTACCAACAACAGCGACGACGCTATTAAGATTGGTTGTAGAGTTGACAACCCTGGTGCAACAGGCAAGGCAAATCAAAGTGGAAGTAAGGTAACTGTTGAACCAAATTCAACAGCAACTGTTAGAGTTGAGTTAAACAGAAACTCAGTTCATGACTTTCAGAAAATTTTAAAAGGTATGTCTGCATTTCCAGATGGAACGAAAGATGGCTCAACCATTGACCCCGCAAATGTAATTGCAGTACAATTCTTTGGATTCAGACCAACACAAGATCAAAGTTTTATAGTAGATAACATCAGAGCAACCGGTAAATTTGACAAAAAAACTTTTGAAGCTCCCCTACCTGATCCATTTATGCCATTCATTGATCAGTTTGGTCAATATATTCATAAAGACTGGGCAGGAAAAACTCATAGCATTGACGACCTGAAAAAGAACAAAATTGAAGAAGACAAAATACTTTCACAAGCAAAAGCAAATCCAAATTTCAATAAGTATGGTGGTTTTGCTGCAGGACCCCAACTTGAAGCCACGGGTTCATTCAGAACAGAACAGTACAAAGGCAAATGGTGGCTAGTCGACCCGAACGGACGTCTTTTCTGGTCTTTCGGCAGTTGTTGCGTAAGATCAGGATGTACTACCGCTGTTGGCAATAGAGATGGCTGGTTTAAAGATTTACCGGCAGAAGATAACAATATATTTAAATCATTTTATGGCTCTAAAACTTTAAAAAGAGGAGACTATAAGGGTCAGGAACTGAAAACATTTGATTTCGGAAAATCTAATCTTTACAAAAAATTTGGTGAAAACTGGGAAGACATTTCAAATAAAAGAGCTATTGATCGATTCAATAACTGGGGATTGAACACATTTGCATGCTGGTCAGACGCAAAGACATTTGAGCTTAACCGCATGCCATATACCCATTGGGTATTTTATAGAATACGCAACATTCGAGTTTGGGGTATGACACATAAACCATTCCCTGACTTCTTTGATCCAAACTTTGAAAAAACTCTTGGGGCAAGAGCAAACAACATGGCTGGCAAATATAAAGATGACCCATATTGTATTGGCTTCTTTGTTGACAACGAAATTCCATGGGGAACTTCTACAACAATTGGTAAAATTGCACTTAAAGCTCCCTCAGACCAACCTGCTAAATTGCGGATGATCAAAATGCTTAAAGACAAGTACAAAACTGTTGAAAAATTAAATAAAGTATGGGGCACAAAATACAAAAACTGGGAAGTATTTAACAAACCTGTTGTTCCGCCTGAAGCAGCACGTGCTGACCTTGAAGATTATTGCAAAATCACAGCAGAACATTACTTCAGCACATGTGCAAGAATAATGAAAAAGGTTGCTCCAAACAAACTATACCTTGGATCCAGATTCGCACAATACAACTCTATTGTTGTAGAAGTTGCAAACAAATATTGTGATGTATTATCATTCAATTTATATGTAAGAACGGTAAAATCATGGAAGCCACCTGTCCAAGTTGACAAACCTGTAGTTATTGGGGAATTTCACTTTGGTGCAAGAGACCGAGGTCCATTCGCTCACGGTTTAGTGGGAACAGAAAACCAGCAGGATAGAGCCGACTCAATCAAAAGATATATCAATGGGGCCTTAAAGAATCCATTAATTATTGGAGCACACTGGTTTCTGTATCGTGATGAACCAACAACAGGTAGAACTCTTGATAACGAAAGTCATCAGATCGGCCTTGTTGACGTCTGTGATACCCCATACGAAGAAACTATTGATGCAATACAAGAAGTGTCTAAAACAATGTATGAAACGAGATTGAACAAATAATAAGAGATAAGAATTAAGAACGATGGCGGAACTGTAGCCGAGTCGCCCCAGCTCGGACCGCATAAATAACATGAGTGAAACGAATCCAACAGTTTACCATTTACCCTTTACCGTTTACAGTTTCTTTTAGTCATGAGTCATGCGTCATTTTTCTTCTTTCTTCCTCTTTCCTTTTTCCTTACTATTCCTTTTTTATCTCACTTCAACAGCGGAAAAACCTCTTTTTCAAGGCGTTTGTTCAGATCAAACAATACATATCCTTTTATTCCTTTGGACTCAAGATAATGAAGTTGTTTCATGGTTTCAACTGTAGAAAGCTTTGTATAACCACTTGATACTCCAACCCCAGAAATAAGTTTGTCTGTTCCAATTAAATCAGTCTGCTTTGTAACAAATTTGTCCAATTCCTCAACTGTATTAAAATAATTCATTGGAACAACAAAATCCAGATATCCATTCTTAACCCATAATGGCCAGTCCTGCCCTACCGAACAATAACAACTTGGATACGAACCAAAGACAGCCGCAGAAACCTTAACAGAGGGATCCATGCTCTTCACTTTCTTAGATACTTTAAAAACAAATGATGATATTAAATTTACTCGAAACTTTTGATACTCCTCTTTCAAATTGCCTGTACGAACATCATCCGGCCAGTTCTTAACAAGTTTACCTATAGACTTCTCAAATCCATTGCGACAATACTTACAAAAGCACACATCGGAATTATTAAAACGAATATAATCAAGATGAATACCATCAATATCATATTTGTTCACAATCTCCTGTATCTGCCCCAATTCCCAATCAACATTTTCTTTTACAGATGGACATAGCCACTTAACTGTATTGCCATTATAGTCCTTCTGCAAATATTTATACAAGCCAGCTTTTTTAAGAACTTCAACATTATTATCAGTAGCATTCCAGCATACTTTCCACACATGAACTTTTATCCCATATGGCTTGCATGCTTTCACAGCCTGATCAATCTGGTCACCATGTATCTTAAAAGTATCTGATTCAGGATATACAAAACTCTTATAATGACACTTTGTTGGCCATACTGCATTAATAAACACATCTGTAATTTTTGCTCCTGCCAATGATTTTGCTGTAATATTCCAATCACCTGGATAAAGACCTGTAGCATAGTGATCCCAAACTCCTCTCATTGTAAAACTACTAGATGAATAAAGAGTTCCATATAACTTTTCAATATCATCTTGATACAATACAATCTGTAACTTAGCTAAGGAAATATTGTCATCCTTTAAATAACCATCTATAAGATTTCTTCTCACCTCCAAATTATTGAGAACAACTCGGTACTCTTTTAAATTAAACAGTTGTTTTCGTTCAGTCTTACTAGGCAATGGATATTTATCTAGAACAGCCTGTATTTCATCCTTTTCAAACTTATCAATACTACCTACACCACTATTCAACAGCATTGCCTTTAATAACTTCTTCTGTTCAACAGAATTAGATGAACCACCATTAACCAACACATGAGATACCCAAAAACCATAAGGTGTTTTAACAACAGCTGGAGTTGTACTCTTCTTGCCATCTATATCATGCCAGTATGCTATAGTCTCTGACTCTCCTTTTGGAAAAACCGGTTTGAGATTTCGAGAATTTTGATGAACAACTTTTGGAAAACCTTGATAGCCATCTTTAAAAACCATAGATTGCCACTTGGATGAAGTAGGATCGGCAACATATCCTTGAAGATTAAGTTTCATCTTCATAGCTAATTTGGAATCATTAGAATAAAAAACAATAAGTTTACCACCATTATCAAGATATTTGCTCACTTCAGAATGAATATTTCTTGGAAATACAGCACTATATGGAAAAACAATTACATTATACTTTTTCATTGAATCAAATGAAAGTTTGCTCTCAGGAACCATATCATAAGCTATTGAATCATCATCCAGCCATTGCCCAAGGCGTTTGGACAATCCAAGAGAGTAATTGCGCTCTCCCCCTTCAGGAAGGGTTACATCTGCTTGTACAATAGCAACCCCCTTGGCTGATAAATTCAAACATACAGCTATCAATGTAAATATATAAATTATTTTCTTCATTTTCATTATGGCTCTGTCACGGTTGCCGTGGTTGAGGCTTTTTTGTTCGACCCCTCCAGGGTCGTTTTGTTTTATTATAATTCACCCCGCATTGCATACGGGGCTACTAAAATTTGACTAGTAGGCCATTCGCTTTGCTCATTGCTTCACCCTATTGTTTATCTTTAATGGTTAAAGCCCCTCTCGTAAACTCGAGTCGTAGTCTTAGAACTGCGAAGCTGTTCAATATTAATAGCCATGCATGAAATGCATGGTTGCTTAATCATTATTCACAAACGACTGCAACGCAGTCGAATTTAAAGTCTTTTGAGTCAATTCTCAATTAAGAAAACTTCCAAACTTTCGCAATCTTCATTTACGGTAAGATTTGAACTCATCTCAATACATTGAAACTCATTTGTAGCAAAACAAATGTTATTAGTCGACACAGGTTCAACATAAACAATAGTTTCAATAGTATTGTCTAAAATATAATCACCACCTGCGGCAACCGATTGAAGATTATTGGAAAGAATACAAATATTGTTCGTAATGACAGGTTCAACATAAACAATAGTTTCAATATTATTGTCTAATATATAATCACCAACTACGACGACCGATTGAACATAATTTGTAGTACCTCTAAATATTGATTCAGAGATTTTTCTTTGGTGCTCAGCACCTGCCAATAATTTTCTTTCATTCTTATTTGAAAGAAATCCACATTCAACAAGAATTGCAGGACAATTTATATTCTTGAGAACTTCATATCTAGCATGTTTAATTCCCCTATCCTGATGGGCTGGAAAATCTTTTAAAAGAGAGTTATGAATACTATAGCCTAAAAGAGAATTAAATATATCATTATTGTTACCCATATATAAACGAGGTTTAGAGTTGCCTGATGTGGAGAAACTGTGTCCAAGCGGTAGTGTATACGTTTCAAATCCACTGGCACTTGTACCTGGTGCTGAATTTACATGTATACTGATGAAGACAGACGAATTAACTGCATTTGCCATTTTGGTTCGATCTGAAAGACTTACAAACATGTCATTAGTTCTGGACATAAAAACCTGAACACCAGAATCTTTAAGTAATCTTGCAAGGTTTGTTGAAATATTAAATACGATATCTGACTCTTTGAGATTTGTTACAGACCTATGAAATGCACCTGGATCAGCCCCTCCATGACCTGGATCAATAAAGACAACAAAGTTTTCCATTTTGTTCGTCAAAGAATTGTCCACAAATAAAGGCAGTAACATCTTAGTATAATCTTGTTCAGAAATAAACCAACCGTTTGATTTAGACGGAGAAAAAGCATCATTCAACCAGTATAGTGTGTTATTAAAATAAACTTTTCTGCTGAACTTCCTAAATATAACCTTATCATATTGATTGGAATATGTCATAAATTCGCTGTCACACTGTTCAGGAACTATTGAAAGATTAAAATTGGTTACAATATCTTCCAAGTAATACTCATTTGTAGATTCTGATGCAAATAAAAAACCAGAAAATAGTATTAAAATTAATAATAATAATAATCTCATATGGTATACTTTGGAATATTTAAATCTTTTTTGGATGAGAAGGTAAATGAGTCTCGACCAGCAATGGTTACAGTTGCCTCATTTGTACAAATTTCAACAGATACCTGACTTTTTCCATAGCGATCTGCAAATATATTACCAAGCATAATTACCATCTCTGCTCCATCGCCGTGCTTAAAGTTCCATACTTCATCAGGTTGCGCAAGACGGCCTTCTTCAGAATATATAGACATATTATCCATACCTTTAACATAAGAGATCAACTCATCATCAGTCATCTCTTTCGAATTTTCAATTGAAACAGGATTACGATTAAAAGCCGCATCATAAAATGGTTCAAAATCTGTTACAGAAAGGTCTCTATATGCATAAAAAGCCATCTCTGCCATTTCATTACTTGACATAATAGACTCTAATCTATCAATAATCTCTTCTCTACTCATCTCTGTTGTTATTCCAAGATCAGGCTCTACCTCTTGAAACCTATTTTTAGAACTAAAATCAGGCAGTTTTGGTTCTGTAATACAAAACTTGACTAAAGCATTAGCAGCCCTTTCCGCATTACAACATCCTTTAAAAACAAATTTCTTTAACTTTTCAATGCTCTCTTCTTTGGTTAAATCTATTTCTTCATTCTTCAAAAAATCTTCAACATCATTTAATATAATTCTATTTGGAATTGGAGATTGATGAAATTCCTCGGAATCGATTGAAGCCATAAGTTTAGGCCTTGTGTTATCAGACAAACGGTATGGACTGCCATGTTCATATTCCAACAGCCTTTCTATGGCAATATATTGTTCTCTATCACCGCACCCAATACAACACATCTGAAAACAATTTCTTATTTTTGCATCCTGACGCAAAAAGTTACACAAGATTTCTGCATCAAGATTTGTTCTGAGAAATGCTTTAAGCTTATTTGAAAAACCATTAAAAACATCTGCATCAATAGATGCTTCATCATAAACAACATGGGTATAACCTGTTTCATGAGAGACAATAGTAACCTGTTCATTCTCCAAAGCACGACGAGCCTGAGCTGATAGAGCCGAACCATTAAACCACATATTTTTAGTTACTAGCCTTCTATTATTAAACAATACCCCACCATTAATATCAATAAAACCCTGAGAATGTAGCGGTGTCGCCATCATATATATGTCCTTCAGAGGAACTTTAGCAACAACAAAAACTGCAGCTGCATAAAGTGCTGCCAACGAAACACACTCCCCTGCTCCTGTTGAATATGCGTTTTTATATACAAAAGAGTCCATTGCCTCAACAGTCTCTGTTTTCCAATATGGAATAACACTACTATCGTACTTATCCAATCTAAAATGTCGGCGAATATCAATGTCAAAATAATACTCATCGCCCTGATAACCAAAAAGTGCATTTGATTCACTAAGAATTTTAGGATCAATTACATCTTTAAATCTTTCTATCTGATCTTCTTGGGTAGTTAATCCCCATGTATCTAAATCCAGATTAAAAACATAATTATCCATTATGTACTGTTTCATTTTGACAACTTTTCTATATGTACTTAATCTTTCAAAGTCTTTAAACTTAGGATCTTCAAGCCATTTCCAAATGTTTGGTGACATTATATTGGCCAATACTAAACTGTACATCAAGTTCGGAAAAACAAATATTTCCATATCCGAAAGGGAAACCGCTGCTGACTTCATTTTAAATTTATCTGACATATCTATATCTCTTTTTATAATTAATATATTATTTTCATTCTGCAAATGTACGGGCTGGCGTGATTTATCGCGTCTCTCCTGTACTTTTCCGCTAAAGCGGAAACTCTTAACTCTTAGCCCTTATCTCTTATTTCTCAAATTTTCGCAAAAATTTCTTCTATCTGACACTTATCTTTATCATTCACACCCTTTGCAACGATTGCAATACTTGAATTATTGGGTTTAAAAACACTTTTTGCCACATTAATAACATCATCCTTAGATACTACTTCTATTTTAGCTAATACCTCTTTAGGATTTATTTCATCTCGCCCGGCAATGGCTGCTTCACCTAACCAGAGCATAAAACTAGATGTACTCTCTTTATTGATTAAAAATTGCCCAGTAATGTAATCTTTAGCACGTCTAAGTTCAGAAGTAGTAACTGGCTTTGTTGTTATTTTTAACAATTCTTTACCAATCAAATCTAAGGCTTTTAATCGTTTTTCTGTTTGTATTCCTGCACTGACAATCACTCCACCACAATCCTTAAACAGCTGTCCACCTGAATGAACATAATAAGCCAAACCATGCTTTTCTCGGACTGTCTGAAACAACCTAGAACTCATATTACCACCAAGAATTGATGTCAGAACATTTAGTGCAAAACGACGCTCATCAAATTTTCCAAAAGCCTTAAACCCAATTGACATATATCCTTGGTTAATATCCTTGTCCATTAGTCCAACCGGCTTAATAATAGAATCCTCTGCTGAAGCCTTCTTGAAAGATAACTTTCTACCAGAATCAAGCTGACTAAAATATTTATCAACTAATTTTAAAGACTCTTCATGCCTTATCTTACCAGCAAAGGTAACAATAGTATTCTTACCTGAATAAACTTTTTGCTGATAATCAATAATGTTCTGTTGAGTAATTGTCTCTAGGCTCTTAAAATTTCCTATAATAGGTCTTCCAACTGGATGGTCCATCCATAAACAATCGTCCATCAGCTGTTGCGCAAGGTTTTGAGGCTGGTCCAAATCCATCATTAACTCTTCCACTATTACCTTACGCTCACTTTCAACATCACTCTTCTTAAACAGAGAGTTCAAGTACATGTCAGCAAGAACATCAAAACCTTTTTTTAAAATTGGTGCTGGAACTTTTGAGTAATAGCAGGTTGCTTCCTGATGTGTAAACCCATTTAAATAGCCACCACGTCCCTCTATATCTTCACTTATCTTCTTTGAGTTGCGACGCTTTGTTCCTTTGAAAAGTAGATGCTCAATATAGTGATTTATTCCTGCTTGTGCACGGCTTTCATACCGTGACCCACTACGAGCCCAAAGCCCCATAGAAACACTCTCAAAATAAGGCATTTCAGCAGTCAGAACCCTAACACCATTTGGCAAAACTGTAGATTTAATATCTGCATTCATATAAATTATTTCTGAACCTGTATTAACTGTTCAATTGTAACAACACCTTCATAAAGTGCTTTACCAACAATTGCTCCAACAAGGTTCTCTTTGTTAAGATTTTTTAATCCAATAATATCTGCAACAGTAGAAACGCCTCCAGATGCTATAACATTGCAACCAACGCTTTCGCAAATGTCCTTCATTGCCTGGATATTTGTTCCATTCATCATGCCGTCAGTTGCTGTATCTGTATATATAATAGTCGACACACCAAGAGAATCCACTAGCTTAGCAAGCTCAACGGCCTTAACTGTAGTAGTTTCAACCCATCCATTAACCTGAACTAATCCATCTCTCGCATCAATACCAACTTCAATATGTTCGCCAAAAGTGTCAATAACATTTTCTAATGAATCTGGGTCACTAAATGCACGTGTACCAAGAATAGCCATCTGAGCACCGGCATTTAGAACTGCTTCGATATCTTCATCAGTTCTGAGTCCTCCACCAACTTCTATTGGAATTGATACGGCAGATGTAATTTTATGAATAACATCCAAATGCACTGGCTTACCCTGAAATGCACCATCCAGATCCACAACATGGATTAGTTCTGCTCCCTGATCTTCCCAAAGTTTTGCCTGTTCAACAGGATCATCACCATAAACCTTTGTGTCGTCCGCTTTTCCTTGTCTTAATCGAACACATCTACCATCTTTTAAATCTATTGCCGGTATAATCTTTATCATCTTATCTTCCCTATTATTCATTTAAAAAGTACGGGCGAGACGCATCTCGCCCCTCCATCTTCGCATTTACAATTCCACCCATTTTCGGATTCGCGCATTTTCGAATTTACAAGCTTCCCTTACTTGATGGAATTCCTGTTTCACGAGGATCATCTTCCATTGCCATTCTCATTGCTCTTGCAAACCCTTTAAAAACTGATTCATACGCATGATGTGCCTCACTTCCATACTCTTGGTTAATATGCAGGTTCATCTTTGCCTGAACAATAAATGCTTGAAAAAATTCATGAATCAAAGATAGGTCAAAATCCCTTATCTTTTGTTTCTTACATGCATATTTCTCAACCAACCAAGGTCTTCCCCCAAGGTCAAGGGCCACTCTTGCCAGACACTCATCCATTGGCAAATAGAAAGAACCATACCTTCTAATACCTTTACGGTCTCCGAGAGCCTTATTAAATGCCTCACCCAGAGCCAAACCTATATCTTCAACTGTATGGTGATAATCAACATCAATATCCCCAGTAGCTTCCAAAGTCAAATCAATCATTGCGTGTTTTGCAAAAAGCTCAAGCATATGGTTCATAAAACCAATTCCTGTTGATATCTTATATTTAGCACTACCATCAATATTCAACTCAATATCTATTTGTGTCTCTCTTGTATTGCGCTTAACTGTTGCTATTCTTGCTGTCATAATAATGACCCCCTAACTTTTATTCTCTTTTAAAATTCTCTTAAGTTCTGCCAGAAACAAATCAACTTCTTCCTGAGTCCCAACCGTAATTCTGAGATAATCTTTAATTAACTCATCCTTAAAATACCTTACAAAAATATCTCTATCCTTAAGTGTTTCATAAATTTCTACCGCAGGTATATCTATTGATTTAGCCCAGATAAAATTTGCATCAGATTTCGAAACTTCAAAACCAAGCTCTGTCAACTCCTGTGATAACATAGCACGTGTTGTCTTAATCTTCTCAACGTTCATTCTCATATAATCAATACTCTTAAATGCCTGATAACCCAACTCCTGAGTTAAAGCATTAACATTATAAGAATCCTTGATTGCAATCATTGCATCAATCAACTTCTTGTTTCCCAACAAATATCCCAAACGAATACCGGCCAACGAAAATGCCTTACTAAACGTTCTACAGACAACAACGTTTTCAAATCTCTTTACCAAATCTGTACAATTATAAGATGCAAAATCTGCGTATGCCTCATCAATCAAAACAACACCTGAAAAAATCTTGCAAAAATCTATTATCTTCTCCTTATCAAAACACATACCAGTTGGAGCATTTGGATTCGGAAGATAAAACAACGATGCTTCATAATTCTCGGGCATTGCCCACTTAAAATTAGCCCCCAAAAGAACCGGACGTTGTTCAACATCTCGTATTGCCGTCAAAACTGGATATAGAGAATAAGATGGATCAAAGTAGCCAACTGAACCATTATCCTCAACAAATGCACGTGTACAAAGTGCCAGAATCTCATCTGACCCATTACCAACAAAAACATTTGCAGCATCTAAACCATAATAATCTGCAATCTCTTTGCGCAATTTTACTGCAACAGGATTTGGATACTTACGCAAATCTGAAACATCAAAAGTTCTTAAAGCCTCTTCCACTGCTGGTGCAGGAGGATAAGGATTCTCATTTGTATTCAGTTTAATAACACTCTTTTTGTCGGGTTGCTCCCCTGGAGCATAGCCTTCAAGCTCTCTAACTGACTCTTTTATTAAATTTTTCATTTCTTTCTCAATATAATTTTTTATGTTCGGGCGAGGCAGGCCTCGCCCCTACAATTTTCATCAATTCTTCATCAAACCTGCGGAGCTTTTTCTGCCCACGGAGTGTCCCTAATTCAATGTTGGACGTTCATTCTTAACTCGTATCTCTTAACTCTTTCTTGTCATAGGTTAAG
>Ga0307987_1001669_pt1 | contig 12093 bp, 11 predicted proteins | sample EllFjometagen181_FD_203157 | JGI IMG/M metagenome (GOLD analysis project Ga0307987, IMG submission 203157) | Marine microbial communities from Ellis Fjord, Antarctic Ocean - #181 | ecosystem: Environmental > Aquatic > Marine > Unclassified | place: Southern Ocean | collected 2014-10-08 | reverse complement strand
TCACCATCGTGAGCAATGGCGCATGGAAACGGCATGTCCTTTATTAACTCAATGAGTTTATTCTCTCCATCTCCATGCCATTGATTCGAAACGTGGTTAAATATGAGTTTCTCTATAGGGCAGGTTTTGAGTACATCAAGAGCCTCATTCATGTTGAAATGTGTCGATTCACATATGCAAATGTCGCAGTGCTCTTCTCGAACTATCTTAGGAAAATCTGAAAAGTCAGCTGCTAGATCTCCCGTATAGACTATACGTTTACCATGTGCTTCGAGGACATATGCGTAGCTCGGAAAACGGAAATGGTGTGTGCGAATGGCACGCACGCTAAGTATATCATCGCTGAAGACCGGACCTTCCACGGTGGTGTGTAAGCTGTAAAGGTCGGACGGGCAGGGCAGATGCTGTGCCTTGAGCCATTGGGAAAGACCTTTGACTCCTGCTTGTTCAGACAGGTATATTTGCATGTATGATCCACTTTTCGGATGCTTAATAAATGCCTTGATTAATCCGGCAAGTCCGCCAACATGGTCGTTATGCATATGTGTTATAAAGACGGCTTTCAAATTTTCGAATTGCTTCCCCGAACGGATAAGAAGGGCTTCCACGGGAGCACCCGCATCTACAAGGTATGCATTATTGCCTATTTCAAAAAGCGTTGAGGAATTGAATCGACAATAGGTTTGGTCACCATGGCTGGTTCCCAGAGTTGTTATCATCATTGTCGGCTTATCGTTGTTGGTCATTGTTTGTCCTTGTTTTCTCAGTTAACAATTATTATACCTGTTCGTAAAATAATTTTAGTATTTGTTAATAATCTCAAAAGTAGAGATGCACGGCCGTGCGTCTCTACTTTTGAATGGTTAACTTATTGTTTTAATAAGTTATTTTAACTATATTATATATTTGCAGTTTTGTACATTTTTTATATAATTTTTCTTAAGAAAGTTGAGAATCATGCTTCGGCGCGTTAGCGAGTAGCCTCGACCTGTTTGTTTGGACCCCCGTCGATTTCAACTATTGTTAGTGACCTGTTGCGATTGTGCCAGGACCACCGAACCATGCGCTCGTCAGAAAAGAATCTTCTACATTTATATATGTCAGATCACTTACAAAAACCTGATGTGGGGCTGTTATCTCTAAGTCATCAATCAGTTGTTCGACATCCCTTTTATGATTCGCTAGTGTTCAACTGGTGCTGAGCGTATGGGCATATAGTGTGTTCTTGTTTGTTTGCGAGAAAGATACCAAATAACTCCTATATATATAGGGCCGAGCTGCCACCATCCGAAGAGCAAAAAGAACACGGCGTTAATCACACAGTATATCAAACCAATAATCCATCCATAGAGTTTTTCTTTTCTGAGTCCGTAAGCTGATAATAAACCGACGGCTGCCCAAAGAACGCAACCAGCAGAAATTATCAGTGACATATAGGCCCAAGTTCTTGCCTCAGATAGTGGTGGTGCCATAAAATCTGAGATTGCAAGATACCCGAATATCAGAGCAGGAATGCATTGAATCACACCCAAGCCGGTTAACAAATTTGAAGCTCTTCTTGGCTGAATTGTCATCACTTTCCTGTCAGTCCAGCGTCTGAGCTCACCTGCCGGAAAAAGCGACGCGGGTTACGGTCAGCGTGAAGCGAATTGTTATACATTAATTATCTGCTTTTATTTCTCGTAAATATTCTTTGAGTTGTTTTTTGTAATGAGATCGTCTATATTCTGTAAATTCTGCACAATACAATTTTTCCGCTAGATCACGAAACCCTATCTCAAGTTCCTTTACTGTCATATTCTTAGGATAATAATTTACATCAAATAGTGTGCATTTTTCCCAATCACCAGGCTCAATCACTCTTTTCTCTGCAACAAGCCTCTCGTAAAGAGGCGTTCCCGGGAAAGCTGTCAGTATTGTTATCTGTACTTCATATAAACAAGTGTCCTTAATAAATTTAAACACGTTGTCAAAAATGGATTTATCCTGACTGTCTAAACCCAAAATAAAACAACCGTTAACAGTAATTCCGTATGATTGTATTTTTTTTATAGCTTGTTTGTATTTTTTTATTTGATCGGATTTCCAGTTATTTATTAGCTCTATCCCCTCAAGATCTTTTTTCACTGGACTTTCAAATCCGATTAAGACCTGCTGACATCCGCTTTCTCTCATAAGAGTTAAGAGCTCGTCATCTTCAGCTACTGAAACATCTGTTTCTGTAAACCATTTTATTTTTTCATTGCGTAGTTCTTTTAAAAGTTCTTTCCAGTACGCTTTATTAACAAAGGTATTATCATCGGCAAATTCAATAAACGGACGCTCCCAAAACTTTTTAATTTCACGTATCTCCTCAAGTATCTTTTGAGCCGGTTTCTGCTTATATTTATGGCTTATTAAAATAGATGCAGCACAAAACTCACACTTATGCGGACAACCCCGGGAAGTCTGGACCGTTAAACGATTATATTTATTAGGATCAAGAAGATCAAATCTAGGCATAGGAGCATCTTTTAAATCAAATTCTTTATCAAATGAAGTATAATAGGGCTTAAGCTGTCCATTCTTAAAATCCTCTAAAAGATCTTTCCATACAGCTTCTCCCTCGCCTATGACCACACTATTACAATGCTCTTTAGCTTCTTCAGGAAGACTTGTAACATGCGGCCCTCCAATTACAGTTGTAACTCCTATGTGAGAGTACCTATCCGCTAACTCATAAGCTTCAAATATCTGAGCACTATAGGTTGAAATAGCTACAATATCAAAGGGACCTGGAAGCTCATTAATATCCTTAATATCCGAAATTTCAATATATTCAATATCAAAATCATCAGGTGTAAGTGCTGCTAAGGTTATTAAACCCAAACTTGGCAAAGACGCTATGATCTTATTGCGTTCAACAAAACCAGGAAGTGTAAGTCCTAATTCTGTAAGCTCCTTGTTATAAGCTCGAACCCCGCTCATTGCTATTAATCCAATTTTCATAAATTACCTTTTTTGTTTTTTAGCCCACTTTAAAAAAGCCAAGTTTTTAACTATACCAATAATACTGAAGATTGATATTACTAAAAATATTGTTGGAATACCTAGTGTAAAATAACAATACAAAACAGTAGCAAGAAAAGACAACTTCATAAGCAATCTAACTACTACAAGATCAACATTTCTTAACGGATTATTAGCTATTAACAACTCTCCCACTCCGCCACATACAATAAAAAGAGCAGGGACAAATATATATCCAGGGTGATTTGGCAATTCAATCTCCAAAGTTGCATAAATACTCTTATAAAAGAGTATAAAGCTTAAACCAAGAAGAATATCATAAACACCAATAAGCCTGAACCCCAATGGAAAATTAATATTTCTATTCATAGATAACACCTTTCTTTATAATTTTAGTAACTCATACTGCAAAACTTCATGATCTATCATTGATTGCCAAAAACTTTCATTATTCTCATGATACCTATTAAACCATATTCTGAACTTTCTCTTTTTCAATGCCTTCTTAAGAAGGGTTTCAAGCTTATCATGCGAAAGCAAAGTAAAAATAGTATATGCCGCGATTTTTAAAAGAACTCTTCTTGTTTTTGGTGTTAAAAAACCTAGATTTTTCAATTCTTTACCTATTTTATTCGCTGTTTCTGATTCATTAAGAGAAAGCTTTTTATAAATAGATATTTTGTTTTTATCTAAACTCTTGGAGGCAAGAGCATTGTATATGCTCTCACCTAGGTTTTCCACCAAAAGCATTCTTGTCAATGTCTTTTTATATTGATTATTGTGATTCATTTTTTAATATAACGTCGTGCCTGACTGGACTTGAAAAGCAGTGCGAAGCGCGGCTTTTCAAGATACGTGTCCAGGCATCTTGTTCTACAATCTACTATTGAACTGCTTTCAGGCTGAGTGCATCAAAATACCCATCATTATGTTTTCCGTTATACCGCTTTGCAATTAATCTAACCCTAATGAAATAGGTGTTTCTAGGAGCAACGTGTTCATGCTCAATTTTCACCCATTTTATAGGGCTCCTATGTTCTCCCGAATTATATACATACAAAGGTTTTTTCTTGTTCTTGTCGAGATATTCAATAATAATGCATGATGAATCTACAGCCTTTGACCAAGAACTGACATAGCCTTCAAATTGGAATGTTTGCTGACCCTTGAATATATTTGCTCTATATGATGAGACATCAATATCCTGTCGCAATTCGGCATGTGCTGACGTGCCGGAAAAGAAGAAACAACTGCCATCTTTTGGTAATATCCCTAATTTTTCTGTTTCTGGCCGCCAATTTCCTGAAAGGATTTCCCATCCAGGTGTTTGCCCCGGTCTTGTTGGCATTTCATTGCTAGGGTTCTTCAGTAGGTTTTCTGAAGTTGCTGAATGCTGTTTACTTGATAGTATTTTGCCCGCTAGTGCTTGCATCTTAAATTTGGCTTGTACTACGTGGGCTGAGGCGGCAACGCGCTTACGTTCTTCCTGAATAGCCTTGGCGTCATCTAGTTTGCCGGTTGAAACAGATTGCCTCTGCAGCTTGTCAAGTGCTTGGTCGTATTGTGATGCCAGAGTCACAACTCTCTTTGCCTTGTCGGCTTCATAAGTGGATGCTCGTTTTGTGTAGGATGCCTGTATGTTCTTGATATCCAACAATTCCGATGGTTTGTCAGGTATGGTTTTTCCCTTCCTGAAGCACTCAATCTCGTTCATGACGGCCGTTGTTTTGTCCAAGTCACCTTGTTTCTTGACTCGAGTCAACAGTTCGTTGAGTGACTTGGTGTATTGCTGACCCAAGTAGATCATCTTCATGTCGTGGGACAGAATAATCTTTTCCATCTGTTTATCGTAGGATGCCTTGTATGTTCTGAGGTCTTTTGCAGATGCAAGTCCTGCTGAGATTAGAAAGACTCCTGCGATTGCAATCAGTTTGTTCATGTTTATTTTTCCTTTTCTTTTTTCTTGTGTCCAACAATTATTATATGAATGTTCGTAAATAATTTTAGTATTTGTTAGTAATCTCAAAAGTAAAAGTTTAAACCTTTAATTGGTTAATTTGTTTAAATAACATGCGATAATTAATGATTAGAAATCTAATGTGACCAATTATTATAGTGTTTCAATAACCTTCCTTCGATTGTATAGTATATTTATAGTTTCATACAATTTTTTTATTTTTAACGTAAAGTTCAGTGAATCTTTTTTCTGAGTATCAGAAAAAGATTTCGCTGCACCGATATGTTAATTCTTATTTTCTATTAAAATTCATTTAGATTGCATATATCACAATACTGATTTTGATTAATTCTATCATTCATATTGCCATTGTCAAGGGGATATATGTATTTTGATGATTTTCCCCAAAAGTTTCTGTTAACGTCCCAAATCAGGATTTTGAGCGGTTACGCACAAATGTTCTGAATTTGATTATTCTGCATTCTGTTCACCAATCCCGTTCTTTGTAATCTGTCTCATCATACTTTCCGTCTTTGTTGGTGTCATGATGGTCCCCATGGAGTTTAGAGAAGTAGGCAATTTCATGCTTTGGTGCTTTGATCTTCTTCAATACTTCCAACTGGTGTTTCAGACACTTTTTTTCTGCCTCAACACCAGTCCAGATTTTGTTGGGAACTCGTCCTGAATGATTATTTTTATACTCATGATAGAGTTTGGAATGGAAAGAATCATGGGCAATTGAACCGGCACACCATGTTACAGAGTAGAAAGTGGTGCGATCGGCAATTTCGTATGTGGGCGGTTTCTTGTAGGCCCACATTCCGCTTTTCTTGCCTTGTTCAATTCTGCCAACGAAGTTAGTCGTAATGCTGTATGCCTTGGGTGCTTTTTCCTTTAGCAAAGTCAAAGCCCGAGAGACTTGGTTTGTAAATTTGGCGGAGCCTGAAATCTCCACGTCTGCCCCGAAAACGCTCAACGTAGACGCCGAGATCAGCAAAGCTAGCAGGATGCCGCAAATCCATCTTTTTTTATTCATGACTCAGAGAACCTCCAATTGATACAGAACGTAAAGTTTAGCGAATATTTTGTCTGGGTAGCAGAATGAATTATTTGCTGCAACGACTTGTTAGCGAAATAATTTTTTTTTAAGTTTCGCTGACTAGTCAAAGTTACGTCTGTTTTTTTTAATGTTATTTGAACGTTTTTGCGTTCTTAATTATATGACCTTGATAAATAAAAGATCACCCGATTTATGGATCAGCATAATGCTGTCTTTTTCCTGCCCACCATTTGCTCAGTTCCTGAGGATCCTTGGGAAGTTTTACCCGCGTGATTCCCTCTAATGCGTAAATCACCATTTTTTGATCCTGCGGACTGAATTTTTCGAATGTCCCATCTTCAACTAGAGAAAACAGAGGGGCGACCGCCGGGTTCCCCATTCGTGAAAGTTGTTTGCAAATACCCCGAACGGGTGTACCGCTCTTATCGCTTCGAAGTCGTTTAACAAGAGTCGGGGCGGCTTTGGAACCCTGAATTTCGATGAGTGCGACCACCAGACACTGCACCATCATGGTGTAGTCCGCTTCTTCCAACATTTTGTTGAGTGCCGGAACGGCTCGTGGGTTGCCCAGCAATCCAAGCGAAGTGATAACTTGAAAAAGCGTCTCATCATCCTGCGCCTTTTTCAGAAAAGAGAGCAAGGGTTCAAGTGCCTTTGGATCACCAATCAAACCTAGTGCTGCGCAGGCAACCCGACTCATTTTCGCATCTTCTTCCTCCATAATCTTTACGAGTGGGGGAACCGCCTCGGAGACTTTAAGTCTACCGAGCGCCGAGATGATAGTAATGCGTGTGTTCTCATGTTGAAGAGCTGCAATCAGCGGGGTGCCCGCTTTTTGCAGACCTAGGCCTGTTAGTGCCCGTGCTGCCGAGCGCCGATCATTGGCCGCGGATCCCTCCGCCAAGAGGCGGCAAAGCGGATCAAATGCGGCGGGATCCTTGATTTTTCCCAAGGCGTCTGCGCAGGTAAGCCGCAGCCACTCATCCTCATCCTTCAGTGCAACGATGAGATCTCCAACCGCTTTTTTGTCACCAATGTCTCCCAGAATTTTCGCTGCATACTTCCGGGTCTGGTTGGGGTTCCCCGGTGCCAGCAATTTCATCAAGGGTTCTACGGACGGGGTCCCAATTTTTGTCAGAGCCTCGGCGGCGGTGCTGCATCCGGGCTGATCCGTATCAAGTTGTTGAATGAGAGGTTCCACGGCAGGTTCTCCCATGATGCTCAGTGCAATAATCACCTGGTGGGTGATCGCATTATCTTGATCAGACAATTTTTTCAATAAGATTGGCATTGCGGACTCACCCATTCCGCTCAGCACTTCGCCTGCCAAGGTGTTAATCTTCCGAAACTTTCCTGTGGAGGGTAGGCGAACCGCATGGTAGTTGCCCAGCAATTTGCTTAGCTCCTCAGCGGCCGAGGTGGATTGGATCTTCATTTGTCCCAATTGATAGGCAGCATCGGCCACCATGATTTCATCTTCGTGATGAAGTTGTTCAATCAACATTGCAATCCTGGGATCCGGGCTTTGCTCTTCGGGTGCAGGAGGGGAATCAAATGCGGATGCCGCCTCCTCTTCTGTCACAACTGGAACCTTATCGCTTTCCGTATTCCTCGATTGTTGATCCCCACCTTTTTTTGCGCAACCCATACTTATCAGGATGCAAATTCCTACGGCACTCATTATAGTGGCAAGTTTACTCATTTTGTGGTTCTCCATTATTTAATTGTCTTTTGGGAATAGTTCTTACCTATGACCTTTGCCTGCAATGGGCATAGGTAGGGGTTACTGTTTAATTCATAACTAACCTATTGGCAACTATTAATACTTTGTTTTACAGACTAAAGTGCAAGGTTTTTAGCACGTTTAGTCCAAAAAGCTTGTAGATGAACTATAATATAAAATTCATACAATTTATGAATCTTTAATGCGATATCACATATCTTTTTGCACTGCAATGAGTTACCTTTAGCAAACTAAAGGCTAACTCATCTTAGCACAAAAATATACACAATCTCACATTAAACAGTAAACCCTAGTTAGGAAATCCCGTTAACTAAAGCTTCAGAGATGTCGAGGCCGATGCCCTGTACATCCATTGCGGGTTTGTGGTCAAGCGTGTCCAACATCAAGTGCAGTCTTCAGAATCGTCCCTCGCCTTTTTGATAAGCCGGTTCTCCCTGCCAATGCATCCAGTCATTTTTGTTTCATTTTTCAGAGCGAATGAGTCAGCTCAGGGGCGGGATTGGCCGTCCCCTGAAGCGCCTGTTGGCCGTTAATCCTCTGCATGCTTGTCCTTGTTCTCCTTCCACCAAGCTTCCAGTTTCGCTGGATCATGGCTGAAGGGACAGCCTGTGATGGACAAGATGGCTTGCCCCATATATTGTTTGTCCATGCCCTGATTGGTGGCGATAGCCTTCTTGAGCGCTACGATAAGCGGCTCCACGGCATTTCGGGCCTTGAGCTTACCGAGAGAGGCGGCGGCGTTCGCCCGAACTGAGGACGAGGCGTCCTGCAGTCTTTCTATCAAGGGATTGACGGCGCGCCCGTCTCCCAGGTCGCCCAATGCCGCAACTGCGCTACTGCGAACGTTCCATTCTGTGTCTTCCAGCATGTCCAGTAGCGGCTCGACTGCTCGTTTGTCCTTAATCTGCCCCAGTGCGGCTGCCGATCCGGAACGAACACCGGAGACTGCGTCGTTCAAGAGCTTGATGAGATTGGTTGTTGCCGCAGTATCACCAATCTGGCCCAGTGATTGGCAGGCATTGAAGCGCGTCTGGGCGTCGTCGGTCTTCCGATTCGCCACAGCGATCAAGGGCATCGTAGCCCGTTTGTCTTTGAGTTTTCCGAGGGCTACAACTGTCCTCCACTTGGGTCCTTTCTTGGGGTGGTCTAGCAGATGGATCAACGGCTCGACCGCCCGAGTGTCTCCAATCTGACCGAGTGCTTCAGCTGCGCTCTGGAGCATGTATTCGTCATCATCCTTCAGCATCTCGATTAGGGATGGCACGCCGCTCTTGCCCATCATGACTATTGCATCAGTTGCCACTTGACGTTCCTGCCTGTTCTCGCTCTTCATGTAGGGGCGTAGTATTTCAACCCCGGGCGAGCCCATGGACGCCAGCCCTGCCTGTGCGCTTTTCCCTTCGTGCCACATCTGACCTTTGAGCGCGGTTTCCAAAAGGATATCCGTTGCGGGTTTTCCCATTCCCGCCATGATTCGGGCAATCTCCATCCCCACCCAACTACTGTCGCCCCACACTGGATACGGAGCGCCTTCGACCGCGATATAGGTACCGTCGTTGAGCATTTCTTTCATGATGGGCAGAGCAGGTTTTGCGCGTTTCCCCATCCCAGCAAGAGTGGCTGCGGCGGAGACGCGGTCAGCCGGCTTGTCGCCGTAGAAGAGCAGTACGTGTGATTTCACTTCGGGCGGTAGGTTGGCGGGCAGTTTGTCCTTCGGCGTTTTTGGTTGTGCGTCGACGATGCCGAGAGTCGCCATAAAATAACACACAGCAATTGGTAGTAGATGCAGTTTCATTCAACGTCTCCTTTGGTAGGGTTTACACGCTCAGTTGCCTCTTTAAGTGGACAACGTAAAGTTCAGCAAATCTTTTTTCTGAGTATCAGAAAAAGATTTCGTTGCAACGATATGTTAATTCTTATTTTCTATTAAAATTCATTTAGATTGCATATATCACAATACTGATTTTGATTAATTCTATCATTCATATTGCCATTGTCAAGGGGATATATGTCTTTTGATGATTTTCCCCAAAAGTTTCTGTTAATGTCACGGATGAACCGCTCCGGTGGGGCCGCCGTCCGCGGCGGTCTTACCGGATTAGCGTCCGATCCAGTTGTTGGAAAATCTCCTACGCAGGGTGATCATCTGAATTCGGCAGTGAGTGCATTGTATTCTTCGATATCGCACCATCGTACAGCACCGTCTACTCTGAGCACATTACCTCCCTTGTTCGGATAGCATTCGGGCTTGCTGAATGCGAGGACGGCGCTCATGGGGTCGGCCTGCGACCGGTTCGGAACCAACGTGTAGTCCGACCACTCGTCAACCGACGAGAAGTCTTTAGGTTGTTTGTCTGTTGCCGGACAGACAAACAGCGTTGGAGAATCTTCGGCAAAGTCTGCAAGAGTTTTGAAGTTCGGCGGAAATGTATTGTCATGCTCCATCGCATACATCATGCAGCATTTGCCGATTTGCGATAGATTACTCCTGCATTGAGTTATTTGTGCACTATCTCGTGCCCTGGCCACTGCTGGAAGCAGCATGCCTGCAAGAATCCCGAGAACCGCAATGCTCGTAAGCACAATACCAATGTAGCCACTAACCAGGCCCCCTATGGCGAGACCGACTCCGCCAAGAGATCCGTCTGATTGCTTTATTCGTGATTGTGCCAGATGCCCGCAGATGACGGCCGGAATGCCACTGACCATGCCAAAACACATGAGGCTAAGGATTCCTAACACGAGACTCCACACAGCCAACTCACAAGTCTTTGTTACCTTCAACGCTTCGTCCATGATATTTCCCTTTCACTTGTACCTGTTTATCCCAACATTTGAGTTCAGCGGCGCGTTAGCGTCCGCTGAAGCGAATGGTTATGAGTTCCATTCCCTTCAACTTTCTTCGTCATTTGAATGTTTTGAAACGAGACTCACAATTCCCCAAACAATTAGTACTGGCGCTGCAAAGAAAAAGGGTAGAAATATAATTGCTATTGAGCTAGTAGAACCAGTGGAGAAAAAGAGAATTTGAATACTTAAATACATATCAAAGATAAACAACCCCAAACAAGTAAGAAACATAAATAGAGGGTGTTTCATTCTTGAAATAGCGATACCTCCGAGAAAATAGGGCAATCCAGCAAAGCAAGCAATTGCCAGCCCAAAGAAGAATCTCAAAAGAGCATCGGAAATAAAGAACGATATCCCTTCAGACTGGACTATGCTATAGGCCTCTTGAATTAAGTATATAATTACGACTGAGAAAGTAAATAGAGCTATTAAGCCCGCCAAAGAGAAGCATAAATTTCTATATTTTCGATTTTCATTTAAGGCAATTGTTATTTTCGGATGTAATCCGAACTGATTATCTCCGGTTTTGCCACCTGTTGCCATGAATACAAGCAACACGATTGCTCCTACTACTGGAACAAAGGCAATCAATAACCACCATCCGCTACGGTCAGTGTCATGAAGCCGCCGCACTGAAACAGCAATTCCAGGTATGAGTACGGCCAAGCCGTATATTATGTCGATAATGCCTGGACCATCGGCAAAATCCTCTAAAAATCCTAGCACAAAGATGATGATCATGTTGAAAAGCACAAACATCCAGTATTCCTCGCGGTGTGCGCGTCCTGTGAATACTGCGTACTTCTTCAACACTTTTAGATACCAATTCATTCTGTTGTCTCCTTCTTGCCCCGTGTTGTTCGTGTTTGACGGTGCTCGGGGATTTTTCGCCGCGCAACAATTCTTATACGAATGTTCGTAAAATAATGCTTTTTAATATTTGTTAATAATATAAAAAGTAAAGTCTTTCACTTTTGATTGGTGAAGATAGAGTAATAATTGCTAATAAAGGCATGATTCAATCTGCAAAACATAATATTACAATATCATTATTAAAACTAGTTTTGTTTTACGATGTTTTTACAAAAAAATCAAGTGTTATATTCGAAATTTCCCAAAAAAGTTGACAGGATTCGCAACATGTCTCAATGTATATATTATACAAACGTTTACTCTTACGCTCGGCATGTATAGCGATGTAATGTGAAAAGCCTTGTTCGTAATGCTCTTTGTTTGTTGTGAAATCATGGCGAAGGTCCTTTTTTGTTTTGTCTGTAAACAAAATTTTAGGATGCTTCGCCTCTTTTTTCAAGTGATGTTGAAACTTACCGGAAATACGCCCGCAACCAAAATGTTTTGCCTGGGTTGACGCATGTCTCAAAACATGGTCTACAAAACTCAGATGCTGTAAAGTATTCAACGCTTTTCGGAATGTATAATATTTCATATTTATTAAATTTTCAACTTGACGAA
>Ga0307987_1001667_pt1 | contig 12112 bp, 7 predicted proteins | sample EllFjometagen181_FD_203157 | JGI IMG/M metagenome (GOLD analysis project Ga0307987, IMG submission 203157) | Marine microbial communities from Ellis Fjord, Antarctic Ocean - #181 | ecosystem: Environmental > Aquatic > Marine > Unclassified | place: Southern Ocean | collected 2014-10-08 | reverse complement strand
CGGTCGCAAACGTCCCATCAGCGGAGAGAAAATCGAAAATGTCGAAAGTCGTGTTGCCGGGGGTGTAACCGTTGATCAGGCTTATTTTCAGCGTACCGCCGGCATAGAGCACGTCACTGATCTCAAGCTGGTCGTATTCGCTGGTGCCCGGGCCAGCGATCTCAATGTCGATGGTTCCGGTTGTGGCCGGCGTGTCCGGGTCGTAGTTGTAAAGTGCACCGGTGTGCGAAATCACGCCCACATCGTTGCTGCCGCCCACAATAATCTGGGCGGCATTGTTCTCGATCTTGCCACGGGTCCAGCCATGGCCCTCGAGGATGCCACCGTTGAATTCCAGATCGTAGGTGCCCGAGGGCAAGAGCAAGGAGCCCCCGTCAAGTTCTACCCGGGAGTAGGCCCCCAGCCAGACGACGCCGTAGTAGGTATTCGCCCAAGTGTTCTCGACGATGCCTCCGTCAGAGATGTGTATCACGCACGGCGGATCCGTATCCACATCAGTGCCAATGTTTTGGCTCCTGCTGATATTGCAGACGGAATTCGTGCCACTGACCTCCAAGCGACCGGAGCCGGCCCAGACCGGCATGGCTAGACCATTGAGGGACACCGATGCGCCATTTGTAACGACCAGAGTGCCTTTGCCATTCGCACCGATTCGCGAATAGCCGCCCCCGATAGGGCTTCCAGTCGCGCTGGCCCCGTCGAAGACTAACCGGCTGCTCGACACGCCCCCGTTTCCGATGGTCAGGTAATTCCATCCGAGCGCTGCGTCCTTGATGCGCAGGGTCGTCAGGTAGTCACATTCCATAAACAGCCAATTTACCGCGATGTATACGGGGGCAACGGTCCCGTTGGTAATGGTCATGTCGAGCACGCCGGTCTGGCCAAAATAGATGTGGTTCGACCCGTTGAAGTTGTACGTATGGCCGTTCAGATCCCATGTCACACTCCCTTGTTTCACCGCGAAATCATAGTTCGTGACCGAAGCCGACCAGGTTACCGTGTAGGGACCTATCAGATCGAAGATCGCGGTATCGTTCGTGCTGGGCACCGTGTTCGGGTTCCAGTTGCCGGCGGTCTGGAAATTTCCCCCGGCTTCGTTCGTCCACGTCATCGTGGCTGCCGACAGGCTGGATGCGTACAAGACGGTAACTAGGACGGCCGCGACACAATGCGTGCGATAATTACTAAACAGCCAATTAGAGGATGTACGAGTTTGAAATTCAGATGCAATCATTACTTATCTCCTTAATTAATTGTTTACTTCGGCGTTCGCCAAACTTAATATTTACAACACTTTACTTTTCCAAACGTGCAGTTACTTTATCGATTGGCCCACTTGAGCAAGAAACTATCAAAGACCCATCGTTAAGTCAAGCGAAAATGAAAAAAGTTACCGTTTTTTTTATGAATGTATATATTTCACTACCTGAATACATCTGATTCAGTATCAAATAGCCGAAATTCATCAATAATCGCTCAAAAGAGTGTACGCAATATTTGAGGTTTTCCCCCACGCAATTACGATGACCAAGATAATGATACCGATACATTTTTTACATTTGCAATTCATAACTCTCATTTTTATTTTGTTTGTTTTATAACTATTTCATCTAAAATATGATTGTATATTAGGAAATTACCCCATACTTTTCCCTTGGGTGTTATTTTGTATTCCTGTTATTGGCGCTTGATCTCTATGCTTTCGAGCAGATGGTTATATACGAGAAACTTGCCCCATTTTGTTTTTTTCGGTGTTTGAATTGTCATTGTTTTATTGAGTGGATCCTTTAATTTTTTCCTTTTTTCTATTGTTTTGAGTTTATCGTCGAGAAAATAAATAGAGACAGCATGGTATCCCCAAGCATCGACGCCTTTGAACATTATAGTGTATTTCGACTCCGCTTTCAAGGGGAAAATCGATGTTTGATCACCGTAGCCCGTCTTGTGCAGTTGGCGGCCGTCTTTCTCCACATTCGGAGCGAAAGTCAACAATATGTTGTCGTTATCCTTCGATAGAAGCTTGAACTTCACATCGTCTACGAAAAGCGCTCCATCGTTGATACCTGAGTTGAATGCAAGTTGCACTGATACCGTGTTAGGTGGAGCGTAAAAGTCAATTTCTTGCTCTTTCCATTTTCCAAAAGGAATTCCCATGGTATATGATGAACTCAATCTCTTCCCTGCTGCGTCGAGAAATCTCATATCGAGTGAAGGAATATATTTATACCCTTGTTTCCCTCCACGATGCGTGGTTTGACGAAGAGTTGGATTCTTTTCTACAGTCTCATTTCCTACGAATTTCGTTCGAAAGGATATTCTATATTTATTTCCTGCCGTTATAGGCACTGGAATAAACTTAGCGTCCTTTTGGTTCTCACATCTCAAGCGCAAGCAGTGTTTGCCTTTCATTCCTGGTTGTTTCTCGAAAGCGGCGTCATTGAGCAATTCATTGATATTGTCGAGATACTTGCCTACTTCTTTCAGTGCGAATCCGTCGTTGAATGGAGCTGATGAGACGATTAAAGAGAAGAGCAGGAACAATAGAACCGTAAATAATCGTATTTTCATTATTTCACCTTTTTGTTTGTGTTGGTTTCATCAATAGTTACGCTTATATACCGTATCATCGAATCCCCTTTCGCAAAGCTGCGAATGGGTTTGTCGCCATGGTCGAGATGTCGCACAACCTGAAGTTGAATTTTTTTCGTCTTTGACAGCTTCGGAATTTTCAATGATGATATTTTAATTGTCACAATGGCCTCCCAGCCTGCTGGAGTCCTTTTAGTGACAAGACCGTAATTGCAATACTTATCTGGTTTATATGTTGTGGAGGAAAATTTATTACCATTCATATCAAAAGCCAGAATTTTTTTCACTCCAGTTGACAACTGCAACTCCAGGTGATCTCCAATCGGGAATTTATTCAAGTATCCATCCACTGGTGGTGGCTCGACTTTTGCTTTGTTTAGGTTTGCGTCAAATGCCCTTACAAGAAAATAAAGATTTTTATTGTCGGCCAAGATTCTAACCGCGGTCTGCTCTTCTGCAGGTTTCAATGTTTTGTAATCCACTGGGACTTTAAATTTATCAATCAAAACCGCTTCGCTCCATAGTTTTGAGTTGAAATCGGATTGCAATTTCGAGTGGTCACCTGAAAGTACTTGCAAAGAAGGGTGGGCAGCATTCAATGAGACCATGCAACAGAGCATAATAGAAAACAGTAACCACGATAATTTATTTTTGATCATTTCAAACCTCCTTTTGGTATTTCATTGATTCTAACTTCGTCTAAGAGTATGCTCCGAATATGAATTCCTCCTGAAACGCAATTTTTCGGAGTGGTAAATTCAACTCCTTTTTTCGAGTATATTTTCACATCCTCTATCATCTTATTTTTAGAGTCGAACATCTGTAGTTTTAATGTGACGGCATAGCCCACTACCGGACCAAAACCGTGCCCTACGTAAACCGTATTCGCTTTAAGTGGGAATTTAGCTCCGAAACTACCATAGGCCGCGTTGAATCCCACCTTTCCATTTTTAGTTTTAATCAATCCCGCCCCAGGCGAAAAAGCTTTCCATGCTGAATAATCATATAGCCCGGAATCATTCACGACCGGATTGATGTTTATCGCTCCTTGATCTTTTGTCTCTGCAAAACTCATGGAGTCAACTTTAAAACTTTTCGTACTGCCTCCGGCTTGAACGCGGAGTGCGACGGATGCTGCGTTTGGTAGCGGGTAGAACGTTGTGCTGTATTTGTGGTGTTTTCTAAATGGAAGAGATATTTGATTGCTTATGCCTATTGATTTACCGTCGGTGTCGAAGAATTCTAATCTCATTTTTGGAAGGAAATCGAAGACCTTGTCGTGAACCCATGCACGTGGCATGAGTGTTAGACTCATTCTTGGGTTTTCTTCAATACATTCAGCTCCGTCGAGCGTGCCATGAAAGACTATCGTATATTTCGTTTTGTCATCGATTTTGATTTTCTGAAAATCCACCTTTTGATCCTTTTTCATTTCAACTACCGTTTTTGCTGCTATTTTTGGTAGCAATTCCTCCGCTTGGAGCACGGTCATTACGCCGACTCCCATCACCAATGCTATTATCGTTTTTTTCATCTCAACCTCTCTTTCTATTTGAATTTTGTTAAACTATTCATACATGCCTCCGGCATCCTTGATTCTGATTTTTGACGTTACCGGTTTGAAGTGGATTAACTCCAATGGTTTTCTGTTCATTTCAACAATGAGACCTTTTAGCGTCAAGGGTAGTGTCAGTTTTTTGTCACCAGAACCGTCACTCACCCATTGTTCAATCACCGGCCCTGGGCTGTGGTCATTGAATAACTCTGTATCACGCAGTGGCAGGGCGACATAATTCCAACCGTCGAAATTCACCGCTATGTTTCCTGGCCAGTCAAGAATATCACATCCCCAACCTCCCGTCGATATTGAACGCCACACTTCTCCTTCAGCATCCTCAATCTCAAACATAATCCTACCCCAGTTAGAATCCCCTTTGACCCATACTCCAATTGCCACTGGATTGCCAGGTATTTTAACGGGTGATTTAAGCTTTATATATGCGTACTCCGTAATATATTTATTTAAATCAGGAGTTTTCGTCTTATCCAGAACAACTTCGATGCATTTGCCTTTCTCCTCATCGGTCACAGTTGAAATTTTAATATTCGCCTGTTTGTATATTGGGGTTGCAAACGAGTGCTTCCCTTTCATATCGGTCTCAAGCGATGAATCATCAAACACTTCTACTGTTTCAGCATCGTTGAGAGAAAATGCGACTTTCGCATGTTTTGCTTTCGCCATATCTTTCGGAAAAGAGCGTGAAGTTATGGTGACGGAATTCACTGGAGTGTCGGATAGAATATACGTTGAAGAGGTTGACGCTATAAGATCTATTGCGGTTTTCGCAAATTTAGTAGTAACTCCGTACATTTCAATAATGTCACCATTGGCTTTTTCTGCAAATGTCACTTTCAATTTTGCCTCACCACGAGCCGTCCAAAATGCATATACTTTTTTACCGTCGGCACGGTTGAATTCCAAAGCGTATACCGTCGCGGAACCTGTTGCTATTTGCCGACTGAATTTGACTCGGTCTAAAACGCTGGTGAGTACCGCGTATGCCACGTATGATTTTTTGGGATAGCAATAAGGAATGCGTCTAAGCAATCCACTACCACCCCAAAGTCCATTATAGTATGAGTTTGAGGTGTCGAATAAGATTCCTGGGCCGATGCGTTTAAAATCAGCGGCAAGGGATATCAAAGCATCACGTACATACCACTCAGCCTGTTGCTGCTCTCCCATATCGCGTTCAGCTCGATATGTGAATTCATAACATCCGCTTGCAGGAATATCTTTCCCGGATATTTTTTTCACCGTTTCGATTGCCATGCGAAATCCTTGCAGTCCCCACTCCTGAAATTTTTCCGGAATGATTACTTGAGAAGGGGTTTCGATACCGATATAGTCAATGTAGTCAGGGTTGCCTCCATTTCGCAAAATAGCGGCCATGCAGGAGGCTGATGAACTTGAGTTGCCGACTACTATTTTTAGATTCGGATAGTATTTACGAAAAAACTCACCCGCCAGATTTAGATTCTTGGCGAAGGCTTTCTCTCTCTCTTTTCGTTCGGGAGAAATTACCGGCTTAATTCCCACAACTTCGGCTGGTATTGCGTTCCCTGGTCCACTTTCGTGGAAAACCATGACTTCACGTATAGTAGGGAATTTTTTCAAGTAGGCATCCATTTTTTTCTTTACCTCGGCGTACAATTTCGCTTTTTCAGCGACAGGATCTTTGCTTTTTGCTATTCTCTGAGTAGCTTTGCGGAACTGTTTTCCCATTTGGATTTTCGTGAGTTTCCATGGTTTCAGCTCATCTGCATTTTTTCCGCCCCAGCAAACTTGGCGAATTCCCGCTTTCATCATCACAGGGCCTGCAAAGTTCAGGTCTCCTTGACTTAAATGTGAATTGGCAAACCACCATGTGCCATACGGGGACTCAGCTCCTGCTTTACGTTTATCTTTCCCTAGTAGAGCCATACTTGCGGTATGAGAAATAAGATTCTCACCATTTTGATTTTTAACATCAAAAACGATCTTGTACCAACCTAGTTTCTTCACTCCTAGATCAATTTTTATCTTTTCCATCTCTCCAGCTTTTGCGAAAGAGAATGAACGTTTCCCAGATAAAACTTTATTATTATTCACATCGAAAACAGTCCAAATTAGTTTCCCTTTAGCATGTGTGAAAGATTTTAAAACGACCGTAGTGTTTGGCTTTTCAGAATTATCAAAAACATTTGATGGCTGTGCTTGTTCGAAAAGCATACCTACTGGTGATGAGATGAGGGTTGCTCCGAAAATCTGAACAGAGCTGGTTGAATCAGGATCTGGTTTTGATGTTTTATCTAGCTGTTCCATATTTATTGAGGGTTTTCCAAAGAAATCTATATTCAAATATTTTGGAGATTTAGAATCTTCTCCCATTGCCAAGTCTATTATTTTACCGAGGTTCAACCGCACCTCGACAAGGTAGAGTGGAACGTCTGTTCCGTTAAGTTTCACTGTTCCAACTTTTTTCATATTTGCTGGTAATGGCTGTCCAGTGCGCGGAAAAATTGTTAACGTGTCCGCCAAACGATTATTTCCTATACCAGCTCCTTTGTACTGGGCAATTCGCATGGTCAAGACAGGATCCTTTCCCGGGGCTGGATCGACGGCGCAAAGCAGATACGCTTTGTGATATGGCTTTACAGGAACGGTGAAGTGTACTTCGGTGAGAAGACCGTCGAAAGGAGAGCGACGAAGATATTCGTCGACCTCCAAAGCCCAGTTACCCTGTCCTTGTCTTGTTAGCCCTATATCAGCCGAAGAGGAACCGTCCGCCACCAAGATAGGCACGCCATTGACTGATTGAAATCCTTTTTTCAATGAGCATTGTGCATTGGCTGCCGTTTTAGCCATTCCTTGTGCGGGAATGTCAAGTAGAGCGTATTTTGTCGTATCGTATTTGCTTTTCGATGAAATGGTATTCACTAATGCCGCGCCGTCAGCAATATCCAATTCCAGTTTAGATGGTTTACCTTTAAACGTTTTCACAAAGCTTCCGTCAAGATATAGCTCCACTCCGTTTTTACTGTTTTTGAATTCAATTTTGAGAGGATGTTCAGAGGCTTTAGGTAACATCGCTTGATCTCGGATGATATCCGTGTATTCCTTCGTAACGCTATAGCTGGTTTTGTATCTTGTCAACAACGGACGAATGTAATACTTGAGCATTTCACGTTTGCCATCGACCACACTGAGATAAGAGTCGTCAATCAACGTGTATGATTCATTTACGGTTTTCCCGTTTTTCTTAACACGACGTTTTCCCAACTGTGATTTCACTGTGAGTTTCAGTTCAACTGGCTTTTCCAAAGCATCTAAAAAGGATAATTTGAGTTTAACTCCGTTCTCCTTAAAACCTGTTTTCACTACAACTCCAAAATTATCATCGATGCTTATAGTTCGTCTGAGAAGGCCTGAAGTCTCATTTGTTTTCGCTCGTGACGCTGGAAGAAGACGCTTAACGGAGGTGTCTGGAAGTGGTTGCGGTTTCCTGAATTGGATGTTAGTGAGTCCGAAATATGTTTTTTTGAAGCCGAAGAAATTACTGTTGCTCAACTTAACTTTTGGTAAATCAGTCGTCAGGATTTTCTTGTAAGCGCGATTTTCATCCACAAAAACAGTAAGTTTACCGTTTTCGATGGTGACTGCCGCCATTCGCCATTTCAACCTAGGGAGTTTTTCCGCAAAATTCGCAGCGGCTTTGATTTTCAGGGATTTAGATATCACCGAAACACCAGTTGTGGTGAATTGAATTGTAATGACCTTTTTCTCATCGTCTCTAAATACCAAATTGAATTTTCCATCGGGATCTTTGAAACGAAATTCAAAGAGTGCCTGCATCTTTTCTTGATTTTTCAGGTCGATAAAATTCTTTAAAATATATGAACCTTTAGAGAGGTCACACGCTACGCTAGCCGTATCGGTCCATATTGGATCATTTCGCAAAATGATTCCAGGGTCATTAACGCAAACGGTGTTGGCTTTTTTATAATGTTTAAAGTCCTCTTTGTAAAATAATTTGTTATTAGCATAGATGTGCGCAGCTTGGCAAATCACACTGATAATAAATACTGTTTTTAAAAAATTTCTCATAGTTTTCCTCATTTTGTTATTCCATTATAATTGGATATTTTCTGTAGTGTAGAGACATTCCTTTATATATGCTTATCTCTGGTTTAGCGCCTTTATGTTTACTTTCCCGGAGTGCCGACCATTTCAACGTCGTCTTTTTCCCAGGCGACAGTTTGAAATCCTTCAATGGAAGGGATATTATCGCACTCCAACCATTTTTCGTTTTTTCGACATTAAGTTTCCAATCTAAATTCCAAAGTTTATTTAAGTTTTTAGAATCGTATTTGCATCCATTACTGTTAAACGAGAGCAAATAAATGTCCTTGCCACTATAGAGATAGAATTCAATATGATCTTTTTTGATGAACTTCTCATCTTTAATGGAAGGCTCAGAATCCATTTTAGCTATATCCGGATCGATGACGTCGAACCTAACATACATTGTTTTTCCGTCATGTCCAGCTCTAACCTGCGTACCGCATGACGGCATTGAAGGTTTTTTGTAGAGATACGGTAGTCTAAAATCCTTCAACGGAAGCGGTTTCTCCCATTGTACGGACTCAAAAGTGTTACCATCCTGACTCATTTCTGGAATATCGGCGACTATGAGTTTTCCCATGCCTTGGTTCATGCTTCTCAGGTTATCGTATATTCTTTGAATCATTATTCTGGAATTTGGATTTATGACCGTCTGCAACGCCTCTCTTAAGTATCCAAGGCATTTTTTCTCCAACCCTTTTTTCACAATCACATTTTCGTAAATGTGTGCGGAGCTGACATGCCAACCGCAGATGGTTTTGTCATCTGGTTCCGTCCAACTATCTCTTATCAAATCATAGAATTTTGTCATTGCTGGCTCCGCCTCACGGTAAGTTCTTTCGATAAACCGCTTGCGCAGCTCGTTCATATCTTGGGTTGGGTCCCAAAACATTCTATTTATCAACCACATCTCCATCGTCGAAAGATCCCAGCCTGGATCGCCACCGGTGACGTCATCGCGGGTTTCAGTCATAATCACGATGTTCGGGACATCCTCATTTTTCATCAATGTCATCAAATCCTGTTGACAGGTAAGTGAGATTGGAGCAATTGTATTTGCATTGTAGTATTCACGCATACTCAATCGTTTGGTGATCTTCAGCCATCCCTCGTATCTTTCTCGCCAAGCTGCCGGTTGACGTTTATCAAGCATAGCGAAATGCATATTGCTGGTAGGATATGGACAGAAGCCTATTTGAAGATCCGGATGCGGCGGAATTTCAGGGACCGCGGCGGAATAGATGTAGGCTAGTACGTAGAGATGCAGATCGGGGCGGACTTTTTTCAGACGTTCCATTATTTTGCTGTAAAACATATAATATTGAGTTGATCGGAATACCAGATCTTTGTATGAACTTGGATCTTTTGCTTTCAGATATGAACCGTCTTTAAGTTTTATCGGTTTCATGCAGAGCGGACATTCACAGCAGAGCCAGGAGTCGCCCATGTGGAGACTCACATAGTCCACCTTGCGTCCATATTGTTTCTCCTTGGCGTCTATTAAGGCCATAAGCTCTTTGAAATATATATCGACGAGTTTGGGATTCATGTAGCAGATGCCGTGCGGGTCACGCTTTTTGAATTTATCGACGTAGGCGAAAATTTCAGGATTCTTTTTAAGATACTCCTTTTTTTTGAGTGTCCGCGACAAGCGCCAGTAAGGGATGTCGTGCACTTTTATAACCATGTCAAGTTTCTTATTCGCCCCAGATTGATTTGCCAAGTTGCGAACACGCCAATCCTCGGTGTCTTGATGGAAGGGACGGAAATGCCCCCCTTGGCTCCGCACGGGGAACACCGGCTTGTCCAAGACATTTATATTAGTGAGTTTTATATCTTTCGTTTGTCCGAAGATTGTGCCAAAACGACGGTTTGGTCGTGCCCAAATAATATCGGTATTCCTTTCCAAAAGTCCGAATACTCCGTATAGTGTTCCACGTGGACGCGTTCCGAAAACATAAATATTGTCACCTTTCGACCTAATTGCATAGCCATCTGTTCCCTTAAGAGAATTCAAATCTTTTTTCCATTCGCCGGCAAATATTTCACCAATAAAGATCTTGATATTTTTCTTTTCAGACGGTTGATGCAAAATCGGGATATTCACTCCACTCATCTCATGAATCCAATGTCGAATATCAGTAACTGACCATAACAAAGCTCTATGTGGCTCTTCAGGAATGATGAATTCGCCAGCCGCTTTACCATCTTTAACCAAGTCTACAGCCATGAGAAATGAGCCAATGCTTAAAAAGCATAATAACAATAACAGTTTTTTCATTTTTATTTCTCCTTATAAATTAATGATTTACCTAATAATTCAAATAGCATAACGATTGAAATTGGAGCGTTTGTCCAGCCGGAGTAAATACTATTACCGCCACCTTCAAAACGATCTCCTCCTCCCCATTTTTCTTCTTTCATATCATACATTCCCCGCCAGCATCCATTAAGATGTTTTTGCGGAGAGTCATCTTGAATTTTAAAAAGCAACTCCATCGCTTTTTCAAATGGTGCCCGGTATGTCGCATTATCTTTTGTTGCACAAATTGTATGCAACCCGAGAACAGCCCAGTTCTGTGTATATATAGTATCCACAAGATGTTCTCCAACAGGGGTCTCCTTTCCCCATTCACTGGGGATATTACCTGTGTCGTTGTCTTGTTTGACAACAAGTCTATCAGCAGACTCAGATGCTGTTGACTTGATTTTTGTATTGTTAAGTATCTCTCCAGCGATTGAAGCACCAATTACTATATATGCATGCTCACTGGTAGTAAATGTATCTTTATTTGCATCTAGGTAGTCATGATATTCTAAAATAGGCTGTATATATTTTGAGTTCTTAGTTTCCCTATATAAAAATGCAAACGCCATACAGACAAGCGAACCCCAGTGTGGGCTTTTTAGATCTCCCAGCCAACCATAACCATCGTTTTTCACCTCTGGAAAATGTTGATTAAAAGCATCTAATATTACTTCACCTAGTTGCAAAGAAAAGTTTTTCATGTTGTATCTTTTCGCCAAATCAGGTGCCAATTCAGCAATTATAAGAGGAATCACACAATTCCATGCATTATCATCAAAATATATATTATTTGTCCACTGTTCATTGCACCATTTCCAAGCTCCTATTGGAAAATCTTTATATTTTTTATTAAGCATGCCACTTCGGCAGTAGAGATAATTAAGGATGTTATCTGCTGTTTTATAATATTTTTTATTATCTAATTCTTCAGCTGCCAGCAAATACATAAGTGCTGTTTCAAAACAGCAATCTGGCCTACGATGTTCTATAATACTGTACTCTCCATGCTTAGTAAATGCAGGAAAAGATGTATATGTTTTTTCCAAAGCTTCATTATCTTGTGTTAAAATAACTCTTTCACCTACTCCCCATGATCCGTCAGCAGGATCCATAATTCCTGATTTCTCAAACCATTGTATATTTCTCTCAATACTTTTCTTAAGAACTTTTTTGTCCAACATTATCTATCCTCATTAATTGTAAAATTTAATATTTTATCACTTCAATCTGTATATATAGCATTAATTATGTAAAATCTCGGCCATCATCGTGCTAGAATAATCGGCAATAAGATTTTCGATGGATAATCTGCTGTATGATAAATTTTTTGCTCTGCTATTACTATTTTCGTTTCAGTTGCAATTTCACCGCCAGTGTTGAGGTTCCGGGAAAAGGCTGGAAAATTACTACTTGAGATCTCCAGGCGAATTCGGTGTCCCTTCTGAAAAAGATAAGAAGTTGGATTGCACTGAATAGAAAATTCATAAACCTCTCCTGGAGTGAGTAGTTCTTCACTTCCATCTAGCCTGCGATAGCGTGCTCGGATAATA
>Ga0307987_1001666_pt1 | contig 12112 bp, 8 predicted proteins | sample EllFjometagen181_FD_203157 | JGI IMG/M metagenome (GOLD analysis project Ga0307987, IMG submission 203157) | Marine microbial communities from Ellis Fjord, Antarctic Ocean - #181 | ecosystem: Environmental > Aquatic > Marine > Unclassified | place: Southern Ocean | collected 2014-10-08 | reverse complement strand
ATTTAATTTTTTTGTACTCTTTTTGCCGACAGCCCTTCACCGAGAGATTGCTATCATCACCATCTTTGCCATTCGTAAACCGGTCAAGTAGTTTGCCGCCGAGACAGCATTTCCTGACACTGGGCGGTTCAAAAAACATTGGATCATTAAAGATGTTTTTATCAAACATCAAAAAGGATTCCATTGTGTGATATGTACTACAACCCCGCATTCTCTTGTTTTTTATGATCGATTTTTTTTTTTAATATTTCTAACAATCTATTTATCAATAGCTTGCAACACAATTTTATGCATGTCAACCTCCGCTTAGCGGGACTGGCAAGCCAGTTATATATTTTCTTCATTTCATTACGAAATACACTGCCGAGGGCAGGAACAAACGTTATTCTATTTTTTTTCACGGGTTTACACCCATGGCTATACTCTGTCGCTCCGTTGGAGCTATTAATCTGAATGCGAACATGCATTGTTCCATAATCCATTGCTTTTTCTCTCACTGCGTTCTCTATGTCTTCCTGTCACGAAGGCCTGTCCGCCATAGCTCAGAGAGCGACGGCTGGAAGTCAGCTTGCTGCGAAGGAGGATGCGGTTAAACTCTTTTTATAATCATTCTGCTGTAAATAATCCTTTTGGTTGCCTGCCTGTTCGTGTACTCACGCAGATAGGCGGCTATGCCGCGCTAAGATATTAGCGGGTAATGATATTGCGGCAGTTTTCGCTCTGTTCGACGGCACTACCATGAGCTCCATGTGTAATTATATTATCGGTAATACGGCAGTTTTCGCAATCGTACAGACGTATTATGCTTTCAGTTATCAACGTATCGATAACATTTGATGAAAACAATAAATTTGAACATTTTTCAAACTGGATAAAACCACTTCCGTTGGGTGCATTATCCGTTGTCAATGATTTTGTCCGACTGTCGTGTTCCTGGAATACTGAATTTGCGGTAATGGTCACATTGCGTGCAGGGCCGGATATACAGCAGAAGGCACCACAAGCCGCAGCACCGGTTGATGCGTGCCAGTTGTTCAGCACATTTCCGGTTATTGTAGAGTGATACACCTCGCCAAGAGTAAAGCATTTACTAACGTAGGCAAAACTATTGTGATGTAGAGCGGACATGGACATATATTCAAGTGATACACCGGTCTCCAGGTCAGCAAAGCAGGTATTTGAAATATTTGTGGCTTGTCCAGGACCTTGATTTCTTATGCCGTATACCAATTGTGCGAACCAACAATGAGATATAGTTGTGACATCACAGACGTCAATATCCACTCCGACATACAGATCAGTAAAACAGCAGTCGAAAATCTTGAGCATTTCAGGCTTGCACTTGTCCGAAACCTTTTTCAGAACAATAGCGCGCTGCCCGTCACGCTCTACATCTTCATAGCGTCCATCGACTGGATACCACTTCAGTTTGCGAAAATTAGGTTTATCGCCTCGCATACGACTGTAGCCGGAAGCCGTATCTACATCTGTATTATTATGCCCGGCAAAAGTTATTCCGGTAATCTCAGCCCGGGCACATTGCAATTCCCAGTCATCTTCTCCAGCCGGAAACGATTTTTTTACTCCTCCACCGGAAAAAGTCATGCAGGCAGGAAAACACTCGGGACCAAAATGGAAACAAGTTCCACCAGCAATATTAATACCATGAATATCGATTCCACTGTGTCCAGTACCGGATATTTTCACATTGGCATGACAAATTTCCAATGGCTGGTTTACAAAGTAGATTCCCTGTGAAAACAGGTAATTAGCCCCTCCATCAGAATTTTTTGACAATTCAGCTGTCTCATCAAAAACATCCTGTAGAATAGACGCCACATCGCTTTTACCGCTGTTGTCTACATTGTATTTCTTCCTGCTGACGGCAGTAACAACCTCAAGAGTATAATTTTTACACATTTTTCAATTCTCCTTTAATAAATTTTTGAGATGCTTTCCAGCGTTCTCCCTTTTTCTGTTGATTCAACAATGAGGCAACTGCGGCAACGGCAAAGTCCTGCATTGGTTGGCGGCAGGAGACAAATTTAGCATCTGACAATCCGTCAATCCCATACAAGTTATCCCTGTCTACAAACGGTTCAAGCTTTTTTGCCATTGCGTCATTTACGCAGAATACTGTACTTTCAGGTCCAATAATGTCTGGGCATGAAAATACCGTTCCACGTTGAGGTAACTCGATTACCCTTCCTTCGACTTGATAGTGTTCGCATTGTTTCAGAAAGGCCTCGAGCCGCATTTTATCGCTGTCTGCAAACAGGTCTGAATGAGTTACAAACACTGGAGCGGACAATTTACGTGAAGCCGCCGTAGCAAAAAGCTGCTTCATGGCATCGTCATTGTTCAACCCCAAATAATCTGCACATGAACCGGGCATCATTCGGTCAAAAAACACCATATTCGCACCTAAAACCCTTAAGCGTTCAAACGTACCTTTTGCAAACTCATGTCCACTTGGCCAGATTATTAGGTTATTCACCCCTTTTCCGATAAGCTCGATTGCCGCCTGTTCCTCTTTTTCCGCAGATTCGTCTGTAATCCTTAAGATCAACAACATATCTTCTACAGTGAGTTTTGCTTCAAGTTCTTTGATAAACTCCAGGGCAAATGGGTCACTCACACTGGAAAGTAACGCTATCTGGTCACCAGGCTTGCTATTGCCGCCGACATATGAGGAAACAAATGTGCCACGTCCCTGCTCACGCTTCAGTATGCCAGATTGCTCAAGCTGTTCATAAGCTCGGCGAACCGTTACCCGACTGGTGCCGGTGCGCTCCGCCATGTCGCGTTCGGTCGGCAATTTTTCGCCCGGAGTAAAATCGCCATATAGAATAGCTTTAAATATTTTAGTTCTTACTGAATCTGTTTTACTGTTACTTGACTGCATCATGTGGCGTGACCTCCTACTTCCAAGCGTTTAATTATATCTTCCTGGATTGCCGGAGACAGATCCAAAAAATTAACAAAAGTTCCGTGAATACGCATAATATACACTCCACTCGGGGCCAATTCACCCGGATCTTTCAAAACTGCCCGAAGATGTTCGGCACTATCAATATTAAAGTAGACATAGTATGGAGCATTATCAACACCATCACCCAGCCTGAACAGCGGCTTGATTATCCGGTCACGCATCCACAAGGCTTTTGCTTCCGGCGAATCCCCGAGTTCAGCATCAATCGGACAAATTCCGATATGAGACGCATATCCACCGGTCATGCTGTGAAACGGCAACTTGCGAAATGACAGAAAACGTTCAGGCAGTTCACTGCGTGAGGCTTCGGGACGAGGATCTATACCATAACCAAGCATACTGCGGGCGCTGCGTCCATCCGGAGTCGCTCCGACCCAATACCCATAAAGCAAATGAGTACTTGGAGTTGACCAGTCGGCAAGATATGCACGTCCTGCCGGATTACGCAACGATGATATACATTCGCAAACCTCAGAGGCGATACGAACCGCAACCGAATCACAAGCAGACACATTATTAGCATACTTCGGCTGGTTCTCCATAAATGACTTCATCTGTCCATATCCTTCAAAATCAGTTGCCAAAGCGGAGCGAACCTCGTCAGCGGTCCATTTTTCCAGAGCTGACTTAAGCGCAATTAGGGAGTCAGCAACCACTCCGAGCCCGTGAATTAGACAACCGCTACCATTGTAACGAACTCCCGGATTTTCAGGATCGCGCATATCTCTAAATGAAGCAAAACTATCCATCAGTGACGATGTAAATGGTACCGGTTTTTCGTGTCCAAGCAGTTCAGTACAGGCATTGCCAGCAGCCTCCATTTTAAACAGTACAATATCAAGCAGTTTGAAAAACGCACCTTCGGCATCAGCAAAAACCTCGTCGATATTATCATAACCAAGCTCCTGCCATGTAGGACCTATTTGCTTGCCGGAAATGGTGGATTTACCGTCGTTAAGAACAAGCTCGAGCAGTTTTCCAAGATTCAGCCACGTATTGGTGGTGTTCAGCGATGCCTTACCCATAATAAGTGGTTCTTGACAACCGGCAATCGAATAATCGGGAAGATCTGAGTCAGCAGTTCCTTGTTTTGCCAGCATCGGGAAAACAGAATCATCGTTAAACAACGATGGCGTGGAGTGTCCGGGCAAAAAGAAGAAACGCCCCATATTTAAATAAAGGCTTTCCGGGGTTTCACTGTGTACCTTAACCGATAATGCAGGTTGCGGGTCATTACTCTGAAAAAATGCATCAAGTACAACTTCTGTCATCGTGTCTGTAAGGTCATTACCCTGTTCATCGCGACCGCCGACCATGATGTTCTGGGAAATGGCCCAGCAGCGATTACCAACCTGGAAGAAACAAAGCAGATGACGTACCAGCGCGACCGCTTCATTAAAATTTGTTTCCTTCAAATACGGCAACAGCATACGATCAAGATTACCCACAGAAAAAGCATAAGGATTCGGAGCTTGCTCCAATACCATTATCTGCCAAAGTAATGTAAACATCTGTATTGCTTCATGTAAATTACTCGCACCATTTGCAGGTATCCGTTCAAGTACTTCAGCTATTTTTAGACATCTGCTGCTTTCCCCGGAATCACCACATTTTTCAGCTTTGTCCAACGCTAGTTTGCGATAACGCTCTGCTAAAATTATTACCGCCTCAAGGCTACGTGCCATGGCAGCGCCATATTCTATTTCCGAAGACAATGCTTGTTGTTTCATAGCAGAAATACCGTTTTTTAGAAACGGACGTAAATCAGGAATGGTATGTCCGGTTACCGGTTCCATGAAAAACGCTACTTCCCCTGTGTAATCGGTATAACTGTCATATACATCGTACAGCTTCTTTACATAATCGGTATTCTCCCAGTATTTTTTTACTGTTTCTACGCGTTCTTCGGTCAGATCGTCCTCAATAGCCACATCGCTATAAGCGGCACAAGGATCACAGTACCCGGCAAACTCCTCAACCTTGAAAGATGGATTTATCAACGCGTATGATGGGGAAAAAGCCACATCCTGAGAACCCGCAACCGCACTACCGTCAGGAATGCTAAGCGGCATTGTTTCAACCACTCGACACAGCAATTCTGCCTGCCCTGCAGAAGTATCAGGGGTTAATCCCTCTTTCAACATCGCCTTATGTTCACGCATTTTGATTTCCTGAACAAAAAACCAGGTATTTACAGTTTTCTGATTACGTTTAAAACGACGCAGGCTTTCTACGCCTTCGGTTAATTTTTTATTCCATTCGTTCATAATATTTTTTCCTAATTCAATACTTTACAGTTGATCCCAAGGTCCATAATACGTCCAGCAAAAGTTTCGGCATCTTTACGTTTGGGCGGCTGCATAAACTCTGCACGACATGAAATTCCCAAAGCTTTATACTTTGGCAAACCAAGCTGATGTAGCCGCAGCAGCTCAACACGCTTGGGTGATGTTTTTGTTAAAAAGCCAAGTATCTTATCCTGTTCTTTTGACACAAAATTAAGTTCTTCAATTAAAGGTATCCTGATAATTTCGCCCCTCACTGCCATTAAATTTTTAATTACGGTCTGATTGTCAAAACTGACCATCAGCCGATGCAGTTCCGGGCTTACACATTTGAGATCACAGATTAAAGTATCAAAAATTTCATTAAGTTCAGAAAAACGCCTGGATGACGCATTAGTCTCTATCGCGAGATTGATTCCAAGCTTTTTCAAAGCCAATGCCGCCTCCAGCAATTCATCCATCTGCAAGGTAGGTTCTCCCCCGCTGAAAGTTACTCCGCCATCACTACCGAACAAATCCCGCCGGCTCATTACTTCTTCAATAAGTTCTGACACAGAAATGTCCTTTCCTGACAGCTCAAAGGCAGGGTCATGCCAAGAGTTAACGCAATCACAACTGCTGCATTTGATACATTTTTCACGATCTAATTTACCGTTTTCTAACACTGCTCCATTTGGACAGCTCTCTGCGGCAAAACTACTTTTTTCAGGATAAAACAACATTTGATTTTTCATGGAGATACTCTCAGGATTACCACACCATAGACAACTGAAGTTACATCCTTTCAGATAGTATACCCAACGCCGTCCCGGTCCATCAAAACCATTACTCCAACCTTGCGAGAATATTCTCATAACAGCCCTCCCGCTTTTGCCGCTGCCATAGCTGCGCCAACTGCTGCTTCTTCTTTACTTTTAACGGATACACATGAAATCCCAAGTTCTTCCATTATAAACTGTTGGGCAAGCGGATTTTTTCTGATTCCATTACCACTAATCATTACCCTATTAAATTTTTCTACCGCAGAACGATCAACCATACCTGTAAGCTCTCGAATCATCCCCCGGGTAAATCCACGACATAAAGCTCCAGGAGTAAAATTATCTGTTTTAATTCCTTTAATACTTCCTGATAACCCGGTATCAAGACGAGTTCCGGCAAACCTAGTATCAACCGCCAATTCTGTTTCTGCATCTCCAGCCATACTATCCATGATTCTATAGAGTTCCCCATCGTCAAATTCCTGACCTGAAAACGACATTAACGCCTGCTTGAAAAAATCTTTCAGATGCGCATAAGAACGTCCTCCACACAAACTGGCTCCAACCTGCAGATATCCGCCAAACGGCAACGGACGTGTTTCCAGTTCTAGCTTAAAGTCAAACTCAGGACTCGGCAGAGAAATCTGCCCTCCGGTTCCAAGATTCAAAAGAACGGCATCGTTAGCCAATCCACATGTGCCGAAAAAACTTGCCTGATTATCACCAATCGGAAGCCTTACCGATACATTTCCCGGTAGCCTTATATCTGCGGTCACATTCCCAAGTTCGAATAAATCTGATCGAATTTCCGGTAAAACATCAAACGGGATACCAAGCCTGTCAATCAGCTCTCTATCCCAACACTTATTTTTGACATCCATAATTCCCCAGCTTGCCGCATGAGAAGCATCTATCCCGATAACACCACATAGCCGGGCAGCAACATAATCCGCAATTGTCAGAGCTATCGCACCAGCTGGAATACCCTGTTCTGAAACAAGCATTGCTAAAGTGGCGCCTCCATAACCGGCATGCAGATAACATCCAGTACGTTCTACCGGCCAGTTTGCACGGTTAATGGACGCGACCAACTTCGCAGAACGCTGATCACACCATGTCATCAAATTACTCAAGGGCCGTAACTGCTTATTTGCCAGCAATACTCCATGCATCTGTCCGCTGATTGCAATAGTTTTTACATCAGTAGCGGAAAATGTTCCGTTTTCAATCAGCTTCATCAAGAGCTCACTGCATATCCGATAGACACAATCCGGGTCCTGTTCATGATACTTTGAAGGTAAACCTGCGAGTGTACTGTCATTTACCGCTGAAACTATATCTAAAGTTTCTTTATTACTACAATTCCAAGCAATTGCAGCAATCTTGCTCGTCCCTATATCTAATGATAGGATTATATCAGACATTATAAATTCCTTATTAATATTTCTAAATTGGTTTTACAAGACAATACCATTGGCAACATAACATGTCAAGAGCCGTGTCAAATTATTTTGAAACTAATTAATGAAGAGCCAATTTCAAAAGTCGATGTAAAAAACTAAGTTACTCTTTCGTTAAAGGGTCTTCAAAACATTCTTGAATTTCATCCTTACTTTTAAGATTAGAGGTGCAAATACGCACTTCAGTAACCGCCTTGGCGAGGCTGGAGTCTACGACAGCAATGAAATAACACGACCAGAGAAAGTGAGGCTGAAGCGTGTGACAGCAATGAGGGCAACGAATGGCCTACTGTAACGGCCTATAGATTGAAGAATTGAATTATTGTTTTATCACGTTTGGGTGATAATTAAAAAATATATATTATATAATTCCAATCACCTGTCTGCATGCTACGCACAGGCAGACAGATCGGACACTATAAGGTCTCGACCAAAAAAAAAGGAATACTAGAACTATCAGATGCATAATTTATTATTATTCTTCACATTTACCTTTACAATCCACCCGCCAAACAGTCAATGAAACACAGAGTGCAATGACAGTTATAAAACAGAAATATTGTATGGTGATTTTGATATACATATACACAATGGTATATATTGACAAAGCTGACGGTTTGCAGTATTCTTTGTTCGTATATATTGGTGAAAGTGGTAGTTGTCAGTAAAAAGGACCTTTTTTTAAGGTAAAGGTAAAGGTATTTTTGAATTTAGTTTTTGTTAATCTTGAAAGGAGAAATGTTATGAATATAGCATTAAAAATGTTGGTAGTTGGTATTGTTTTGCTGTTCAACTCACAGTTACTGAGTCAGAATATAACTCAAGAATCTTGTATTGTAAAGATAGATCCTGATGGTGTTGCTCGGATCCATGGGAAACGAACTTTTATTTACGGCACATTCCGGGATCCATCAGATGATTGGAGGCAATTTGAAGGCATTAAAGAGGGTGGATTTAATTTGACTCATGATTATTATTTCGAGAATAGCATTATTCGAGAAAACAAAGACTATGGTAACAAAGAGATAGAACAGTACATTGCTGAAGCCAGTGAATATCTCAATCTCGCATCTAAAAATAATATTGGTGTTTTTCTGGGACTGCCTCGAGCCGTTATATTAAAGGCAGACACCGAGACACTTAAGAAAATTGTGCTGGCGCTTAGCGACAAGCCCGCGCTTTGGTTCTGGTATCTGTCAGACGAACCTCATTATAGAAAAAATGATATCACAAAATCTTTAGCTCTTTGTTATGAAACAATTCAAAAGAACGATGGTAAGCGACCTATAGTTATTGTTGATAATGGTGGCTTTGAAATGCCATTATTTAACTATTGCGATATGATTTGGACAGATCGTTATCCTGCCCCCTTTGGTATTCTTCCTGTAGCGCAGGTTCAAAATGAAGCGCGCAAGGCACGGCCTGACAAAACAGTATGGTCTGTTCCATTTGCCCACAGTGATTTATCTATGATGTCTCGTCGTAAGTATCCAGTTACAGACGAGATCCAACGGCCCAATGCAAAAGAAATAACCGCCATGGCCCATACGGCCATAGCGGGAAAATCTCAAGGTGTCATTTATTACTGGTATCCAGGGATGAACTTCAGGGAAAAACTCCCAAAGACATGGAAAAGCTTTGTTAACCTAGGATCATTGTTCAAAGAACTGCAAAATGTTCTGGTTTCTCCAGAACCCACAGTTCCTGCCCAAATTGATGCAGTATGTAAGACTCGATACCAAGTATTGGACAAAGCATACAATTCCAGCAAAAAAGGGAAATATCCAGAGGAAGAGAGTGAAGTTATCTCATGGCAAAGGATATACAAGGATAGGCTGTATGTGGGTCTGGTCAATGCAGGTTATCAGCCTCGTATCAAAGTGAAGATTACGGTGCCTTACGAATTTCAAAGAATTGTACAGTATCCTGGTAACAAAATAGTTGTTGAGAAAGACAAAAAAGGTAACTGGATTGTGCTTCAAAAAGATATTCCGGTTGCAGTACTCAGCGAGCCTAATGGAAAAAAGATTGAAGTTCAACTTAATGAGTGTGATGCCATTGTATGGGCCTTTGAACCTTTAAATAAGAATGTGAAATAATATGTATACAAGAAAATATTTGTCGGTTGTCGTTGTATTGGGGATTATTGCGTTTTGCACTGCTCAGGCAAATGCGGCGGAGAGTTCGTGGTTTAATATATTAGATTTTGGTGCAACCCCTAACGACGGGACACCGGATTCACAAGCAATCCAAAAAGCAATTGATGCAGCCTCTGACGTAGGAGGAGGAACGATCTATTTACCTCGGGGAGTCTACTTAATTGACAAACCAATAGATATCCAAAATAGTAATTTGGTACTCACAGGTGACGGCAGTTCTACTGTCCTGAGGAATAAAAAAGCAGAAGATGCATTGATACGATCTCTGTCGTGTATGCGAAGTCCTGCAACGTCGCTTGAGCATGTAATTGTTGAGAAAATGCATCTAGACGGCGCGGATAAAAGTGTTGATGGTATTATGTTCACAGGCGTGACTCGGGGCTGTGTGGTCCGAGATATCTTTGTTACAAACTGTCGGAATGGTATTGATCTTTCAGGCTGTTGGTCCATGTCTATTGAAAGAAATCATATTGCTGGATGCAGTGACGCCGGAATTTCGTTAAGTATTTTCACAGGAGACAAAAGAAGAAAACATCGTAACGCGTCTATCGCTAATGCTATAAGCGTTATTGGAAATACAGTGACTGGTTGTGCAACAGGGATTGCCTGGCGAGGCGGCAACGGTTGGATTATGATGGGTAACACATTTGAACTTAACAAACGGAATGCAGATATCATCAGCACTGAATCTGGGACAATTATCGGAAACTATTTTGAAGCATCAAAAAGTAAGGATGCGCTTATGGTTCTGGGACGAAAAGATTCAGGTATTCCCAAAAATCTGTTCATAGCCGGAAACATGTTCTATGATACTAAAGTTGCTGGTATTCAAATTAACGCACTGATTAATTCGCAAATTGTTGCCAATCGCATGGACGTGCCAAAAGAACGTTTTATTGAAATTGCAAAATCCTCTTTTCCATATAGAATCAGGGGAAATGAGATTCGAACACAAAACCATGATGCATCCAGATGCCCTGAGTCAGGCGATGCCTATGGAGTGCCTGGGCAGATTGCTTATGGCTCAAACTACATGTATGTTTGTATAAGTCCAAGCAAGTGGAATAGAGTTCCTCTAGAAAATTGGCCGAAAACAAAAGAATTTTCGCAGAATGATTGACAGTCCCGTATGCGGGAATTTTAAAGACTTTATCGACAAAATCATTTAATGGCAAAATCATTTTTTAAGAAAATTTAAAATAAGAGTATTGTCCACTGATTACGCAGATTAAAGAAAGAGTTTTAAACCTTCGTATAATGTCCCGTAGGGGCGAACCTATGTGTTCGCCCGATATTATTCTCCTTGCCATCGTTTGATTTGTCTTCGAACCAAATGTTTTAGCACTGAGGTACAGAGAACGCAGAGAAGAAAAAAAGAATTTATGACAGAATGATTAAGAAAAGAGAATGTTAACCGCAAAGGACGCAAAGAAGAGTTCTTTTGGGGTAACGCAACGATCTTCGTTGCAGGTGTAAAACGCCAACAACCTAGACTCGTAGCGACTCAAGGCGAAGCCGAAGAGAGGCTTCACAGAAGTGAAGCAATGAGCAACGCGAGTGGCCTACCTTAAGAGAGGCTGGAGCTTGCGACAGCAACGCAGTGGCCTACGTTGTGCTACCTTAAAGCCTGCAAATCAGTATTATCTTACAAGAACGGGATCAGCCTTCGCTCTGCGAGACTACGGCTCGACAAGTCGATAATGTCCTCATTATCATGAAAAGTTGATAAGTGTAAGATTATTTTGCAACGTGTTTAAAACAAGAGTGTTGTAAAAGCTCTCATAAATAATAGATCATAAATCCACCTTCGCCTTTTAGGCTACGGCGTGACAGGCAAGAAAATGCGGGATTGTAGCACGAACTGACACGAAAGTCGCGTTGCTCTAAGAAATGTATCGCCATAAGCAAAGCTTATGGAACGATGCATGCTAGCAAGTTTCATCAGTCAAATAACACTCTGCTTGCAAAATTAATTACCATGAGAACAACTTACACATAACTTCTTGATCCTCAACACACCCGACCAACGGGAGAGAGGCTTTAGCCCGCCTAAAGCTAGCTTTGCTAGTCCCGGTCTGCGGAAAGCATTGCGAAGTGGCAATTGCCAGTATGCATTGTTCCATAAACTTTGGGAGCTCTTGCTTTTTCTACAGAAAAAAGCAAAAGAACAAAAGTTTTAATGGCAATGCATGTCTATTAACAGCATTATGAATAACATGAAATAAATCCTTTTTCGTGTATTTTCGTGCCTTTCGTGGTTGTCATCCTCGTTCTTAATTCTTTTGGTTGCCTGCCTGTTTGACAACTTACATAGAAGCCCGATTTAAATAGTTCTTTCTATATTTGCCGGGGGTAGAGTCAAATTTACTTTTAAAAGCCAGCGATAACGACATATTTGATCCATAGCCAACCTTTTCGGCGATTTGATCGAGTGTAAGCTTGGTTTGTTCAAGGA